>Ga0209270_1000551_pt1 | contig 75746 bp, 67 predicted proteins | sample MTBAKSrepl1MetaG_FD_187456 | JGI IMG/M metagenome (GOLD analysis project Ga0209270, IMG submission 187456) | Enrichment culture microbial communities from Arthur Kill intertidal strait, New Jersey, USA, that are MTBE-degrading - MTBE-AKS1... | ecosystem: Environmental > Aquatic > Marine >... | reverse complement strand
AGGCAGTAAAGGACGGGCTTATTCCTGAGGAGCGGCTGGACAGCTATCACAGGTTAACTGAATAACTCGTATTCCAGTCAAAGAAAGCTGAAATAGGGCTTAAGCGGCTTGAAAATGAAAAATACAGGGAAATGACAGTGGATATAAAAAATATCGGAAATTTACGGGCAAGCCGTAAGATGAAGTGTGTTTTGAAGCATACTTAAAGTAGTCAAGATTCATCAGTCACTTCAAATCTTATTTTTACACTTCTATGATATTGTATACTTCATGAACTTTCCAGGGATAATGAAAACTATTTCTTAAACGAAGAAACACTTCTATCCTCTTATCCTTCGGATTCTCTTTATTATATATTTTTTACTATCTGTCGACGTCCGTTTATTGTCCCACGAATCCTATTAGCTTCTATGTCGACGGAAAATCTCAAGAATAATTTTTTTAGGTTTTTGTGTGTCTTTGAACTTTTGGAAGTGACTTCATTCGGTATGATTACACTGCACTTTTAGCTGATGTCGTATAGTTGTGCAAACGAATCTGAACATATACACCCCTAAAAATTAAAAGTTATAGAATTACTTTAAATTGTTTATTTGACAACCTAAAAATAAAAGTTATAACGAAGATTATTAATAAGTATATCCATCAAATTTTATTTTTGGTTTCATGATAACCTCTCCCTTTCAGTAACCTTCCTTTAAGTGCCCCCTACCTTCAGTAACTCTTTTTCAGCAACTCCCTTTTAATTAACCACTCTTTCAGGTTTTTTGCATTTCAGGAGCTATTTGCTTTCTCTTTCCTGTCTGCTTTCTTTTTTCTTATATCTATTTTCCATCGCTATTTTCATTAACCCTTCCACTCAATTCTTTATGGGCTGGGCAGGTTTTGATCAGCATTCAGTTTGACTCAGTTGCTTTCAATTGGGTATGGGTTAGCTGGCAATAGGGTTTCTTTTCAAAATCGGGGTCTTACTAATGATTCATGAAGCCATGTTTTATGAAAAGCTCGGGGATAACAGGGTCCTCTGTAACCTTTGTGCCCACCGCTGCAAAATCAAGCCCGGAAAAAGGGGCATCTGCAGGGTCCGGGAAAACTGCAAGGGTTCCCTCTTTTCCCTGGTCTATGGGGCTGTTGAAAGTGAGGCAGTGGCGCATATCGAAATAAAGCCTCTTTACCACTATTACCCGGGTTCCCTTGCCTATTCCGTAGGGACCGTGGGCTGCAACTTCAGGTGCAGGCACTGCCAGAACTGGATGCTTTCCCAGACAGCCCCGGAAGATGCTTACCCGGGGACTCTCAGCCCCTCCCAGCTTGTCAGGCAGGCTAAAATGGCGGGCTGCCAGTCGGTTTCCTGGACTTACAATGAGCCCACCGTCTGGTATGAGTATACTTACGACGGGGCAAAACTTGCAAAGGAGGCAGGCCTCGGGACGAGTTATGTCACCAACGGCTACATCACCCCCGAAGCCCTTGGGCAGATCGCCCCTTACCTGGACGCCTTCAGTGTGGACATAAAGGCTTTTTCCGAAGAATTTTACCGGGACGTCTGCAGTGCAAAACTGGCTCCTGTGCTCGAAGCTACCCTGCTTGCAAAGAAGCTTGGAATCCATGTAGAGGTAGTGAACCTTATAATCCCTACCCACAACGACTCTCCCGAAGAGCTCCGGGAACTTTCCCGCTGGGTCTACAAAAACCTGGGGGGAGATACTCCTCTTCACTTCAACCGCTTCCACCCCCACTACAAGATGAAGGACCTGCCTCCAACTCCTGTAAAAACCCTTGACATGGCACGCTCGATTGCAATTGAGGAAGGGATGCGTTTTGTGTACGTAGGCAATGTCCCCGGACACCTCCATGAGAATACTTACTGTCCCGAATGCGGGAGTCTGTTAATCGCAAGAGGGTTTTTTGAAGTCCAGGAGTACAACATCAGCCCTCAAAAGACCTGCCCTAAATGCGGAGAAGCTATTCCTATCATGGGGGAATATGCAGGGGGAGAGTAACTGCAGGGGGAGAGTAACTGCAGGGGGCGAATAGTTACAAGGAAGAGTAATCTTGGCATGGTTGTGCCACCCGAGTTTCGCTTCGTGATCACAGGAAATCGGAGATTTTCTGGGAGTTACTATGTAATCGCAACAGTCCGCCGTCCTTTTCACTCGCGTCGCTCTCTCAAGAGGACTACTTTACGGATTTTAGTCACGCTCTGTGCAGGAGAGCAGTCTGACACATAAATACGGACACATAAATACGAAGAGAAAAAGGAAAATAAGAGCAAGGAAGTAAAAGCTTCTGAGGACGCCTGTGAGTGAGAATTAGAACCTCACAGATCAAACAGGCAGAAATTTAGTTCTGATATCTCTTTCAAATCTGTTTTTCGTTCTTTTTTGACAGACTGCCAGGCAAGCTGGCGGAGGCGCCCAATACTATTGGAATTTAAAAGCTGTTTATAGGCTTTATCTGGCATGAAAGTACTTAATGCACTTTCATTTCTTTGTGCCTGTTATTCGAAGAATTTCATGTGCGTTTTATCTAAAAACTCGCCCATATGACCCTGTTTCTCCATCTTTTTCTTCAGGGCATCCTTTTTCTCAGGGCTATGCTCAGGCAGAGCCCAAGCCCTCCGTAAAGGATTATGAACCCGAAAACAGCCATCAAAAAGCTGCCTGTTGAGAGCACCATTTTACTTCACCTCCTTATTGATAAAAGGCGTAAGGAAAGAGATGAAAATTCCAAGGACTATTACTCCGACCCCGACCATTATGGCTGCAGGATCATACCCCTCATAGGGTGCGGCCAGATTTGATTTTGTCTCTATGTAGACGATATACAGCAGGACAACCGGGGTTACCACTTTTATGCAGACGTCCCACCAGACTCCTGCCATTATATCCGAATAAGTATTTGCCCATTCCCTGATCTTATCTGCACCATAGATCCAGCCGACTGCAACGGTTTCAAGGATTCCCACTATAATCAGTCCATATGTATTGATAAAATGGTCTATGATATCAAGCCAGTAAATCCCTGCCCTGGTTGCATAAATCAGGCTGAAGAGCAGTCCAAAGCCGATAGTGAGGTCAACTGCCCTGCCCCTTTTCATCTCAAACTTGTCCATTATTGATGAGGCAAAAGCTTCCACAAGAGAGATGAGGGAAGAAAGGGCTGCGATAACGATGCACAGGAAAAAAGCAACTGCAGTAAGGGCTTTTAATCCTGGGAGCATGTTGAGGGCTTCCGGCAGCACCACAAAGGCAAGACCTATGCTCTGGGCTACTACTTCTTCAATTCCGAGCCCTTTGGCATAAGCCATGTAACCGAGAGTCCCGAAAATTGCAAAGCCCATTGTGAAACTGAAAGCTCCGTCTGCCAGGCTGACAATGAAAGCGTTGTTTACGATATCGCTCTTTTTTGAAAGATAGCTTGAATAGGTAATCATTATTGCCATGCCAAGACTCAGGCTGTAAAACGCCTGTCCGTAGGCTGCCTGCCAGACCTTTATATCCGTGAGTTTGCTGAAGTCCGGCTTCAGGTACCATTCTATTCCATTGATTGAGCCTTCAAGGGTTATTGCTCTGAGCACGAGCACGATTAAAAGAACCCAGAGAAGAGGAATAAAGATTTTACTTGACCTCTCAATTCCCGCCTGCACACCTTTTTTTTCGATAACCCAGATAATCAGCCAGGTAGCCAGCAGCCCTATAAGGACCGGATAGGAAAAGTTCCCCAAATTCCAGGGGGAATCGGAAGCATGTAACAGTTCGTTATTAAAAAAGGCTCCTGTGTCCGCACCCCAGCCGAGAGTAAACGCTTTTAAAAGGTAAACAAGGCTCCAGCCCACTATTACGGAGTAATAAGTCGTAATTATAAAGCTGGCAATTACACCCCACCAGCCTATCCATTCAAAACTTTTTTTTGCTCTTTTAAGTGAAAGGGGGGCCGAGCCGAGAAACTTGCTTCCAAGTCCGAACTCAAGTATCATAAGCGGGATACCTGCAGTCAGAAGGGCGACAAAATAAGGGATCAGGAAAGCTCCTCCTCCGTTTTCATACGCCATGTAGCTGAACCTCCAGATGTTTCCAAGGCCGACTGCAGAACCTATTGCTGCAAGAATAAATCCAACTCTGGTGTTCCAGACTTCTCTCGCCACCAAAAATCACATCCTGTAAACTTTTTTTGTATTCCACACCCGGAACATTGAAGGTTAAAACAGATTAATCGGCAAGATAACTGCAAATGAATAAGGAAGAACCTTATCATTAGGCAGACTTACAGCTACTGGCATGCTTACAGCTACTGCCATAAATATAACCTTAAAATCTCTGTTCCAACCTTAAACTATCCCTTTTCCGAATGAAGGATAAAGTAGTTCTTTTTTTCAGAATTTCCGAATTTTTTCTACCATATAAAGCAAACATTTACGTTTGAACTCTTAGTTTTAACAATACTGAGAATCAAACATCTACACCCAAACTCTTGAGTTTTAACAATACTGAGAATCAAACATTTACGCCCGAACTCTTGAGTTTTAACAATACTGATAATATATCTATAAGTTAATTATTACTGCTTATTTCTGTGTAAGCAGGGCTAAATAAACTTTATTAATTTCCCCTGCCGGACTTACTGTAACAAAAAATTCATGTGCAATAAAGTACTTCATTATAAATTATATGAATCATTCATCAGGAACAAAGTTATTTTTGGCATTGGGTCTGTTTTTCTGCCTTCTTTCAGGAGCGGAAGCAGCAGATCCTCTTGCTCTGGATAGCGGGGATGTGAACCTTTCGGAACTCAAGGCTTTTGACCTGTTATGCAAATGTGAAACCGGGTGCATAGTAAATACCGTATCGCTTTCTTCAACCGGAAACTATCTTGTAGCCGGAGGGTTTGATCACAACGTTTCTTTTTTTGATTCCAGAGGGACGCAACTTTGGAAGTATAAGACTGGAGATATAGTTTACACAGTATCTATTTCTTCGGATGGATCTCGGGTTGCGGCGGGAAGTAACGACAAAAAAGTGTACTTTTTTAACCGGGAAGGCGACCTACTCTGGTCCCACAAAACCGGAGGGAACCTGAATAGCGTTGCAGTATCCTCTAATGGTCTGTATGTAGCCGCAGGCGGTGAGGACGGGAAGGTTTATTTTATAAACAGTGCAGGCAAACTTCTGTGGAGTTTTGATTCCGGGGCAGCTGTCCGCAGTATTGCGATATCCAGAGACGGGACTTATGTGGCAGTCGGAAATGCCAATAATTATGTCTATCTCTTTGACAGCGAAGGAAAAACAATATGGAACCGAAAAACCGGAAGTCTGATTAACTGCGTAAGTATGACTCCGTATGCCTACTATGTGGCTGCCGGGGGATCTAACTATAATGTTTATCTTTTTGACCGCAAAGGGGAATTTTCCTGGATGCACAACCCGGGTTACTGGGTCAGCAGCGTCTCTTTAACAACCAACGGCGAGTATCTTGCGGCAGGAAGTTTTGACGACAAGATTTACCTGTTCAACCGCACCGGGGAAAAACTATGGGACTACAAGGCAAAAGACGACGTCTATGCCGTTGAGATATCTGCCGACTCCTCCTTCATTGCAGGCGGAAGCTGGGACGATTATCTCTATGTCCTTAATATGGACGGGGAAGAACTCTGGAACTACGGCTGCGGAGGAAACATTAACAGCCTGGACGTTTCACGCGACAGCACAACCATTGCAGTCGGGAGTGATGCAGGAGCAGTATATCTCTTTGAACGAAACGCCACTGCTTTTGCCCTGCTGCTGGGAGACGAAAGCTTCCTGCCAGAAGAAACTGCAAAGGAAAAGGATGCTGCTCTTGCCGAAAAAGTCATCCTGCCAATAGAAGAGACCGCAGTTACCGGGGGTGTTGAAAATAAGGTCGAAGACGCTCCAGCTGCCTCAAGCAGCGTGAGCGGGAATGCAAAAACAGGAGAAGATTCGGATTTAGTGGAGTTGCCTTCGGAAGAAAGTTCTTTAAAGGTTTTGGAAATGGTTGATTCCGTAAAGTTTCCTATGGCTCTTCTAATTGGAGCTCTGGCGGGTACGGTCTTCTTCCTGAAACGTAGACTCGTCAAATACCACGAAATGAATGAGAACCTTGAGGACTTTGAGGACCTTGAAGAGGAAGATACACCCGGGAATAACTGAGAAAATCTGGAAAACGGGGAAAACTCCTGAAATAGGGAGTTTCCCCCAAAATGAGATCTGCCTGAGGACAGATATGACTGTTAATCGGCTGTGAATGAATACTATTAATGATAAATACCATTCAAGATCAGAATACTATTCAAGATAATATGCAGTTAATGATAGAAGAGCCCAGAAGAGCCCAGGATTTTCTTCCTGACTTGCTTAATTATTTCCTCTTATTTCTTTACTTGCAGCCTCGGACAGTGTCCTGATGTGGAATTCCGAACCGAGTTCCTCTGAAACCTTCCTGCATTTTTCCATATCTACCTCAGGAATTTTAACAACTGTAACCCTGGTAGAGATTCCTGCTTCTCTTGCCTTTTTTACAAAATCGAGTATTGCTCTGTAAGCGTTTTTGTTAACCGGTCTGCAGAGCTTATTATATTTTTCTTCGGATTCCGCGTTCAGGCTGACTGAAATAGAGTCCATGCCTGCTTTTTTCAATTCGGAAACTACGTCAAGTTCAGGATTAATCAGCGCAGCATGTCCGTTGGTATCAAGCCTTACCCTTATGCCCTGGCTTTTTAGCCAGCGGGTGACTGCCAGTATCACATCGAACCTGAGGGTTGGCTCCCCGAGCCCTGTAAACACGACTTCCCTGTAATTAGAAAGGTCAAGTCCTTCAAGGGCTTCGAGAATCTCTTCTGTAGTTGGTTCTTTTGAAAGCCTCAGGTCGTACCCATAAACGCCGTCTGCAAAGTTGCGGATGCAGAAGACGCAGTCCGCACTGCAGCGGTTTGTCAGGTTAAGATAAAGATTATTATGGGCTTCGTAATAAATTGTGTTCATACGAATCAAAGTCCTTACATTCCTTATAACCATGACGCATTTATCCGATTTTTGGCTCTGGCTTTTACTCCCCGTTAATCAGCTTCATATCCGGCTCAGGTGGCGAGCTTCTCTTATTTTTTCTTATATACTCCACTTTTTGGGGGTTTATATAAGTGCACCGCTTGTTGCCCTACTTTTCAAGCAGAAAGTTTATAGGTGATTATGTACTTCTAAGGTGCAATCTGCAGCATTTAGCTAGCAGTATCTATGTTTCAACTCATTTACTCTCCGCATTGAAGGATCTCAGGTTCTTTTTTCAGGAATTTGAAGCTTCAATGTTGACAGATATGTGTTAAAAACCTATGATTGATGAAAAATTGCGAGATCCGCAATTTCGAAGGAGAAACTTAAATGGCACAATTAGCTAAATTCGATGTTCCTGAAGAACTCACAAACAAAGCACTCGAAGCTCTGGAACTTGCCAGAGATACCGGAAAGATCAAAAAGGGCACAAACGAAGCTACAAAAGCAATCGAAAGAGGCAATGCAAAGCTCGTCCTTATTGCCGAAGACATTGAGCCTGCAGAGATCGTCGCTCACATCGGCCCTCTTTCCGAAGAGAAGAAAGCTCCCTACATCTTCATCAAGAACCAGAAAGAACTTGGTGCAGCCAGCGGACTTGGAGTCTCCTGCGCAACCGTGGCAATTGTGGATGCAGGCAAAGCAGCTGAAATGATCCAGGACATTGCTCAGAAACTTGAAGCTCTTAAATAATCCTGATAACATGGGGTGCTGATTATGGCTGAAGAAAGCACAACTGGCGGCTTTGCTGCCGAAGTTATTGACGTTATCGGGAACACAGGTATGCATGGTGAAGCCAGCCAGATCCAGTGCAGGGTTCTGGAAGGCAGAGACAAGGGCCGCGTAATCACAAGGAACTGTGTGGGCCCTGTCCGTATCGGTGACATTCTGATGCTTCTGGAAACGTCAAGAGAAGCAAAGAAACTGACTACCAGGTAAAAAGATACGCGGTGAAAATAAATGGAACAGAGGAAATGCTATTTTTGCGGACAGATGCTGGAGCCTGGTACCGGTAAACTCTACGTCAAAAAAGACGGCTCCACCTATTTCATGTGCTCTTCCAAGTGCATGAGCAACTTCGCCCTTGGCAGGCTTCCGCGCCGCACCGAGTGGACTGAGAAAGGCAAAATCCAGTTGAAAAAAGCATAACTGCCGGAATTAGTTCAAATATAGCAAGGTGTGCATATGGAACAGACATACGTTATGGTGAAACCTGACGGAGTCCAGCGCGGACTGGTCGGAGAAGTCATCTCCAGAATAGAAAAGAGAGGCTTGAAGATTGTCGCCCTCAGAATGAACGTTATTGCCGAAGCCACTGCAAAAGAACACTACGGTGAGCACGCAGCAAGGCCCTTTTTCCCCTCCCTTATCGAGTTCATTACCTCCGGCCCCTCCGTTTCAATGGTAGTTGCCGGAAAGGATGCAGTTAAGGTTATGAGAGCAATAAACGGGGCTACAAACCCTGTTGATGCAGCTCCGGGGACTATCCGTGGGGACTTTGCTCTTGACGTAGGCAGGAACGTGGTTCACGCCTCCGACTCTCCCGAAGCTGCAGCAAGGGAAATTGCAATTCACTTCAAGGACTCCGAAATAGGGAAGTATTCCAGAGTCGATGAGGTCTGTCTGTACGAGTAATGCAGGTGCACCAGAGCCTTTTCGTGCCCTTGCACGAATACAGTTTATCCAGCACCTGTAAAATGGGTCCTTCCGGGGAAACCCGGACCCTTCTGGACCTGCAGCAAATAAGACGCGGGAATGAGAGAGGTTTTGTATATGACCGACAAGAAAAATCTCAGGACTCCTATAGTCTGCGTGATGGGGCACGTCGACCACGGGAAAACCACTCTGCTTGACAAGATCAGGGGTACTGCGATTGTCAGTGGAGAAGCCGGGGCTATCACCCAGCATATCGGAGCAACCGAAGTCCCTATAGACGTGATTGTCGACAAGCTCGGAGACCCAAGGTTAAGGGACCGTTTCATGGTTCCGGGACTGCTTTTTATCGATACTCCGGGACACCATGCCTTTACAACCCTCAGGAGCAGGGGAGGCGCCCTTGCCGATCTTGCAATTGTCGTTGTTGACATAAATGAAGGCTTTAAACCCCAGACCTACGAAAGCCTGCAGATCTTAAAGCGGTTCAAGACTCCTTTTGTGGTCGTTGCCAACAAGATCGACAGGATTGGCGGCTGGGCTTCACAGAAGGACATGCCTTTTGCAGCTACCTTCAAAAAGCAGTCCCCTGATGTCCAGGGACGGCTTGAAACAAAGCTCTACGAGGTAATAGGTGAACTCTATAACCAGGGCTTTGCAGCCGAACGTTACGACCGGGTCACAAACTTCCAGAAAACTCTGGGCGTGGTCCCTGTAAGTGCTGTTACGGGAGAAGGTATTCCTGATGTCCTGATGGTGCTTTTAGGCCTTGCTCAGAAGTTCCTTGAGGCAAACCTGCAGTACAGTGCAAAAAACCCGGGTGTCGGGACAGTCCTTGAGGTAAAGGAAGAAAAGGGGCTTGGATCAACCCTTGACGTTATCCTCTACGACGGCACATTAAAGAAAGGAGATACGGTTGTTATCGGAAGCCTGGGAGAGCCTATCCAGACAAAGGTCAGGGCTCTTTTAAAACCGAGGGAACTTTCGGAAATCCGCTACGAGAGCAAGTTCCAGCAGGTGAGTAAAGTCACTGCTGCAGCCGGAGTAAAAATTTCTGCTCCCGGCCTTGAAGGTGCCCTAGCAGGTTCTCCCATAAGGGTTGCAACGGAAGAAACCCTTGAAGAGATTGTAGCTCAGGTAAAGTCCGAGATCGATCAGGTCAGGATTGATACGGGTTCAGTCGGAGTTATGATTAAAGCAGATACTCTCGGCTCCCTTGAAGCCCTTGTCCACGAGTTCCAGAAGGATGAAGTCCCTATCAGGAAAGCTGAGGTGGGAGACATTTCCCACAGGGATGCGGTCGAGGCTTCGACAGTTGAAGACCCTCTCTATTCTGTGCTTATAGGTTTCAATGTTAAGGTTCACCCTGACGCCAGAGATTTCCTGCAGGAAAGCACGGTAAAGGTATTCACAAGTGACGTGATCTACCGCCTGGTTGAAGATTACCAGAAATACGTAAAGGAACAGCAGGAACTGGCTGAAAAGAAGATTTTCGAAACGATAATTCGCCCCGGAAAGTTTAAGATCCTTCCAGGATGCGTTTTCCGGCAGAGCAAACCCGCAGTTGTCGGGGTAAGAGTGCTCGGCGGAGTCGTGCGGACAAATGCAGATGTCATGCTTGAAAACGGAAACGTTGTGGGCAAGATCAAAGGTCTGCAGTCCGAAGGAGAAAATATTCCTTCTGCAAAGGTAGGCAAAGAAGTTGCAATGGCAATTGAAGGTGCAACCGTAGGCAGGCAGATAAAAGAAGAAGACGTGCTCTATATTAACGTGCCTGAAAGGCATGCCAAGGTTCTGGAGCACGAAATCTACGACTCCCTTTCAACCGATGAAAAGGAAACTCTTGATATTTTCCTGACACTCAAACGGAAAGACAATCCTTTCTGGGCAAAGTAATGCCTGATATGCAGGGCAGCAGATTCAGGATTCAGCAGGGATTCGGGAAAGAATTCAGGTAAAATTCGGATAAACTTCGGATAAAGAAGGCAGATAAGGCAAAGGAAATATTACAGATAAATCTGATTGGAGGATTTCACATGGCAAATTTCAAAGTTGTAGTTTCTGACCCAAAAGAAGCGCGTGCTTACCAGATTGACATTAAGGACGCTGAAGCAAACGCCTTAATCGGAAAATCAATCGGTAACATTGTTGACGGTGCCATTTTCGGGCTCACCGGATACAAAGTCCAGATCACTGGCGGCTGCGACGGCAGCGGTTTCGTTATGAAGCCGGACCTCCCGGGCCCCAGGAGACAGAGGATCCTGACCGCAACAGGCGTAGGATACGCTCCCAAGCTCCCCGGACAGCGCAGGAGAAAGATGATGCGCGGAAAGGAAATTGCTCCCGACATCGTCCAGGTCAACGCCAAGGTAGTTGAATACGGAAGCAAGTCCATAAGAGCCCTTCTCGGCCTCGAAACCGCAGAAGAAACTCCGGCAGCAGAATAATTCCAAATAGAGTAATTACAAGTTCCGCCCTCGGGCGGGATTTCAAATACTCATTTCACTCTTTTATTTCATCCAGGTAACTCATTTTTGAGGATTCTTTTTTGATTATATTTCGTTTATCATATTGAGGATCGCATTATCTTAAAATGATTTGCAGAAAAACAATCAAACCCAGTAAGTCTTGTTGATATCATTCTTTTTTCCCCGGGTTGTATTTTTTGCGGATCCGGCCAGACCATTGGTTCGTTCTTAAAGCGCTGTACAGTCTCTTCAGGAAGCACTTCCAATGATCCCGGATATACCTTTTCCATAAATTCTGCAGTTGTTATATTTGTTCCCCAGACCTGAGCTAAAACCGTACTGTTATTTGAGGAAAAACTGTATGATTTTGAAAGCATATATGGTTTAATCTCTGCAGAGAGGGATGCAGGTAATGTTTCTTCCTTATTATTTATGTGCACATCAGATATCTGGTAGAAAGCAACGTCCATTCCAAGATTATTGATTTTACTTACGATTAGATCGATCTCATCTGTGCATCCTGTAACGTCATCCCATGAAGAGTTTTTGTCTGCCACTACTTGATTGTAATTTTTAATAGCTTTTTGCAGCTCATAATTTAAGTTCTCCATTGTCGATACATCGATATTTTCTTTTGCCAATGCTTGTGGAATGAATAGCAAGCACAAAAGAATAATAGATATGGAAAATGTATTTCTTAGTTTCATAGATTATATACCAACACCAGAGTTCAGTATCCTTATCTTATGAGTGTATTATTCCCATTTGTTTTTAATTAACCCCAATTTCAAGTTAAAACACGCTACTCAGAAGCAAGGTCAGGCAGCCTTGAGGGTTCTCAAGGCTTACTAACCATGCCTCCGGCACAGGGGGGTTCAAATCTACTCGGGAGGGTTAGTCTGAACTCCAAAAACTAATTTTTAACCGGTTCTTTATAAGTTTTCTGACCAGAGTCTCTAACAATCAGGATTAAGGAATAGTTACAGGCCTTAAATAAGCCAGCGAAAAAACATTTGGAGGGATCGGACGGAAACTACATATAGAACAATCCGGAGGTGATTGACCTTACACCTGCTACAGTGTTTACTAAAGAGCTGGTTTCAAAAAACGGTTTATAAGGTAAAAAGGATTCTTTTTACTCTGGGGGGATTTCTTCTATCTATCATTTCTCTTGATTGTTGTCCTGATGTGCGAGTTTTGTCTCTATGGCTGATAGGCCGGATTCAGCCCGATATAGCGAAGGGAGAGAAAAACAAAAGAGTTTCATCCATATTTTTCTATCAAAGTCTCGTATGAAGGATTTATTCTGTAGATTATACTTCTCCCAATTCTTGTTTCATCTATGAGACCTGTTTCTTTAAGATTTTTTACATACCAGCTGATTGTAGCCCTGGAAACTCCGATTTCACGCGCAAGAGCCAGGTTTGTGTTACATTTACCGTTCTGTATTTCTGAAATTATTCTTTGATTCGTGGTATTTTGAAGCGCAGAAACAACTTTTTTTTCTTCTTCACCATAAGTTGAATTGTTCTGGAAATATCTTGTTTTCCCGGACTCGCTGTAGGCTTCGATTTTGTGATGGGCTTTAAGAATCTGGATGTGGTAACGCGCTGCTCCCCTGTCTATTCCTGCTTTTTCTACAATTTCACTCAGGTAAGCTCCGGGCCTGGTTTTTATATATTCATAGATTCTGGCGCGGTTAGAGTTCTCAAAGACATCTGCATGCTCCGTAATCCGGAACCCGAGGATTGCGAAAATAAGTTTTGCAGGCAAGATCAGTACATCTACTACCGACAGGACGTTCATTACAGCCAGCCAGATTAGAAAATGCCAGTATGGTTCTATGGTATCTTCAAGCAGTACTCCTTTTTCACCGGTAATTGAAACTCCGACCTGGTCATTTGTAGCAGGGGTTACAATATATTCCGTAGCCCCGGCTGTAGTTGTTAAAAGAAAAAAGAGCAGACAAATGGTAAGCTTTTTTTCAAGCCTGGCACCGGCAAATATTAAACGTAGAACTCCCAGATCCACTGATCGATTCTCCGTAAACTTTAAACATCCAATTTCCCTGTTACTCATAAACTTCCGTGATCTTCATAACGGCAAGGGCCTTTGCAGGGAACCTGTCTCCCATACTCTTGACCGCCTTAATACATCTTTAGTAGGCTTCCCTTCGGTTTTGCTCTCAAAGTTCTCTTTTACTTTGACAGAATTAATTCAGACGAATCCGATGTTTGTTCAAACAATAGCGATCATGGTTGTCTCTTTTCCTCCATCGGCAGGAACCTTTATTCGTTTATCGGATATATTTTTAGTAAGCAAATCTTCAAAATTCATTGTAACTACTTCTGCTCCCTCAGGTACATTAAATACGAATTCGGAATCCGGTATTCCGGTATTAATCTTTAAATCTTGAATCTTGATTTCCATTCTCTGTGTGCCCTTGTAGATTTCATACTTCAGGGGTATCCAGGTTTCTTCATCAACCCAAATTTTAATCCCGTCAATCAAAATGCTTTCTTCTCTTCCTGCTTTCGGTTTTGCTTCAAGGAGATATGCAATTCTCCCATCAATCGTATCATTTCCATGCACAGAAATATTATATTCATTTAAAGTATCATTAAAAAGCTCGAAATAATCATTTTTGAATTGATATTCTTCAGCAACTATTATTTTCTGGACAACATTTGTTTCGGGATCGTACAGCCACTCAATTTTTCCATCGTAAACCATTACACTTTCATTCCCTGTCCCTTTTGTAATTGTTTTCTTCATATTCGGCTTTTTGTATATGATATCAAATTCACTTTCCTGTGTTTTCTCTCCTTCAGAATAAGTCGTAATACAAAGGGTATATGAAGAATCCTCGATGCTGTTTTCTTTTTCCTGCACCTTTGCTGCGATTTCTTCTGCAATCAGTTCAGTATCTTCTGCTTTCGGTTCATTCATGCAGCCAGATGTAAAAACGATACAAATTATCAAAAAAAGCATGGAAATAATTCTTTTCATTATCATAATTAACCAGGTCTCCGGGCATATGGAGGTCAAGTGGATCCTTCAAAGAAAGTTTTGACCTCCATATTAGTATTACCAGAACACTTTATATAAACCCCAAAGTTTTTCACCATATAATCTAACAATCAAATCTGATGCGTAAGTTGTGACAATATTTTTGAGAAGCAGTGCTTAATATGAAGAGTTGTTTGATTCTCTGATATAAATAATAAATATATTGAAAATCCGTATTCTTCAAAGGCATTTTTATTTTTTGCCCTGAAGTCTGATTATTTGGAAAAAATGCAGATGAGAACCAGATTGTCAACAGCGGTGAATAATTCCCCATTTTCGGCGGATTAAAATTCCTCAATTCTTAATCCTTGAGGAAAGTTCGAGGATTGTGATCATGCTGAAAGAGGAGGATTTATTCTTGATACGAGATTTAAGTTCACAAAACTTGAGCATCAGTGAAATCGCCAGACAAACAGGTTTCGACAGAAAAACTGTGAGTAAATATCTCCACCTGAAAACCTTACCTGAACCCCAGAAACGTTCCGGAAGAAAGAGCAAGCTTGACCCTTACAAATCCTATATTCTAGAAAAACTCAAAGAAGGCCCCTATACTGCTGCTCGCCTCTATCGGGAAATCAAAGAAATGGGTTTTGATGGAGGAATGACCATCGTCAAGGACTTTGTAAGAGAAGTCCGACCTGAGCAGAGAATTCCTGCTGTACTCCGTTATGAAACAAAACCAGGTGTACAGGCTCAGGTTGACTGGGCAGAGACGGGAACAGTTGAGGTTGATGGAAAGGTAAAGAAGCTCTTTTGCTTCAACATGATTCTTGGATATTCCAGAATGAGATATGTTGAATTTACACTGAGTATAGACACTCCCACTCTTATCCAGTGTCATCTGAATGCTTTTGAGTACTTTGGAGGATTTACACAGGAGATTCTCTACGATAACATGAAACAGGTTGTTATCAGGAGAGCTTTGAAATCATCAGATTCTGAATGGAACTCACAGTTTGAGGATTTCTTCAAATGCTTTGGTTTTATTCCACGTTTATGCAGGCCTTACAGGCCTCAGACAAAAGGCAAAATTGAAAATACGGTAGGGTATGTCAAGAGGGATTTCTTCCTTGGAAGACAATTTACCTCTCTCGAAGATCTGAACGGCCAAGTTCACAGGTGGTTGGGAAGGGTAAATTCAACTGTCCACGGAACAACCTACCAAATCCCTCTTGAACGCTTTAAGGAGGAGAACCTGAGTCCTTTGGACCAGTTTCCTCCTTACAAAGTTGTCCATAAGGAGACCAGAAAGGTCTCCAGAGACTGTTATATTTCTTTCCTTGGAAATAAGTATTCTGTTCCTTACAGGTTTGCAGGAAGAACTGCAGAACTTCAGATCTTTGAAGGAAAATTAGAGATTTATGTTGGTTATGAGAAGGTCTGTGAACATGAAATCCTTCCCGGAAACTGCAGAGTTTCAAGGAAAAAGGAACATTTCCAGGGTCTCTTGAGTGAGATTCTTAAAGAGAACTCAAAATGCAAGAAAGATTCACAGATTCCGCTGAAGTTCTCAGGTCCTGAAGTTGAAAAAAGGTCTCTTGATGTCTATGAAACATTTAGCGAGGGAGGTTTTGAATGAACAATTTCACTTATGAGAGGCTTCACAATAACCTCAATTACCTTAAACTGAATACGATTGAAGAGCTCCTTGACAACTGTCTTGAAATTGCTGCAAGAGACGGCAAGACAACAATGGAAGTACTTGACTACCTGTTTGAACAGGAAAAGAAACACAGGGAAGCTGCTGCAATTGAGAGAAGAATGAAAAGTGCAGGTTTTCCTGTGAAAAAGATGCTTGAAGAATTCGATTTTGAGTTTCAGTCGTCTATTGATAAAAAAGTCATAGGAGATCTTGCAACGTTGAGATTTGTTCATAATGCAGAGAATATTGTTTTGCTCGGTCCTCCTGGAGTTGGAAAGTCTCATCTTGCAATTGCTCTTGGGATTGAAGCGGTAAAAGCAGGAATTTCTGTTTACTTTACGAATACAGGAAACCTTATTGAGAGGTTGAAAATAGCAAATAGAGAAGGAATTCTTGAAAAGAAGATCAGGGACTTGACGAAATATAAAGTGCTGATAATTGATGAAATTGGATATCTCCCATTTGATGAAGAAGGAGCTCACTGCCTATTTCAGCTAATCTCCAGAAGTTATGAAAAGAATTCAATGATCTTGACATCGAATAAGTCATATGGAGAATGGGGAGAGATATTCAAGGACCATGTTATAGCGGCTGCTGTGCTTGATAGGCTTCTCCATCATTGTACAACGATTAATATCAAAGGGGAAAGTTATAGGCTGAAAGAAAGGAAAAAACAGGGAATAAAAATAGGAAATATTTACCAGTGATTTTAGAGTAAGTTTTTAAAAAATTGAGTAAAATTTATATCTGAAGGTGGGGAAATTTAATCCGCCGAAAGTGGGGAAAATTAAACCGCCGTTGACACAGATGGTATGAATAAAAATTATATCCTGTTTATGGGAAGGTTCTGAATAAATACCAGGTAAATTATGGAATTTCAGCAAAAAACCATTTTTTTAAGTGGTTTCCTTTAATTAAATCCGGATTCAGAGAATTTCATGTACGTTTTTTCAATTAAATCCCGATAAACGGGATTTATACTGTATATCGTACTCCTGCCTACCTTATCTTCTTCAATAAGACCTGAATCCTTTAATTTTGTCATATGCCAGTTAATTGCAGCTCTGGAAACTCCTATTTTTTGGGCAAGGTCTCCGTTGGTATTGCATTCTTTATACAATATATTCCAGATTATATTGCGTTTCATCTCATTTTGAAGGGATGAAATAACCAATTTTTCATTCTCGCCATATGTGAAATTATTCTGGAAATATCGGACATTTCCGTGATCGCTGTGAGCCTCGATCAGCTTTTCCTTCTCGAGAACATTGAGATGATAGCGCAGGGTCCCTCTGCTAATCTCCAAATTATCTGCCATCTCACTGATACAGGTTCCGGGATTAACTTTAATAAATGAAAATATGAATTTTCTCTTTAGATCCCCAACAGTATTTGAATGATCAGCTACTCGAAATCCGAGTATTGCGAAAAGAAATTTTGCAGGAAGAACCAGTATATCTACTATAGAAAGGATCTGCATGATAGCCAGCCAGAGTAGAAACTGCCAGTAGACTGTAAAGTCCTTTAGTAGTACTACCTCTTCTCCGTCAATCGAAACTCCGACCTGGTCACTTGGAACAGGCTTTACTATATATTCCGTAGCTCCAGCTGTTGCTGTTAACAAAAAAAATAATAAAAAAATGGTAAGCTTTTTTTGAAGCTTAACGCTGGTAGAAATTAAGCGTATAACTTTTGCTTCCACTGACCGATTCTCCGTAAACCTTGAACTGCCAAGTTCCCTGTTCTACATATCCCTGAGAAGGATATATATTGAGGCATATCCTGCCGTTTACACTTCCATCATAATTATCACGGTAAGTTCCTACTTTGCTTCCTGATGGGGTGTAAACGCTGAGAGTCAGGGAATCACTCGTATCCCCCAATTCAGATCCACTTCAAGATAATTTACTCCTGAGCCTATGCCCACATAGTGTGTTATAGTCTGTCCCTGAGTTATATACTGGGTTGACCGTAAAGGAGAAATAGAATTCTCTATATCAGGAGAATTTTCTGTCCAGGGACTAACAATATACTCTACTCCAGCAGAAGCCGAAGTATCTTCAGCAGCGGAGTTTACTGCATATCCATCTTTAGCTGAAACTGCAGGAACGGCTGTCAGTCCTATAATTATACATAATACACAAACTTTCTAGGCTTCCATAAAATCACCCAAAAAACTTAAAAAGTCTAGACATATAAGTTTTATGGCCATAGTCTTTAACAATCCGGCATTGGCGGTTTTTATGAAAATTTATTATAATAAAGATTGATATTCAGAAAAAAAGCATCAAAAGATCTATTATTAAAAACGTTTCGTCAAAAAAGGGAAGAAATGAGGATGTATTTCCATCCTTAGAGGCAGAATAAAATCGTAAATTATATAAACTGATTTAAGAGACATTTAGAGCAGCTGCTTTCCCGCTCCTGCACCGGATTTGCACTCATAAACATCGGTGATTTTCATAACGGCAAGAGCTTTTGCAGGGAACCTGTCTCCCAGACTCTTGACAGCTTTATACATTTTCTCATAGTCTTCACCATCGGTCTTGATTTCAAAATCCCCTTTTATCTGGTAGCAGCCCTTGACCTCAGGCCCCCAGACATAGATTGAACCTCTCGGGTTTTCTTCAAGGTTCTGGCGGGTCTTATGGAAAAAATTGTCCGCAATCCAGATAGTTTCCCTGTCTTCCTGGAGTTTACAAAAGCCGATCGGTACGACATTCGGTTCTCCGTTTTTGGAGGCGGTTGCAAAGGGAAAAACCTTCATTTTTTCAAAATCTTCGACCATTTCACTGCTCAATTTGACCATTCACTTCACTCCTTCATTGAATCTGTTTTTATTAATATGGCGGCAATGAATATATAACTTTGAAGGCAGCAAAAAAATAAAGAGGGCAAAGGTTCCGATTTTGTTTTTTGCTTTAAAGGAAAAGAGACCGCAGGAAAGAAGATAAAAGGAAAAAAGATAGTGGGTCAGTTGTCGAAACAAAACCGCAAACCTGACCCGTGTACCTCTCAACAGTTTAATATTTTATCCAGGAAATACTGGTGGATACGCAAATCGTCGGTTAATTCCGGGTGGAACGCCAATGCCAGCACATTTCCCTGCTCGGCAGCAATAATCATATCATCAAGCCTGGAAAGCACGCGCACGCCAGGCCCGCAGCTCACGATTCCCGGAGCCCGGATAAACACGCCTGTAAAAGGAGAATCAAGAATATCAACTTTAAGTTCCGCCTCAAAGGAATCTCTCTGCCTCCCAAAAGCATTTCTGTTAACTCTGGTATCCATGATCCCGAGCAGTTCCTGACCTGTCTTTTCTACCTGCTGGTCTCCTTCCTTAGCAAGCACTATCAGCCCCGCACAGGTCCCAAGGATCGGAACTCCCCTCGCAGCCGCATCCTTAATCTCTTCTGCAATCCCCTCACGGGCAAGCAGTCTGCAAAGCGTCGTACTCTCCCCGCCAGGAATCACAATTCCGCTGCACTCCGGAACAATCCCTTTGTGCTTAATCGCAACTACCTCTGCATCCACCCCTCTCTCTGCAAGGGCTCTCTTTAAAGCATCAACATGCTCAGAAACCGCTCCCTGAATAGCGATTACACCTATCTTCATGAAAAACACCATTTTCCAAAATTAATCCTTTATTTGTTGAATCAAAAACCCTAAAAAAATAAATTGATTTTATTCTTACAAACCTGCAAGAATAAATCTGTTTTTAAAAAATTGAATTTTAGCTTCTCTTGAAAGAGACTCGTTTTATATGTGTTAATTAGTCCTTTTCAGCTCAGCTCAATAGTAACCCGTAAATTAGTCTGCTTGAGCGAAGCGAAACAGACTGCAGGCTCCCGAATCGCAATTCGGGGTTACCAGCCGCGTTCCTGAAGAGCTTCCTGGGCAGGGATCATGTCAGCGCTGATGCCTTTCATGCCTGCACCGACGCCTTTTGAGATCTCGGCAAGTTTTGCAGGGTTGTCGTAGTTGTTTACGGCTTCAACAATTGCTTTTGCCATCTTTTCAGGGTTTTCGGCTTTGAAAATGCCTGAGCCTACAAAAACCCCGTCTGCACCAAGGCGCATCATAAGGGCGGCATCGGCAGGGGTTGCAACTCCGCCGGCTGCAAAGTTCACGACAGGCAGACGCTGCATTTTAGCGGTTTCAACCACAAGCTCGATCGGGGCTTCGATTTCCCTGGCAACCATTATCAGTTCTTCTTTGGTCTTGCCTGCAAGGGCACGGATTTCACCCTGAATCTGCTTCATGTGCTTTACTGCCTGGCTGACGTCACCTGTTCCGGCTTCCCCTTTGGTCCGGATCATGGCTGCTCCTTCGTTGATCCTGCGCAGGGCTTCTCCGAGGTTCCTGGCTCCGCAGACAAAGGGCACTGTAAACTGTGTTTTGTCTATGTGATAAAAAGGATCGGCAGGAGTAAGGACTTCGGACTCATCAACCATGTCAACGCCGAGTGCCTCTAAGATTTCTGCTTCGACAAAGTGCCCGATCCTTGCTTTTGCCATAACAGGGATGGTGACCGTATCAATGATCTGCTGGACGATTTCAGGGTCTGCCATCCTGGCGACCCCTCCTGCCTTTCTGATATCTGCAGGGACAGCCTGAAGGGCCATAACAGCAACTGCTCCGGCTTCTTCTGCGATCCTGGCCTGTTCGGGAGTTGTAACGTCCATGATCACACCCCCCTTCTGCATCCGTGCAAAGCCCCTTTTGATAAGTTCGGTCCCATGTCTCAATTTTTCAAAGTCCATGAATGTCATCCTCTTTGTTTTGATCAGATTTCTAATGTATTGCCGTGGGAAATCTTTTCCACAGGTGAAAAGGTCATATGGTCCTTTCCACCGGTTGCAACCAGCAGGTTGCGATTTTCAGTATGCTGTTTCTCCAGTTAAATGTGAATACGCTCAATAGTTAAAAGCATTATTTAAGCTATTCCTTACTTGTAGAGTACAGGATAAATTAACTTGCAATGATATAAAAATTTTTATTTTTTGTACTGAGAGTTAACATTTTTAATAACTATTCTGTTTCTCCGGTCGTTTATCCCGAACGTACTCTGGAGCCTTAATGAAATTCTTTACAATACTATCAAAAAGTACATTTATAAGTTAACTTTTCGGTTTGACCTGACAATCTCAGTCTTCATATAATTTCAATCTTCATAATATATCCTGTAAGGTTTGATATGATCCCTGAGCCAGAACAAGGGATCAAATCTGAATCTCCTACGCTCAATTATCCAATATAAAGTTTTTGTAAATAACCGGAGAGATGAGATGGGAAACTCTTTTCAAGAAAGGACACATGCTTCTTTAATTCCTTTTAGATTTCAGACAGGATATTTGAGAGGATACATGAAAAAATAATTATAAGATGTGCTAAATCATCATATTAGGTTATTTTTTCCGGGTAGTTTCTGGATTTCAGGTGCTTACTAATTTCTGACACGGACTATTTACTTATGTCAGGGGGAATTCGAAAATGAAGATTAAACGTCTGGAAGTATCATTGTTATGTTCATTTTTGCTTGCCGCCCTTATCGCGTTACCGGCATATGCCCAGATGGGACCTGGAGGCAATTCAGGTGCAGGCAATTCAGGTATGGGTAATCCAGGTGCAGGAATGGGCTATGGGATGGCACAGGGCTACGGTTTTGCGCAGTATGACGGCAGGTTTAATGGCTTTGGGTCAATGACCTTTGAAGAAGCCGCAGATACCTTCGGGATTCCGGTTGAAGACGCGATCTCTGACCTTGAGCTTCCGGAAGATCTGGATACTCAGCTTACCATTCTGGAGATTGAAGAACGGTATGGAGTTTCAGGGCAGGAAATTGCCAGTTACATGGTAATGAACATGCAGCAGCTGAATACGACCCTTAACCTGAGGGAAAGGCTCCTGATGCGTCAGGAGGCAATTCAGGCAATGAGGGCCGGGAGAGGCTACGGGATGTATTTCATGCGGCAGGGAAGTTTTGCCTACGGGAACTTTACCACTTTTAACTTCAACGAAAGCGGGGTAATAGAAAACTTTGCTGTAAGCGGAAACCCGATCTTTGGTTCGGTTGAGATCCCGGACTTTGAGTACCTTGACGAACAGGTAACGGAAACAACAGCCTTTTACCAGGGCGCTGACAGCCAGATCCTGATTCAGGATTCTCCAATGGGAATTTTCCAGGTAAGAGCTTTTGCAGACAAAACCGTCACTTACAACCTTGCAGATGGAGTGACGGCAAGCCTGGAAGAAAACATTTCCAGCGGGCTTGAGAATGCAGTTCCGATAAAAATTACCGCAGATAATTTTGAGGGCTACCTCCTGTTTTTCAGGAATCCCCTTGCCGAAGATCCCAATGTAGATATTAACGGGACTGAAGCGGAAATCTCGGACAATAAGATCACAGTCAAACTTGTCGAAGATAGTGTGGCAATGTTCAGGGCAAGCCCGATGCAGCCTTCATTGATGCAGACCGGATACAGGTACAGTAATAATTATACTTACATGAATCAGGTGCTTAACGGGGAAATAGCAACCGGAAGATTCGGAGCTGAGATGGCTCTCCGTGCAGGCTCGAATTATGCTCCGGTCACAAATTATGCCCCTGTTGGCCTGAAGATAAGGGAAAGAGATCAGGACCGCATTGTCCTCGATGTTGAATCCGAACTGCCAGATGGAAGAGTCGTCTTTATAAATGTAGACAATGAAACCATTAACCTCACCAATCCCGACCGCCTGAGACTCAGGTATGACGGTACGGTAATTGAAGAAGCTGACAGCATTGACGAACTCTTTGCAGGAGGAAATACTCCCCTCTGCTACAGGCAATACGAAAACGGGACAGCTTCAATTGCGGTATATATCCCTCAGTTTTCGGAACATGAGATCATAATAGACCTTGAGCCCGAAGGAGAGGAAGGTTCAGAAGACATTGAAGCCCAGGATGAAGAGAACCCGGAAACTGGAGAATCCGCAGCTCAGGGCGAAGAAGGAGAAACGGAATCTTCTCCGGCCTTTGAGTTAGTGTTTGCGGTTACAGGTCTGGCAGTAGCATACGGACTGAGGCACAGGAAATAAAAACTCAGCACCATGCTTTATGCATAAGGAACCGGAATCAATTCTCAAAAAATTGAGCTTTTTATTTCCGATTCCTGATTTATTACTTTTTTCATTCTGAACCTAAAACATTATTCGCTATAAGTCGTTCCTGTCCAGGCAGAGTTGCGCCACCCGAATTTCGCTTTGGGATCACAGGAAATCGGAGATTTCCTGGGAGTTGCGATGTAATCGCAACAGCACGAGGTCTGTTTCGGCACCCGAGTTTCGCTTCGGGAGCACGAGGTCCGTTTCGCTTCGCTCAAGCGGACTAATTTATAGGAAAAAATCAGGAGCTTCGCTCAAGCGGACTAAATTAAGATTTCTTCCCCATACAATGTTACTCGTTGTATTGTGTCGTTCTTGTCCCGCTCGACGAGGGAGAGCGGTCTTTCCCAAAAAGACTGAAAAGAAGGAGAAAAAAGAGATGAAAGGAAATTAAAAGCTATTGCGGACGCTTGTGAACAGGGAAGAGACCAAACAGATCAAGCCGGTATAATTTTCAGTCTTTATTTCTCTTTCATATCTTTTTTCTGCTTGTTGTGAAGGGCCTCCAGACAAGCTGGGGGAGGCTCCTTATGAAACTTGGATTAAAATGAGGTTTACGAGATCAAGGGAAGTATTCAATCAATTAAGCAGAAACCACAAAATTTACAGTTCTTTCAATTTACAGGGCTTTTACTGTTCTTCTAGCTGTTTTTCGATCCTCTAAAGGATTTCCATTACTTCTTCTCTTCCGTACAGGTCAAGCTTTGTACATATGCTTGCAGAAACCCATATGGTAAGCGCGGGGATGAAGGCTTTTAAAAATTCCGTGAGGGTAGCTTCAAGGGAACTGGCAGTACCCACCGCGGCAAATCCAACATCAAGGACAAGGGTTGATACCCCGAAAAGCATGAGGGCGATAAATACTCTTGTAACGCGCTGCCCTGTATCTCCGACATCTTCCGGGAGCCCTTTTCGTATTATGAGGAGATATGCCGTGTTCGCGCCAAGGAAAAAGCCTGCTACTTCGCCGCTTACAAGGGACAGGGATGCAAAAAGGACGGGAACTACAAACATAATGGAGTAGAAAAAGAGATTTTTCTGCCTGAAAACAGGCTTAAAGTTCTCTTTTTTGAAAAATTCATCTTTCAGGGGGCTTTTAATGAAGTACGTAAAGGTGACCAGAATCATTAAACCCAGGACAGCGCCCCCCAGGACATCGCCCAGAAAATGCCTTCCCAGGTACATTCTTGAAAAAGCTACGAGAAGCACTGCTCCAGGAGCCAGCCTGCTGATTGTTCTGCTGTTGAAGACGCTTGAGGTCCCTCCCCAGAGCACGGTGGTAAGTGCCACATGCCCCGAAGGGAAGCCGAAGGGAGAATCGGGGAGGGGCTCCTGAAGGCGGAAAGCCTCAAGGACTTCCCTGTCCGGAAGTTTGAAAAAGCCCGTTTCCCCTTTTCCATCAAAAGGCGAGGTATTTTTTATTCCATCCTCCAGGTTGAGGACCCTGCTGTCTACAAAATCCGGCCTTGGAAAGGCAATCAGCGCTTTAAAGGTCTCGGTAATAAGGGCAGTCCAGAGCAGCAGCTGGAACAGAAGAAAACCCTTCTTGAAATCAATCCCGAAAGTGGTGATGATTATCATCCCGGCAAAAAAGGCGGCAGACCCCATCGAAGTTATCAAAACCATGAAGAAAGTAAACCATTCGGTCCCGAGGGACTGGAGGTAAAGTATGGGTTCTGTCTGGAACAAAGGATTTGTCTCCTTATTAAATGCTTGCCTGCAGGCATGTATCCGGCTCTATCCAGAAAGCCGGGAAACTGTAAAAAGTTTATGTTAAGTTTGGCATCGACTTCACTTCTCCAGTATAAAAAATTAATAAAAATATGAAAAAAATATTTATGATTGTGACCGTATTGATATGATTATATTTCAGTCACGAATTGGATTTTATCATCAATTGTGTATCAGTCATGTTAAACTCCATCTTCTCAGCCGGTAACCGGGACGTTATTGAAACCTGAAAAATTATTGGAACCTGGAATTTAATTGAAGTGCAATTTATTCCAAAAGAATCGAGGTCGATTGCTTGAAACTGAACCAGATAGACGACACCCGAAGGAAAAGAGCAGTTATCATTTTCCTTGCCGCCATTCTTTTCATCTCGGTCAAGGGTTTTTTGTCCCCTGTGGTAGGTGTTGGTTTTGTCCTCCAGAAAGAAGTGGTCGGAGTTGAAGGGGAAGAGAGGACTATCATCTTCCAGAGCGGCCCGGAAGGAGTCCTGGTTCAGGATGCAGCCTTCAGAGAGCTGCTCCCCGAGAGTGAAAACCTCCAGGTCAACGAGTCCGTAGAAAACAAACTTAAAACCATGTATCCGGAAATCGAGTACGTTGTCCGAATGCGGCTCTGCGTTGAAGACGAAGTCAGGGAATACAGGGCAAGCAGGGAGGACTTCAATACGCTGGAAGTAGGGAGGGTGGCCAAGTTCAGGGTTTACCGCTCCGAAAGGGACGTTATCGAAAAGATTGTTGAGATGTAAAAACCGTATCAGGCTCCTATATTTTAAATAACTCTTCTGCTTTTAATCAATTATGATTATCCTGCATGCCGGAAGGGACGAAAAACAGTTTTTTGTATGGGGGAAAGCCCTGCCGAAGAGGATGTTCTGGCAGTTAAACGGGGAAGACCCCCGAAAAAACCTGTGGAAAACCCCTATCCTTTCGATGCAGGTGTTGAAGGTCTTTCCTCTGCTTTTGAGGCGCTTTCAGTTGATACCGGCCGGAGAGAGGCCGAAAATATTACTGTATGGATGCCGACCCGCGCCGGAAGTCCTATCCCTTCAAGCCCTCTAATTGCCGATACTCCAGATTCGAAGGCAAAGTTAACCCTGACCCCCTGGACTGTTTCTGCATACCTTCTGGAAGCCGGCGAGCTTACGGACTTCCTCTGCACCTGTATGGGAAAAAGGGTTCTTGTCCCCGGCATAATTCCGGGAAGTGACCTACTCTGGTAGGCGGACGCCCTTCAATTTGCAGGTTCGCTGGCAGCCGGACAGAAATACCTTCCCGGTGTCAGGGTTGAGGAAGGGAAATACTCAGCTCTCTGGGAACCCGTATTTGCCGGAGAGGATGCGGAAGGACTGGTAAAACTTGCAAAGCAAATGCCTCCTGTCGCCAGGGCTCTCACTCGAACTCCCACTCCTGAGCTTTCAGCCAGGCCTCCGGAAATACCTGCAGCTTTTGCGCTCCGGGAGTTTATTTCCGAGGCACTTGACAACATTGTCCGCTCGGCATTTGAGAATAAAGAGCTCCCTGAAAAGAAGCACAAAAAGCCTTCTTTTGACAGCGTTCATGATGCCCGGGTCTACGCCCTGCAAAGCCGGGAAAGGCTGATCCACGGAGACGAAAACGAGATTATTCAGCTTGCAGCCCGGACCCGTGAGTGGCAACGCCCCCTCGACATCCTGACCACTTCTCCTTTCAGGCTCTGCTTCCGCCTGGAAGAACCTGAAGAAGGGGGAGGAAACGAAGTAGCTGCAGGCATAGAAGTCCCGGAGAGTATGTGGTATGTCCGCTACCTGCTCCAGCCTTGAAGTTCCAGACCCTTCAGGCTATACCATGGACAACCGGGGAGCATACGAATTCCTGACAGAAAAAGCAGCGGCTTTGAGCCAGGCTGGTTTCGGGATGCTGCTTCCGGGCTGGTGGACCCGTAAAGGCACAAAAACCTATTTAAAAGCCCAGGCAAAGGTCCGGGGCAAGCAGCAGCAGCCCGGAAGCGGGCTGACCCTTGACAAAATAATCGACTTTGACTGGGAAATTGCCCTCGGGGATAGGGCGCTGACCATTGAAGAACTGCGGGCTCTGGCAGAGCTCAAGTCCCCGCTCGTAAAGGTCCGCAGCCAGTGGGTCGAGGTAAACGATAAGGAAATCCGGGCTGCCCTTGAGTTCTGGAAGAAGAACCCCCACGGGGGAGCAAGCCTGCGGGATGTTGTAAAGATGGCGCTTGGAGCTTCCGAAAAAGCCGAAGGTTTTGATTTTGAAGGGCTCAATGCGACAGGCTGGATCGAAGAACTTATCCGTCAGCTGAAGGACAGGGCCGGGTATTGAGGAACTCAAAGCTCCGGAAGCCTTCTGGGGCGGGTCTCTGGAAAGCCTTGAAGAGAAAAAGAGTCTCACCCTTGAAGCCCGGATCCCTTCGATCCCGGCAGCTCTTCCTAAAAGGCTTGGTAAGTTCCCTTTCTGGCGCGGGGAAGAAGATTTGCTTGAGGTGCTGGAAGAAATCTACAGCAAAGCTTCACCTGCGGGGACGAAGGTCTTTTTAGGTGAAAGGAAATGAATTTTTCCTGCCCTTTTCCCTATGAGGGGGTAAAGTTTTCTGCTCACGAATACAAATATACGGATAAGGCGAGTTATCAGGATAAAATTTTCTGATCAGAATTAAATTGCCAGGAAATATACTTACGTGGGGGGTACAATTGAAAATAAAAAGTGCATTACTGATGTTTTTGGTTATAGCATGCCTTATCGGCGTTTCAGGCTGCACGGAGTCGGAGGATTCCGGACCTGAAGCCACTAAATCCGATTCTCCGGAACCCGGTCCCGATGTCCCGGCTGTTCCCGGAGCGTCAGGGAACACTTCAACTGACATTCTGAACGAGACCGTTAACGAGACCGTTAATATCACAGGGGAGAGCCAGACCTATCCAACCTATACGGCTGCTCCGGCTACACAGGGAAAATACCCGGCTGTGGTGCTGGTCCACTCCTTTAACGGCTTTGAGCCAGGTTACCAGGAAATGGTTGACAGGATGGCAGCAGACGGGTTTGTTGTGGTAGCTCCGCAGTGGCAGACCTATTCCCGTTCTCCTCCCGATTCAGAGGTGGAGGCCCTTGTCAGAAGCAGCGTAAGTTACCTTGAGGGCAGGGACGATGTTGATCCGGAAAAACTGGGCCTTACGGGTTTTTGTGCGGGCGGCAGATATACCATGCTTTTCCTGCCCCAGGTAGAGGAGTTCAAGTCCGGGGTTGCCTGGTACGGCTTTCCGTATACAGGCGGGACTGAGATCCAGCCAGACAAGCCGGCCAGCCTGATAGATCAGCTTGAAGCGCCTATGCTTATCATACACGGTACCCGCGACCAGTTCAGCAACATATCCGATATATACAGATACGCCGGAGAACTGGACGCAGCGGACAAATATTTCGAGCTGAAAGTTTACCAGGGTGAGCCTCACGGCTTCATGATCAAAGACGGAGAACTCTCCGAAAGCTTCGTTGCACAGGATGCATATGATGAGATGATTGATTTCTTTGACAGGACACTGAATTCCGGGGCAATGGATAATTTTTCTCAGTGATCTGAGAGAGCACTATCCGTCTCATCAATTCATTTTTATTTTATAAAAACTGCAATTCGTTCTATTTCTGTGAATTAAGATACTTTAAAAACCCATAAATTGGTCCGTTTGAATTAGCGAAACTCAATACTATAACCTGTAAATTAACCCTCTTGAGCGGAGCTAACTGCTATAATCCATAAATTAGTCTGCTTGAGCGAAACTAACTGTAAAATACCATCAAGTAGTCCGCTTGAGCGAAGCGAAACGGACCGCGTACTCCCGAGGCGCAATTCGGGCGAGGCGCAATTCGGGGAAAATAGGGATTTATATTTTGCCTTTATCCCTAATTTTTCTTTTAACAGCTTGTTTTTATTTTACATTATTGCTGGAAGTAAAAGTAACTCTGTAACTCCCGAACACGATTTTTCAAAAAAGCAATATATATTTAATTCATAATATTAAATAAAAATGTTCTTGCCCGAAACATAGACTTATGGTAAACACACTTTCTCACCTGGGAATAGGTTTTCTGATTGCACTGGCTTTAGGCCTGAAGGGAAAAAAACTAAATACTGTGGCTTTTCTCTCCGTGCTCCCTGATCTGGACGTTATCCCGTATTCGTTATTTCTCTCTGTCAGCAGCAGCCTGACCCATGAGTCCCGAAACCAGTTTTTCTACCTGTTCGGACACAGGGAATTCATGCACTCGATTCTTTTCATTGCCCTGGTTACACTTTTAATCTGGATAAAAACGAGAGACTGGATTTTTACCTTTGGGGGATTTCAGTCCATTTTTCTCCACGTTTATCTGGACTATGTCACAACCTGGAAAATGCGCCCGCTTTATCCGTTCAGCACAGACTCGTCCATTATAGGGGCAGTTTATTTCTATGACCCCCTGCTAAATTTGCTTCCACTCCTGCCCCTCTTCATTGTAATTGTAGGGAATTTGAAACACAGGGGGAGGCTAAACGGTAGATTCGACAACTTTTGCGTTTATATATGTAAGAATGCCGATAAACTCTATGCTTCCCTGATCCTTGTACTCCTTGTCTGGCTTGCTTTTATGCCGGTTTCAAAAGCTTTCCTCATCAATCATATATCCTGGACAGAAGAAGCCGAAATAAGTTACCAGAATACCTATCCTGAAGCCACAGGGAGGTTCCTGACCGCATATTCTTTTAATTCTACTCATTATAAGGTTCTGGAAGTTAGCTACCTGTCAGGAATCGAGAAGAGTAAATACGTTGAAAAAATATCGATAAATGGAGATATCCCTTATGCTCCTGCCTACATTGAAAGAGCTGAAAAGCTCTACGGTGCCGGCCTTCCTCAGGAAATCGACTATCCGGTTTATGTGGTTTCTGAAGACAACGGCTCTGTAACGGTAACCCTGAGTGATGCAAGGAACCCTTATGTTAAAAACTGGGCTTATTTTTACTCGGTTTACAGGTTTATTTTTAATAAAAGAAGTGAAGAGTATCACGTTTACGCAAGTATCCAGGGAGGGGAGGAAGAGGAGCTTAATAAAAACTGGTTTGGATGATCCTTTTTAGATGATTCTTATCGAGTTATGTCTTACGCGACCCTTTTTAAGCGACTCCTTAATCTTCAGGATGATGCTTGACAGCATAAATAGGCTCCAAGTGTTGTTTTGTCTTTTATTCTGATGAAGAGATTAATTATCTATCAATTTATATAATAAGAGGAAAATATACAGGAAAGAAGCACCATAGCACTAGAATTTCTCTATCAAAAAGTGCTTCCAGAATTATGGTTTCCTGAACCTGATTCATTAATCACCGTTAAAAGTGCGGAATATAAATTCATGGTAGATTTATGGTAAATACAATTTCTCATATCGGAATCGGCCTGCTTCTTGCCCATGCCCTGGGCTTAAAAGGAAAGAAGAGGCTTGGTCTGGTTCTCCTTTCCATAATCCCTGACCTGGACTATTTCAGCTACTCGCTCTTTGCGCTCATCAGCGGAAGTGTAAGTCACGAGGCGCGAAACCAATTATTCTATTTGCTGGGGCACAGGGAGTTTACGCATTCGATTTTTTTTGCTTTTCTTGTCGCACTTCTTATCTGGCTCAGAACTAAAGACAGGGCTTTTGCATTCGGAGGGTTTCAGGCTCTTTTCCTGCACATCCTTCTGGATTACACTACGATCGCTAAAATGCGTCCCTTCTATCCGTTCAGCACAAATGAGTCCGCTCTTAGAGCCCTTTATCCCTTCGACCCTGTGATAAATATCATACCCCTGCTGCCTGTCTTCATAGTGGCTGCGGAATATCTGAAAAACAGGGGCAAACGGAGTCTTGAAACCAGAGATAAATGGAATCTTAAAAGCACGAAGAGATGGCCCTTCGAAGGCATGGAAAGCTGGAGCCTTAAAAACAGAGACAGCCTCAAAAACAAAAACAGTCTCAAAAACAGAGACCTGCTGAACAGAAAATTAAGCGGACTGAAAAAATTAAGTGGGCTAAACGGGTTCCATGGTTTTGTAAACAGGCATGAAGGCAAATTCTATGCCTCCTTTATTATAGTCCTCCTTGTCTGGACCACAATATTCCCTGTTGCAAAAGTCCTCCTGATAGACAGCATCTCCCGGGAAGAAGGAACCGAGATCAGCTACAACGATACCTACCCGATATCAATCGGCAAGTTCCTGGCAGCATATTCGTATGATGATACCCGGTATAAACTTCTGGAAGTCAGCTACTGGTCAGGAGTCGAAAAAAGCTTCTACGTCGAGAAAGTAACCGTGGCCGGGGATGTCCCTGATGCCTCCGCCTATGCCGAAAGAGCCGGGAAGCTCTACAGCAACTCAGTGCCTCAAGCGATCGATTATCCTGTATATTCGGTTTCGGAAAAAGATGGGAGTGTAACCGTAATTTTAAGCGATGCCAGAAACCCGTATGTTAAAAATTGGCCTTATTTTGATACGGTTTACAGGTTTGTTTTTGACAGGGAAAGCGGAGAATACGAGGTATATGAGAGCCACTACGGGAGAGCGGAAAAGAAGCTTGATAAAAACTATTTTGAGTGATTCCGGGAAGCAAAAATCGTTTTGAGTAAAAAATAGAGTCTTTTCCGATTACATCTCGTCCAAAAAAGTGTAATCGGAATAACATAACTATGCTTAAACAACATAATTATGCTGAAAAATAACTTTTCGATTATTATACCGAAAAATAACTTTTCGATTATTATGCCGAAAAATAACTTTTCGATTATTATGCCGAAAAATATCTTTCCGATTTATTTCTGAATCTTTTTGAAGTACTTGTCGAGTTCTTCCCAGTCGATTATATTCCAGAATCCTTCTATGAATTTGCCCCTATCATTCTTGTAATCAATGTAGTAGGCGTGTTCCCAGACATCCAGGTCCATAATGATCGGGAAATCAGGGATAAGGTTTACATTGTGCTTTTCTATCTGCACGATCCCAAGCCTTGTAGTGCCGGTGCAGAAAGTTAAGGCTGCCCAGCCGGAGCCTTCAACACTTGATGCTACCTGGGTAAACTCTTTTTTGAACCTTTCAAAACTTCCGAAATCTTCCTTAATCGCATCAGCTAATTCGCCGACAGGTTCCTTGCTTGCATTGCTTGCAGGAGTCATCTCCCACCAGAAGAAGTCGTGAAGGACATGCCCCCCCAGGTTAAAAGACAGAGCCTTGGCAGTTGCTTTATAATCAAAATCCGTGCCTTCTTTCCTTGCTTTTTCCATCATTTCTATAAGTGAATTTGTGTTATTCACATAACCCTGATGGTGTTTGTCATGGTGTATACGCAGCTGTTCTTCGGAAATATAAGGTGCCAGGTCTGCATAACCATATTTCAATGGTGGTAATTTGTACATTTCTTTGGCCATATTATCTACCCTCTTCACAATCAATTGGTTTCACAGAATTTGTTCCAGAATCCGAATAGAATCTGAATAGGATTTGAACAGAATCTACGCTTCCCAGTCAGGAGATTCAATTACAAATCCTGTCTGCTAACCAATTTTCCCCTAATTATGTTAACAGAAATTTGTCTTTCAAACTACTCTGTCACAAACTACTCAATTTCAAAATATTCTGCGTTGTATCTTTTCAAATACAAAGCAAATACATGTCAAATCGCCATCTGGCAATTTTAAATGCAAAATATAGTTATACCTCGAACCTATTTAAAGGTAAAAGATGAAACTTATTAGATATTTTTGAAGAAATTTATTCAAGGTTTCACTAAAACGCTTATATCGTATTCACCAAACCATTTGTGTCGTATTCACCAAACCGTTTGTCTGTAATTTTGCCTGTAATTATTTGTTCCTTCTTCTGGCAGGTGAATATAGAAAATCCATTTCATTTTTTGCTGCCATCTATTTTCCCAATGTATTGAAAGCGCCTTCCATTTGATATTGATTTTTGGAATTGCCACCGGAAAGGAAGGAACTTTGAGAAAAATAACAAAATTTGGATTGAATAAAATCAAACTAAAACAATAGCTCTAAGTATAAGAATTTAATTAATAGTAATATATACAAAATTGGTTAATATATAATAACGGATATCTGTTGACGGATATTTGTTGGCGGATATTTGTTGATCCTTCGTTTTTCGAGTCCAATTTTGTCGTTTTTTGGATTTTATGCCTCTTTTGAAGCACAGCCGAAAATGAGGGTTTAATTGACAAACAGTTATCAAATAAAGGGTAATGGGGAGAGAATCGAAGTGACAGTTGAGGAAAACCTGGAATTGATGATAACACTGGATGATGCATGGAATTCACAGGACTGGGACACGTTCAAGAAACGCCATGCTGAAGAGGTTGCTGTTTACTGGCCGGGTCAGCCGGAGCCAACAAGGGGAAGAATCTCACATCACGAAGAAGCGGTACAATTTTTCAAAACATTCCCGGACAACCACGTTGAGAATAGACCGTATAAGGTGCTTTTTGGCCAGGGAGACTGGACCTGTTCGGTAGCTACATTCACTGGCACTATGAAGGGACCCATGATGGGAGCTGATGGAAAAGAAATTCCACCTACAAACAAGAAATTCAAAGTGGAATTTTGTACAGTTGCTCACTGGAAAGATGGTGAAATCATCGAAGAGAAGCTTTTCTACGACCTTGTCGGGCTGATGAAGCAGATTGGCCTGATGTGAGAGAAAAGAATCGATCGGTTTTTAAATATACATAGAAACGGGGTAAACGCCTAAATTATAGCTGCTTAAATTTAATTGCTAAAATTGCAGTTGCCTGAATCACGTGCTTAAAATGTAGTTGTTTGCGTAAAGTTTTATTTTATATCCAGTGCAATTCTTTACGTAAGCAACTGGATTTTGAGACCTCTCAATTTTTGCTATCTTCTGCTCCTGGCAAGCCTGAATTAAGGACACATCCTTGAATTAAGGACATATCCTTGAATTAAAAATATATATTTTCAAAGTTCCCGCCCTTCAATTAAAGATATATATTTTCAAAGTTCTCTCCCATAATAAGGGACAAAATAAATGGTAAACACACTCTCCCACCTGGGAATCGGCCTTCTGATCGCTCTGGCTCTCGGATATAAAGGGAAAAAGCGAGAAATTCTGGCATTTCTGGCAATCCTGCCGGATATGGATTTCTCCCGTACATCCTCTTTGCCCTTGTCAGCGACAGCGTAAGCCATGAGACGCGAAACCAGCTCTTTTACCTGCTGGGCCACAGGGAGTTCATGCATTCCATCCTTTTCATCCTGCTTGTAACGTTTTTAATCTGGCTCGGAACAAAAGACCGAAGGTTTACAGCCGCCGGGTTCTCAGCCATTTTTCTCCACAGCTACCTTGATTATGCCACGAGCTGGAAAATGCGCCCCCTCTACCCTTTCAGCACCGAGACATCCATCATGGGAGCCGTCTACTTCTTCGATCCCCTGGCAAACCTCCTGCCCCTGCTGCCCGTCTTTATCGTACTTGTCGGGCACATGAAAAGAAAAGGAAGATGGAACGGAAAGTTCAACAACTTCTGTACCTTTGTCACCGAAAACCGGAGCAAACTCTATACCACCCTTCTGGTTGTGCTTCTGGTCTGGATTACAGTGCTGCCGGTGGCAAAAATATTTCTCGTGAAAAATATTTCCAACGCCGAGGGAGCAAGAATCAGCTACCAGGACACTTACCCTTCCTCGCCCGGAAAGTTCCTTACCGCATATTCCTATAATTCCACTCACTACAAGATTATGGAAGTCAGCTACTGGTCAGGGGTCGAAAGAAGCGATTATATCGAAAAAATAAACGTGACCGGCGACGTCCCCGATGCCGCCGCCTACGCCGAAAGAGCCGGAAAACTCTACAGTACAGCCGCCCCCCAGGAAATTGATTATCCAGTCTACAGCGTCTCGGAAGAAAACGGCTCGGTAACTGTCGTGCTGAGCGATGCAAGAAACCCGTATGTTAAAATGTGGGCGTATTTTGAAACGGTTTACAGGTTCGTTTTTGATAAGGAGAGTGGGGACTATGAGGCGTATGCGAGAATGCATAGGGAAGAGGAGGAAGAGAAATTGGGGGATAACTGGTTTGGGTGAGATCACAATATTATAGGACTTACGCACTTGAGGAACAAAATCAAGTACTTCAAACACTGTGGATTAAAGTCACATTTCAGACAATTATCCACTGAATCTTGTTTTAGTTTTAGTTTTAGAGTCTTCTGTTTTTGTATTTTTTGCACTTCACCGCCTGCTCCGCAGGCGTATGGTACCCTGTTTTTAAGAAGCATCGAAACTCAAACCGGCCTGAATTACGAAAATCCTGAAAAATTAACGGGCGATCAAAAATCATATTTTATTTTTAAACTTTACATTGATATTTCATATCTATTTATAAAAAGTAGTAAAATGTCAACGAAAAAATAATCGAATTCAAAAAAGCGGGTTTAGAGGATTAGGTACTGAAAATAAGAATCAGAAGATAGCTTCCAAATACGCTTCCACTTGATATAGCCCATAGTAATCGTAAATAATTCCTGATAAAAAAGAACTATTTTATGTAGTAAAGGTAATTAAAAAATTGTATCAACAGATTAGAGTTACGGATGATATATTCTAGAGGGCTTATATGATTGGGGGTAGTGATATTATCATACTCGTTGACTTTTTGAGATCCGGACACAGGTCATCTCAAAATGAAATGAGTAATACTCAAACAGGAAAAACAGATCCTGGGAGTGGAATTGAAAAATCATAAGCAACGGCAGAAGTGCCTTTCTTTCAGGATTTTATCAATAACCCCACCACTACCACAAAAAGTAACTAAAAACAAACCTACGTTCCGCATTCCTCAAGATTGGGGGGTCAAGACGCCGGATATCCCTCCCCAATGGCTTTATTCCGGCAGGAAATTTGAGTGAAGGATTATTTTCCTTCATCCAGATTTCATTTTCAGTCTTCTTTGTCTTCTTCAATCTCGTCTTCCTCAATCTCGTCTTCCTCAATCTCGTCTTCTTCAACTTTCTTTGTTTCTTCTACGTCTTCAAGTTCTTCAAGCTCTTCAAGCTCTTCGATTTCCTCGACTTCTTCTTCCTCTATTTCCTCTTCTGTTCCTTCGGCTTTTCTGGCTATGGGGACAGTTAGTTTCAGCTGCTTTTCGGCTTCTGTTTCGGCTTTGATCCTGGCCGTCCCTGCGACTTTGTCCTCGGGCTTGATGTTCATATCAGTATTCTCCGGGTGTTTCTGCCCTGGATGGAGATGCCTTTTGCCGGGATGCGGATAATGATGCTTTCGACACTGGTGGACATCAGTTCGTCGTCTTAGGATACGGATTTGACGCTGGAGAATGAGCCGTTAAGATTGAAACCAAAAGCAGATACTATAGGATAAACATTGTTCAACAATTAAACCTCTTGAACGATTTTTTTTCTCTATTCGCTCTATGGGCTCCGCAGTCGTATGCACCCCGTTTTTAAGAAGAATCAAAACTCAAACCGGCCCTGAATTCAGAAAATCCTGTAAAACAAACCGGTACCCGACCTGTTCAAAAATAAACTCAAAACCCGCCCCCAAAAAATATGTTTCCCATCCGGCTCCCCCCGGACTGAAAGCCTACCGCCGAAAATATTTATGTATATTTTCACTCCACGAAAACTGGCTTATTTTTCTCGGAAATTACAGGTACAGGGAAATGGTCATAAGTCATACTCAATTTTTAAACCTTACATTGCCGTTTCACCTTCGTTTATAAAGACCTGTAAAATGCCAGCGAAAGCCTATATAAATTCAGAAAAGTGGGTCATGAGCGTCGGTTACTGAAAAAGCTTTAGCAGAAGAATTCAGTGACTTCAGGTAAAAATCTAACTCAAATGATCAGAATTACGGATAATATATTCCACGCAGCTTATATAATCAAGAGTAATATACCATGTATACTCATTCTCGCTGAGACCTGGGAATACCTGTCTCAAAAGGAAAATGAGTATGCTCAAACAGGTAAACTGGGTGTAGGGGTAGCTTGCGGAAAGAATCGTAGGCGATGACAGGCGTGTCGTTTTGTTAGATTTGATCGGTAACTCACCCTGCTACACGAAAAGTAAATGGAAGAACAATAAAACCTTCCGCCTCCCTTCCAGACTGGGATCCAGATGCCGGATATCCATCCCCAATAGATAAATTCCGGCAGGAAGTTTGAGTGAAGGAGCATTTTCCTTCACTCATTTCTCTTATTTATCTTTCCTCAACTCTCTATTCCTTCAACTATTCACTCAACTATTCACTCAACTATTCACTCAACTATTCGCTCAATTCCTTTTTCAAATCTTTTTCTGTTTCAATCTTTTCTGTAATTCATTCTTCTTCGTCTTCGTCGACCTCTTCTTCAATTTCCTCTTCGTCGACGTCCTCTGTTTCTTCAAGTTCTTCAGGCTCTTCGGCTTCGTCTTCGTCGACCTCGAATTCGGATACTGCACTTTCTGCTTTTCTGGGTTTGAGGTCTGTGAGTTTCAGCTGTTTTTCATCCTCGTCTTCGGCCTTGATTCGTGCCATCCCGACAACTTTGTCCCCGGATTTGATGTTCATGATCCTTACACCCTGGGTGTTTCTGCCCTGGATTGAGATATCTTTTGCCGGGATGCGGATGATTATTCCCTCTGCGCTTGTGAACATGAGTTCATCGTCTTCAGCTACGGATTTTACGTTTGAGACCGAGCCGTTCCTGAGGTTCGTGACGATTGTAATCACGCCTTTTCCGCCGCGGCGGTGGGCTGGATACTGGGAGTATTCCGTCCTTTTGCCAAAGCCGTTTTCTGTTACGGTCAGGAGGGTTGTGGTCTCGTCGACCATGTCCGTGCTGACAACCTCATCGTCCGGGCCGTCAAGGGTCATGCCGCGGACTCCTCTTGCAGTCCTGCCCATCGGGCGGACGTCTTCTTCGGAGAAGCGGATGGCTTTTCCCTTCTTTGAGACCATAACAATTTCCTGTTTTCCGTCGGTAAGGAGGACTTTCACAAGCTCGTCGCCTTCGTCAAGGCTGACTGCGATGATGCCGGCTTTCCTCGGGTTCCTGAACTCGGAGAGGGGAGTCTTTTTGATCGTGCCTGCCCTTGTTGCCATAAGGAGGTATTTGTCTTCGGCAAACTCTTTTACGGGGATCATTGCATTGACCATTTCGCCTTCCTGCAGCTCGAGCAGGTTTACTATGGCTTTGCCTCTCGACTGGCGGGAACCTTCAGGGATCTCGTAAACTTTCTGCCAGTAGAGCCTGCCCCTGTTTGTAAAGAAGAGGATATAGTTGTGGGTTGAGGAGATGAAGAGGTTTTCCACGAAGTCTTCTTCCTTCATTTCCATGCCGATAATCCCTCTGCCTCCGCGGCGCTGCATGGAATAGGTATCAAGGGGGATGCGCTTTATGTACCCGCTGTTTGTGATCGTGACCACAACGTCCTCTTCCGGGATCAGGTCTTCATCAGTGACATCTTCCGTGTAATGTACGATCTTTGTCCTGCGGACGTCCCCGTACTTTTCCCTGATCTCGAGGAGTTCGGTCCTGATAATCTCGTACTTGAGCTCATCGCTTTCCAGGATCTTCCTGAGTTCGGCGATGAGTTTTATGAGGCTTTCCAGCTCCTCAAGGATTTTCTGGGTCTCAAGCCCTGTCAGGCGCTGCAGGCGCATGTCCAGGATAGCCTTTGCCTGGACCTCGTCAAGGGCGAAGTTATCAATCAGGCCCTGCTTTGCTTCATCGGCGTTTGCAGAACCCCTTATAAGGGCAACAACTGCGTCTATGTTGTCAAGGGCAATCCTTAACCCTTCCAGGATGTGAGCCCTTTCTTCGCTCTTCTTCAGGTCGTAGAGCGTCCGCTTCTGGATAATTTCCATCCTGTATTCCAGATAGATCTCGAGAAGCTGCTTCAGGTTCAGCTCTTTTGGCTTTCCGTCCACAAGGGCGAGGTTGATGATCCCGAAAGTGGTCTCCATCTGGGTGTGCTTGTAGAGCTGGTTTAAGATAACATTGGCATTTGTGCCCTTTGAAAGCTCGATTACGACCCTTATCCCTTCCCTGTCAGACTCGTCTCGCAGGTCGGAAATTCCTACAATTACCTTTTCCCTGGCAAGCTGTGCGATATTTTCAATCATCCTCGCCTTGTTAACCTGGTAGGGAAGTTCGGTTACTATAATCTGCTGCCTGTCTTTTTTAAGCTCCTGAATTTCGGCAACCGCCCTGATCTTTACCGGTCCCCTTCCAGTTGTGTATGCAGACCTTATGCCTGCGGTTCCGAGAATATGCGCACCTGTGGGAAAGTCCGGGCCTTTTACCACATTCATCAGTTCCGAAACAGGGGTTTCAGGGTTATCAATGAGCATCAGGGTTCCGTCAATGACCTCACTTATGTTGTGAGGCGCCATGTTCGTTGCCATTCCGACGGCAATTCCGGTTGACCCGTTGATCAGGAGGTTAGGAAGCTTTGCAGGAAGGACTTCCGGCTCTTCGAGGGATCCGTCATAGTTAGGCCTGAAAGGAACGGTCTCCTTCTCAATGTCAGCCAGCATCTCCTCTGCAATCCTGTCCATGCGGACTTCAGTGTATCGCATGGCTGCAGCCTCGTCCCCATCAATGGACCCGAAGTTTCCCTGTCCGTCAATTAAAGGATAACGGAGTGAGAAAGTCTGGACCATACGCACGATACTGTCATAAACTGCAGCGTCTCCGTGCGGGTGGTACTTACCGAGCACGTCTCCCACAACACGGGCAGACTTTTTGTAGGGCTTGTCATGGGTAATCCCGGACTCCTTCATAGAGAAAAGAATCCTGCGGTGGACAGGCTTTAAGCCGTCGCGGGCATCGGGGAGGGCCCTTCCGACGATGACGCTCATTGCGTAGTTAATATAGGAGCGTTTCATCTCGTCGTCGATAAGGATGGCTGTGACTCCTGTCCTTTCGGGCTCTTCATCCGGCTCTTCGAATCCGGGGTCCTCCTCCGGGCCTTCCGGAATAAGGGTCGCCTGGTAAGATTTTCTCGTTTCTGCTTCGGATCTGTTTTCGTCTTCACGTTCTGCCATTTTTCACCACCTCAGATGTCCAGGTCCACAACCTCTTTTGCATGTGTTTCGATGAAGTTTCTGCGCGGCTCCACCTCGTCTCCCATAAGAATCCGGAAGATCTCGTCAGCGCGGATTGCGTCTTCCAGAGTGACCTGCAAAAGTGTCCGGCTCTCAGGGTTCATGGTGGTTTCCCAGAGCTGTTCAGGGTTCATTTCTCCAAGCCCTTTGTAGCGCTGGATTGCAAGTCCTTTGTCCCCGAGTTCTTTTTTCTTTGCTTCAAGTTCCCTGTCCGAGTGAATATAGTACTCAGATTTGCCTTTCTTTATGCGATAGAGGGGAGGCTGGGCGATATATACGTACCCGGCGTCGATCAGGGGTCTCATGTAGCGGAAGAACAGAGTAAGAAGAAGAGTCCTGATGTGCGCTCCGTCCACATCGGCATCGGTCATGAGGATGACTTTATGATAGCGAGCACTTTCCAGGGTGAAGTCCTCACTAACCCCGGTCCCGAGTGCAGTGATAAGAGAAACTACCTCGTTGTTTTTCAGGATCTTTGCAAGTCTGGATTTCTCCACATTCAGGATCTTGCCCCTGAGAGGTAAAATTGCCTGGAAACCCCTGTCCCTGCCCTGTTTTGCCGACCCTCCTGCCGAATTACCTTCCACGATGTAAATCTCGCAGACTGAAGGGTCTTTTTCCGAGCAATCCGCAAGTTTTCCGGGAAGAGTGCTAACCTCAAGCGCGCTCTTTCTGCGGGTAAGTTCCCTTGCCTTTTTTGCAGCTTCCCGGGCTCTCTGGGCAAGGAGGGCTTTTTCAAGGATGATGTTTGCAACCTTCGGGTTCTCTTCAAAGTATTCCGCAAGCCCGTCCGTTACAAGGGAGTCGACTATTCCTTTGACATCGCTGTTTCCGAGCCTTGTCTTGGTCTGCCCCTCAAACTGGGGCTCCATAAGCTTGACGCTGATGATTGCAGTCAGGCCTTCCCTTACATCGTCTCCGGTCAGCTTTGCGTCTTCTTTGGAGAGCTTGTTGGCTTTGATGTAATCGTTTGCAACCCTTGTAAGGGCAGTCTTGAAACCGATGATATGGGTCCCACCCTCATGGGTGTTGATATTGTTTGCAAAGGAGTACACGTTTTCAGTGTAGCTGTTCGTATACTGCATTGCAATTTCTACTACCATATCGTCTCTTTGCCGCTCGAAATAGATCGGCTTTTCGTGGAGGGACTGTTTTTTCTTGTTCAGGTACTCCACGAATTCCACAATTCCCCCGCTGTAGTTGAAAGTCTCTGCCTGCCCCTCCGGGCTTCTTAAGTCCTTCAGGCTGATTGTGAGGCCCCGGTTAAGGAAAGCCAGTTCCCTGAGCCTGTTTGAGAGAATATCGTACTGGAAGTCAGTGGTCTCAAAGATTCTTGCATCGGGTTTGAAAGTGGTCTTTGTGCCCGTAAGCTCTGAAGTTCCTGTTTCCTGGACCTCGGCCTCGGGCTTTCCGCGGATGTAGCGCTGGAAATACTTCTTCCCGTCTCTTTCCACTTCCACGTTCAGCCATTCCGAAAGGGCGTTCACAACCGAAACCCCAACTCCGTGCAGTCCTCCGGAGACCTTGTAGGTATTTTTATCGAACTTGCCTCCTGCGTGCAGAACCGTCATCACGACCTCAAGGGCTGATTTCTTGTGCACGGGATGGGGGTCGATGGGGATACCTCTCCCATTGTCCAGGACCGTCACGCTCCCGTCGGGATTGATCGTGACGTCGACCCTGGTACAGAAGCCTGCAAGGGCTTCATCAATACTGTTGTCTACAACCTCGTAGACTAAATGGTGGAGCCCGCGGCCATCCGTGCTCCCTATATACATGCTCGGGCGTTTTCGGACAGCTTCCAGGCCTTCAAGTACCTGGATGCGCGAAGCGTCATAAACCTGTTTATCACTCATCTTGGTTTATTCTCCATAAAAATCTGATAAAGTTATTTATTTTAAATCTCATAACATATTATACATTTTTTAAAACTCGTAGGAAAACTCGGTTCGAAATCGAACTTTAGAAGTCGTGTCAATTCTCTGAGCCTTTGCTTTTTATTAGGGAATTTTTATATATCACTTTTATGTTTCTACAGTAAGCCAGATTCAATATGCGCTCATACATTTTAAGCCTTTAGATCAGCAGCATATTTAGCCTGATTTTTCTGTCCTGACTCTCTTGAAAAAGGTAATTTTTAGCATAATTTTGTACCGAAAATGCCCTTTTCAGATTAATTTTTCAATATGTTCTTGGTTGAAATAAATATTTGCTGTATCACAGAGAAAAATTTGCTTACTTCAGGGCAGTCAGAGCATGACTCGCGGCATTTTAGAAGTTTCGAGAATCATTTCTGGAACATAGTTCTGCTTTTTCCTGAAATTGCCAGGACTAACAGACTATGATCCGGTAAAGACAGCTCCCGGAATGCACACAAAACTGGAATGCACACAAAACTGGAATGCACACAAAACTGGAATGCATAAATTTTCATTCTGCTTCATTCTGAAAACCGTGGGCTTTCCCCGGGAAGAGGTTGATACTTTAAACCTCAAACTTACTGACATTGCTCAGATTGCACTTTAATTTCCGGAAGTCCACCGGTTCAAACCGGTGCAAAGCACGGACAAAACAAACCGAAGATATCACTAAGGGCTCCATGTTAATAAAATCAACCGATTAACTTCTCAACCGATTAACTTCAAACTACCAGAATCAGCTGCCGTTTTTAGAACCGCCTGCCTGCTGTATTTCTGCTGGCATGGATTTAAGGCAAGGGTTTAAGGTGTGGGTTTAAGACTTCCGCTTCTATCCACTGCCAGCAGTCTATTCAAATTATTAACAGCCTTAGAGTTATAAGTCGGTTCTCTGTTATTCGGGATCAGGTATGTCTCAGGTAATTCCAGGATATTATGCAGGTCTCCGTATTACTTGTTTCACCTGAGTTCGCTCAGATCATGCCCATTTCTTTCAACCGGTTCGGAAGATAGACCTCGGTTACGAAGTCAAGACCTTTTCCTGCGAAAGCCTGCTGTTCAGCCTTCTTGCCGATATCGAGCTGGAGCTGGATCTGCTCTTTCCAGTATTCGGACTCAAAGCGGGGGTCGGAAAGTTCACTCCTGAGCGCACTTACGTCCTGCTCGGTGAGCTTGTCGGTTGAGAGTTCGTACTCCACGATATCCGAAGGCTGGAGCCCCAGGAACTTGGCGCCGGGAGTTGCCATGAATTCCGAAAGATGCGCACTTTTTATGGCCCCGTAGGCGACCGAGGCGTAGATCCTGTAAGACCAGGGGTCGCCGTCAGTAAAGACTGCTACGGGGATCCCAAGCTCTTCGTTCATGCGCTTGATTATCCTGCGGGTTGACCTTGCAGGCTGGCCCTTCAGGTGGACAAGAATAGCATTATAAGCTTCATCAAACCCGTTTTCCATTAAACGGGCATACATACCACCGGTCTCTATGGCTATAATCATGCTCGCGTCGTGACCCTTAAACTCGATATTTTCCACATTGAAGGGGATCTGGTACCCGCCTTCTCCCACATCCTTCTGGCAGTGGATATTCCGCTCTCCCCGTTTTGTCTGTTCCGAGATCTCAATAGGCCCGAACATCGTAGCCCCGTCTTCTTCAGGGCGCATATGGAAATACTCTCTCTGGAGGCTGGTCAGGAGTTCCAGGTCTTCGATCAGGCGGTCGCTTTCAGCCTGTTCTTTGAATTTGGCATAGTCCCAGCCTTCGGAGATGTAGTAAAGTTCTCGAAGTGTTGAGCCGCGGTTCTGGGCAAGGTGTTCGTTTATGAGGAAGTCCGTGGCATAGGTCGTCTTCAGGAGCTGGAATGCCCCTTTTACGGTCTTTGCGCTCCTTTCGCTTTCCCGGTCTCCGTAGACCCAGACATCGCTCTCATCGGAATATTCGATGTTTGCCTTGGTCCGGCTGGGGAGGCTGACGCTCGGGATTACCTCCTCTTCAAACTGGTTGTAGATCTTTTCTGCAAGCCCGAGCAACCTTTCCTTTGCCAGAGCATCTCCCTGTCTTGTTTTGCTACTTGCTTCTCCTGCCATTTCAAACACCCCTGAAAGCCTTTGCCCCGGTAACCAGCTCTTCTTCAATCCCTTCCACAATCAACTGAGGAAGCTTTCGGAGTTCTTCTTCGGTCGCGGACTCTATTTTGTAGCTGAGAACCTTTGAAGAGCCTGCAGCTGCCGAAACCTCCCAGATGTAATCGTAATCATTGCCCATGGTCACAACCTTTGGTTCAGGTTTTGCCCCGTTAATTTTGCAGGGGAGCATTTCATGCACCCTGAAAGAATACGCCGAGGTCCCGAAATTCTTGACCTTTATTGCCACGTCTGCAGTCCCGTCTCCGTTACTTTTGACTTTCCTGTGCACAAGCAGGTTTCCCATGATCTTTGCAACAACCGGGTTTATGTCAGGGACATCCTTTTCCAGGATATTTGCAACCTTTACTGCCATTTTCGGGAGCACCTTCGTAATGATAATCTCTTTTTCCCTGCGTTTCTTGAGGTTGCTCTGCTTGCTCAGGTAGTGCTTGAGTTTTCTTGCAACCTCTTTGACTGCAAGGTCCACTTCTTCTTTAATTATGGGGATATCGGCAATCGCATCCTTTGATTCGGAGGTAAAGGGCACGTTAATGGATGCGACATGGATAAGGAGGAGGACAGGCCCTATGGGAATCCCTCCCCCGGGCTGGTTTAAGCCGTACTGCTTCCACTTGATGTCTTCTACGGCATGGGTGGTCACACAGCCTCCCTGCTGGTAAAGCAGAGGCACCCGGTTTGCAAAACGCATGATGCTGATCTTTTCTTCTTTGGGAAGATTGCCTCCGTACGCCATTCCCACTTCCACCACAAATGGATTTCCGGAATAAACAGCCGGTTTCCGCGTGCTTGTGGCAATGAAGTCCACGCTTGTCTCTTTCTCAAGCCCCCGATAGATCAGTTCTTCTCCGATAGGGGAGAGACAGTCCGTAGGCGGGGCCATGATCTTTACCTTCTGGAAAGCCTCTATCAGTTTTCTTGCCTCGTGGCGCCCCAGGGCATGGGGGTCGATTTCGGGGTCAAGCCCTGCCGCCTTGCAGATTTCTTCGGCAGTGAGCAACCCTATTTTACAAAAAGAGTAGCGGAGGAAGGGGGCAAGCTTCTGGCGCTCCGTGTAGTGGAGCATTTTCATAAGAGTGCCCAGTTCGATCCCTTCGGGGTGGGGGAGAATTTCTTCCGCAGGGTCAGGCATTTTATCCGTAGCCCTTTCAAAGACCTCCTCGTTGCCGTCGGGGTCGATAAGGGTTATCCTTGCGTGGGGGTTTACAATTGCAGTGGCTTTGAGGTATTCGTAGATTGACTGCCTCCTCCCTTTTACGTAGGCAGCCTTCATCTCCAGTTCGATCTGGGTTCCGTGGGGGCGGAACCAGTCTTTGACCTCATCTACCAGGATATCAGGCTCATTGGTACTGGTATTGATCATGAGTTCGTAATAGTGGGCAGGAGCGGTTGAGCTGGTTTTTGAGAGGATTTTAGTGTGCCTGCCTGCTGTCATCTGGGCATAAAGCACGGCTGCCGAAATCCCTATTCCCTGCTGCCCCCTGCTCTGCTTCAGGGCATGGAACCTTGAACCGTAGAGCAGCTTTGCAAAGACTTTGGGGATCTGTTCTCTTACGATTCCCGGCCCGTTGTCTTCAATAATAACGGTTACATAGTCCTGTCCCGTCCTCTCAACCTGAACAAGGATGTCCGGCAGGATCCCGGCTTCCTCACAGGCATCCAGGGAGTTATCCACGGCTTCTTTTACGGTTGTTATGAGGCTTCGAGGCGCTGAATCAAAACCCAGGATCTGCCTGTTTTTTTCAAAAAATTCGGCTACACTTATCGATTTTTGTTTTTTGGCGAGTTCTTCTGCGATAGGGATTTCCATGGACTTTTACCTCAGGGCTGAAAAATTGATCTGATGCTTAAAATTGAGTTGACACTTAAAATACGGTCTTCAAGCAAGCTTCTCTGTTTGAAAAGGAATTCTTTCTTAATAAAAGTGTAAGGTAATAAATATTAGCGCCTGCTAAAAAAGATAACGATTCTTCCGGCTCTTTTCTGCCGGAATTCCATGCTTTCAGGCGCTAAGGATCAGAGTTCCGCACCTATAATCGTCTGGGTTGCGGTTACGTTTTCGCTTTCCCTTATCCTGTCTACCACGGCATTGAGGATGCTAAGGTCGTTAACGTCTATGATTACGACAAAGTCATATTCTCCGAAAACATGGTAGACGTCCTTGATTCCCTCTATATTCTTTAATTCCCTGTATGCTGCTTTTTCATATCCGGGCAGCACGTTTATCATTGTAACTCCTATAACCATAGTACAAAACCCATCCTTTCAAGTTTTTATTACAATTAAATGTTTTTGCCTCTGAATTTCATATAACAAATAGACATTCATATAAATAAAAATTAGGAATATCAAATAAAAAAAGATAATTCAATAAAGTCGTAAATGTAAAAATAATGTACGTACAAAAAGATATATAGAAAAATCGAAATGTTTATTTCCTAATAGTTTCTCTCAATTGAATGACAAGGAGGATACTTTTGGGCAGATTAATTAAATTACTAATATTCACACTCTTGGTTTCTACTTGTGAAGAATTATAACTGTTGTTATTCAGATCAGATGAAATAGTGCCAGCTAACGAAACTTGTATGATTAAAATGAGAAATAACAAGATTAGGACTTACGCGGTTGACCTGAAAAACCAACGGCGTTAAACCTTCAACTGTATAAACTGTAGATTTTGCAGCAATGCCTATTGTTCTTGATTTTTAACTTCAAGTGCGTAAGTTCTATTTATCAAAGCATAAGGCTTTTGTTCTTTTCCTTTGTTACAAGGACGTGGTTAATAAACGCCTCCAGATTCTTCAAAGAGAATGGTTGATGGATATGAGCATTCATTGGGGAGATTTTGTTACAGAACAAACGACATCATATGGTGAGCTTGTTCTGGGTGTTGATCCTGTTCTCGAAGATATTCCGCTCTTTTTTAAAAAAGCCGCTAGGTCTGCAACGGAAATTTTGGAAAAATACGTTTTATTTCTTCTTGATGTAGCGGCAGATCAAGTTGGCTTTGTCAAATTTCAGTCTGCTTTTTTCGAAGCTTTTGGTTCAAAGGGTATTGATGTTTTGGCACAGGGAATCTCTCTTGCCAAAAAAAGAAATATGGGGGTTATTCTCGACGCAAAACGAGGTGACATTGGAACCACAGCAGCAGCATATGCCCGTGCATATTTGACCCCCGTGAAGGCTGGCTCCGTTTCAAATCTTGAGGTTGATTGTTTGGTCATTAATCCATTCTTGGGGCCAGATACATTGGAACCTTTTATCAACTGCGCGCGTAAATATGGTAAGGGTCTTTTTGTTCTCGTCAAAACATCAAATCCAGGCGCTGGATGGTTGCAAGACAAAGTCGTCGATGGAACTCGCGTTTCTGACCGCATTGCGAAGCTTGTAGCGGACTGGGCTGCAGAAACGCAAGGGAAAACAGGACTGAGTTCTGTTGGCGCTGTTGTTGGAGCAACCTTCCCCGAAGATGGGGAAAGGCTTCGCAATCTGATGCCTAATTCTGTCATCCTAGCACCCGGTATCGGGCCACAAGGTGGAAAGGCTGAAGATATTCGCGTCCTTCGTCGCCAAAATTCTTCTGGTGTTTTAGTTTCTGTATCTCGGGGAATAACAAAAGTAGATGATTCGAATCTCTCAGAAGAAGACTATGCAACGCTTGTTCGTAAACGCATCGAATCCTTTCAAAAATCCTTGAACACTCTGGACAGATAACTCTAACCATCATTGTCCGTCGAGTGCAGTTAAACAGATTGTAGATGGCTATCACGGTAGTCTTGCCATCCGCTATGCATTAAAGCTTGCGCTTTAGTTTTTGTACGCTCGGCGAACAGAGAAAAGCCGAATGGATCATTCCTGCCAAACGCATGAAGATGCGAAAATCTCATCTTGTCCCCCTATCATATCAAGCAATAAATTGCTTCCACGGAAGACAAGGAATGCCGTTTTCCCACAGGTAGAAGCAAATCTTTAATTGCAGCATTTTTCACAATTGTCGGTTATCTAGATTTGGAGCTGGTCCCAAAACTCAATATTGCTTTTCTAAGTCCCGCATTCGAATAATCAATCGAGTTTCAGATCATGGAAATTAGTTCTGAAACTTTACTGATTTTTGAGAATAAAATTGGTTTTAGGATGAGCTCACAATAAGCCTATATTTCTAAGATATATTCTCTAATTTTTATATTATTTATTTGCATATTGAGTAAACCTTACTTAGTTGTGCTCTCTTATACGTATTCACTATTATCATTGTAACTCCTAAAACCATAGTGTAAAACCCATCCTTTTGTAGTTTTCATTACAATTATTACAATTAAATGTTTTGGCATCAAGGTTATTGAATTCGATTAAATTCAATTAAATGTATTCAAACATCTGGTGATGCAAGGATGAAGTTGATAGCTCAAGAGTGCTTGGAATTGATTTAGTTTTTCGGTAGCTGCGTAGCACTCATAGCAGCAGCACAGATCTCCACCTGATCGGCGTAACCCAGATCTGCCCATCGGTGCACCGGTATCCAACCACATGCGCGCTCGTATATGACCTCGCGCATATTGCTGTCGTTGACCATCTCCACGATCATTCCATCCCTGTAAAAAGTGACCTGTCCGGCGCTACGCGGGATGTGAATGTCTATCTGTCGTCGGATCTTGTCGGCAGGGTCATATATCCGATTATACAAATATTTATAAAAGTAGCAAATATGATGAGGTAATAAAGAAAAAATGGCATAAAATGTTATGAAACAGAACAAATAAATATCATGAGAATATATATTTCTTCGGACAAAAGATATCTTCACCCGGAGGTATAGCCAGTTCAGGATGGGGATCGGCTCACCCCATCCTGATCACCTTATTCATGCGTCACCATTGTGTCAGGATCTGAGTTTGCATATTCTCCCAGACCCTAATCTCCATCCTTTTCTCGTGATCAAGCTGTCTGTCGTACCGAGTGCGGCATTTCCTCGCCATCTAGTCGTACTCACTTTTCTGTTTTCCGCCCGGGGCTACGCCCGGATATGTCTTACAGGCTCGTAGCGAGCCGTACCGGAGTTCCGAAGGGATTCATACAGGCGAAGTCCTGTAATGTCCTGTAAGTGATGTAATGACCGTAAAAAAGAAGAAAAAACAGAAAATGAGGCATGGAAGCTATTTCAAGACCGATGAAAACTTTGATAGGATGATGGATGAGATCCTGCGAGAAGATCGAGAAATCCTTATCGCGCTTGGCAGATGTTGAAGTATGCAATAAAAACAAGAGATAGAATATGGTTTTTCTACACATAAACAATTCAGGGAAACATTGCAGTGAGTCCTGAGCGATAAAAAAGAGCTTTTCGATACTACCAATAAATTTTATATCGCTTCACGACACCCATTTTGTAATAATGCCAATTGTCCTGATGTATCGGTTTCGGAATATAATCTGCACCAACTTTAATATGAACTGTTTTATCATGACTTTTGCCTTTATCAGGATAACTATTGGTACAATCTACAAATATTAGTCCCCTGTCAACAGTTTTAAACGCATTACATGCGTGGCCTTCCCCATATGTGAAATCTACTGAAACCCATCCTGCCTTTATTCCATATTTTTCAGCTCTGTTATGCAATACTTGTGCAAAATCAGCACACACAAACTTATGAGGTATGTATTTGATCATCTCGGTTTTATCATAATCTAAGAATTTAATAAGTTCTGAGTGAGTTGGATTTCTGGCATATTCATTATTTATCAATAACACTCTATGTTTATTTGCTTTGAGATAATTGATTCTTCTTCTTATTGGTCTAAATTTTGTTTGTTTAATCTCTCCCAATTTAGGTTTTTCTTTTTTGTAAATTATACATCTTTTATTTTTATTATAATATATAATGTACATGTATTTTTTACCGGTAAACTTATAAGAGGAATCAGCTTTACATTTTTTGTTTAACTGATTAATTTTCTTTTTTATCCAGTCATTTTGTTTATCATAGCTAACATGTTTGTAGCCAAGTTTTTCGAATTTTTCATTTTCTTTGTCTTGTGTTTTGCCAAAGATAAATTCAATTAAGCGCCTTAAGCACATAATATCACTTTACCCGTATTCAGCTAATTTAAACTTTTAAAGAATATTGTTTAATTCTTACTTAAAGAATCCCTTCCTGATTGCAGGACGGAGAAGTGAGCAGTGAGTCTACAGCTGGATGATCGAGAGGATGGGCAGGGATTTGTACTAGGATAGAGGGATGGATAGACTCAGAAGGGCTTGGAAATAATTGAAAAAACGGTTTTTGACCAGTAGGTTACTTCATAGTGATTCATATGAAATGCCTTACGGAGTACCTGTCAAAATTTCTCATATACAGATGTATTTTTTGAGTTGCCTACATCCTTGAGACTATTGAATATCCTAGAGCTATTGATCAGTGATTATTTTACTTGTATTATCAAATTATTGGTATGTCATTAATAATTAGTTTTTATATACATGCATAGAGAATTTGAAATATATGCAACATTTAATTAAAGAAGTTACACTTTCTGATGGGAATTATTCTTTTTTAAATGACTCTGATTCTCCAGAAGATCGGATAATGTTTATGTCGAAGTTAAATATCTTCGTTGGGGAGAATAATTCAGGAAAGAGTAGGCTACTAAGAAGTTTATTATCTAATGAATTAGATTACATCCCCGAGTCCTCTTTTATTGAAGACTACAACAAGTTCATTGAAAGTCTCAAATATGAATTTGAATCTTATTTTCAGAAAGTAGGAATTAATATAAAAGGTTTCGATAAAATTTACAATACCTTGAATGAGATAAAGCCAGTAAAAAATATAAAAGAGTCAATGAATTTATATGAAAAAATATCGATAATTGAACAATCTATTGGAAAATTAGAAACTCAAGGTAATATTTCCACAGGAGGAATACCTAATCCTGTTATAGCCAAAAGTTTGCTTCAAATATTAGAAGCAAAAAAGGATATTTTTAAAGGAAATTTTGAAGATTGCTTAAAACTGCCTGAGTTTCAGAGATTATACATTCCTATACTCAGAGGTACAAAACCTCTAAAACACATAGAAAAGGACAAATTTGAATATGTGGATTTTTACGGTATCAGGACAAGAAAAGACTACTTCACCGATGAAATCGCCAATAAAATCGAAGTCTTTACAGGAGCTGCATCTTACAATGAAATTAAATGCTTCTTATTAGGAGATCTTAAAGAACGAAAATTGATCGCGGGATATGAACAATATTTATCCAAAAATTTTTTTGACAACAAACCTATCGCGTTAATTCCCTCTCAATCTAAGGGCGTTATTACAGTAAAGGTCGGAGACGAAAAAGAGAGACCTATTTATGAGATGGGGGATGGAATAGAATCAATAATCATTCTTACAATGCCTCTTTTTCTTAAAAAAGGCAAAAATTTACTTGTATTCATAGAAGAGCCAGAAAAATTATTACATCCAGGATTACAGAGAAAGCTAATTGAAACTTTACTCTATGAGGAAGGGTTTGAAAACTACCAATACTTCATAACTACCCACTCAAACCATTTACTCGATATAACTTTCGATTTTTCAAAAATCTCTGTGTATACTTTAAGGAAAAAGCTTGACGAAGGAACTCATGACGAGAAAGATCCCAAATTTTTAATTGAGAATTTGTCCCAAGGTGATATAAGTGCACTTGAACTCTTGGGAGTTCGTAACTCTTCGGTATTTCTATCAAACTGTACTATATGGGTTGAAGGAATTACAGACAGGCTGTATTTCAGACATTACTTGAGACTATACTTTGAATATATGAAAAATAAAGATGAAGATTTTATTGAATTCAAGGAAGATTTTCACTATTCTTTTGTGGAGTATGGAGGAGGAAACATAACCCACTGGTCTTTTTTAGATAAAGAAGATCACCCAATAAACGTTAATAGGCTATGTGGTAAATTATTTTTGATTACTGATAAAGATAAAAATAAGGATGGAAGGCACGAAGAATTAGAGAAAAAACTTGGAGATCGCTTTTATTGCCTTGAATGTAAAGAAATTGAAAATCTTCTCCGCAAGAAAGTACTCTTGAAGGTTATCAAAGATTATGAGAAAGTAGACCCGAGAATTGAGGATTTTGAAGAGTCAGATTACAAAAAAGTGTACCTTGGTAAATTCATTGATGAAAAATTAGGAGTTGGCAAAAAAAGAAGGGGGTCTTATGCAGCAGACTCTGGTACTGTTAGCGATAAAGTGGGATTCTGTAAGAAAGCCATAGAGAATACTAAGGAATGTGCTGACCTTTCAAAAGAAGCAAAAGAAATCAGCGAAAGAATATACCAATTTATTAAAGAGAACAATAAGTGAATCTCAATAAATCTACTTACTTATCAAGCAGAACTCTTTGAAATGATCTGCTTCTGACTTCTGACGGGAACTGCGCCAGCCTGCGTTAGCACCCGACATTCGTGGATGCCTGTGGAGCATGCGATGCCCTGTCCTGCCCGGATGGGATCGTGAAGTGCCCTTTCAATGGACTGGCTGCGAGATCTGACTCGTGGGCAGGGATCTTTTGGCTTTGGGTGTAGAGGATTGGGATTAAATAAAAGAAGAAGTGTAAAGCCCTATACAGGACACGAAATCGAGTTTGAGAGATTAAAAATTGTGTTGAGAATCGGATACTGTAAATGTGCTGGAAGTTCTAAAAAGGGAGTAAACTCTTTTGAAGCACTTTACAGGACTTCCTATTACAGAAGATTAGCGATATATTTTGCTATATCAGGTATTTCTTCTATATTTAGTTTATACTTGCCCATTTCTTCTTTAGCTTCGCAGAATTTTACTTTAAATCCTTCTTTTAAATAATTCTTATTAATGATATTGTAAACTCTAATAATATCTTGTTTGTCAATCTTTAATCCAAAAATAATACCTTTCAAACAACCCTTGAAATACTTAAATGACTCCTGTTTGTGAATATGAAACTCAGGAATTTTCATTCTGTATTCATTTTCATAATGCCATATATGTAATTTCGTTAATATACGGTCTTCTACCATGTTAGCATCCTTACGTGGATTGTCAAATATGCTCACTACACATAGATCATTATTGTTATCATAAGTTACTTTTTCAAATTGACCTGAATACGGTGATTCATCAGTATTTGATTTGTATAATGGCATAGAGTATTTTTCGTTTTCTCCACTACCTTCGAAACAGAGACAAATACCTCTATGAGAATCGGCGTAATGGCTCCACATTAGAATATCATTGTTTTTATCACTGAAACAACAAATTCTTGCACCTCTTAGATTGGCTGACTCTTTGTGAGGAAAAACCAAACCGTCTTTATTTTTTCTGAATTTACCTACTTTTTCTCTTGCTATTTCAGGAGCGTATCCTTTTGTATTACAGAGATATTTAATCCATTGATCTTCTGTGCCTGTAAAATCCACAAGAATTCTACAATCAAAAGGATCATTAAAATTATCTGGATCACTAAAATACAATTGATTTTGGGCTAAACTCCTTAATGTGTAATTTTTACAGTTGTAGCCTTTGTCATAGTCCTCTCTAAGACTTTGATATTTATAAAATTTTTTACCAGTCATTTGAATCACTAACAAGTGAGATATCTTTCGATTTAACTATTTTCTACTGACCTGCTTCTTATCTATTAAACTGAGAAGCCTTCAGAGGATCTTACCAATAACCCGATCTGACTACCAGTTGCGAAGCCCCGACCTGCTTGGGTATAAAACTGGCGGTGAGCTATGAATCTACGGCTGTGTGATCGGGACGACTTACAGGGATTGGATAGGGATGGGAGGCTGTGGAGAGCCTTCAAGGATACTCGAAGAAAAACCTCTACTTCTTTCTTGCATACGTTACTGCACCTAACACTGCTGCAAGCATCAATACAGGACTTATAAAAGGAGTACTTTTTGATTCCTGAGTAATGTTGGATTTTTCTTCCTGCTCACCCACTGTTCCTGCATTTTCTGTTACCTTGGTATCGTTTGTTTTATCCGCAGTTTGATTCTCTTCCTGCCACTTACCCTGAACTTTCAGCTCTTTGATAACCTCATCCCTGTCTGAAACAGGGTGCTTTCCTGGTCCGCCGATAGCAACACGGAAAAGCTGTTGATCCAAATTTTCATCATTCAGCATCAAGAGCACCGATTCATTCTGGACAAACTGGGCATCAGTTGAAGTCCCTACATTCGTACCGCTTTCGGTTCTCACGTATATAATTTTTGCAGGTAGATGGTTGTAAAGCCATTCCTCAACTGTAATTGTAAATATTGTGTGGTCATAGTACTCTTGGAATCCACTAACAGTGCCAATAATTATGCGGTCAGAGGCATTTATCTGGTAAGGGATCTCGGCAGCTTCTGAAATAAATGACGCCGCTGCGAGATTTGAAGTCAAAAAAAGCAGAACGAATGTTAATAATATGGAAAATGAACCCAATAGTTTCATTAAAATTCTCCTGTTTCTTCATTGTAAAAAATAAAAGGATTAATTTCGTATTCAATTTATTAATCCTAAAAACTGTGTAGCCTCCGAAGGCTATTCGAATAGTTAAATTACTTTTCGATTGTACTCATCAATTCTTCCTGACTAACAGTTTCATCAGGTCTTGTAGCTTTTCCGTCGTCAGTCAATGTGAATTTGCCCTGCATTGACCCATAAACATAGAAGTGCTCAGAACCATCATTAGCCTTTTTTGAAAGATCTTTTTCTAAATATGACTCATGCCTTTAGGGTACACTTTATGGAGTTCGGGTTGTCGGAAAATACTTTTGAACTCCATAAATTCCATTTATCTAACTCTTTATAAGTTTTCTGTCCATTCCATCGAACAATCTCTTTTTCACACTTGTTTTGAATCTGAAATTAATTCGTAATATTTGATTGTTTAATTCTTTGGAGAGGAACTAGATATATGAGCATATTGCCCCAATTCATATTCAAATACTTATATAGTAGCTAAAGTGTAGTAACAAGGAGCAATTTAAGTCGATTCGTAGGTTGGGCATTATTAAGATTAGACCTGATTATTGTAAAAAACACTTAATAAAGCACAATTAACGCTTAACAAAGCACTGTTGAATGAAGAACTCAAAAAGCCATTGAGAGAGAAGTATCCTAGTCAAGATGAACCTTAAATATCCATGTAAGAAAATCCCCACACATAACAAAGAAAATGAGATAACTTTTGATACAACCTATTATTTTAATATTATCAATGTATAATACAAGCGCATGCCCCCCGAGTCGCACAGGGAAGAGGATATCTTCGAATCCCAGTTTATAGACAGGTATCTCAGCGAGTACGCGAGTATCTCTTCGATCGTACGCGAGGCGCTTCCATTTGAACTTCTGGCGACTGTGGGCGGGGTTATTGCAGGGATCATTTTTTCAGGAATGACCAGCGAACTTGAGATGATTCCCGGCTTGATTGTCATTTATCCTGGCGTGCTCGGGCTGCGCGGAAACATTTCCTCAACCCTTGGCTCAAGGCTCGGCAGTGCAATCCACATGGGGCTGATCACTGACATTGACAGGAACAACCCTGAGCTGACAAATAATATTTCAGGGTCTCTCCTCCTGGGTTTTATTATGGCGATCCTGCTGGGGTTTTTAGGGCACTTTGTCACCCTCGCCCTGGGTTTTGAAAGTGCGGGGGCCTTTAAGCTTATCCTGATCTGTGCGATTTCTGCCCTTACTTCCGGAGTAATCCTCTCTTTTGTTGCGGTCCTGCTTGCCATAGGCATGTTCAGGTTTGGATTTGACCCCGATAATGTTGTTACGCCTTCGATTGCAACGATCGGGGATATCGTTTCCATGTTCATGCTCTTCCTCTCGGCAAAACTGGTGGTGATGCTTTGAAAAAAGCAAAGAAGCAGACCAGCTATTACACCGTACAGGGAATTATCAAGCGTGGGCTTCCCGTGCTTTCGATCACCTGCGTAATAGGCATTATTGTAGGGCAGGTCCTTAACACCAGAGAAAAAAGCCTGCTTTCCATGCCTGCAATTCTTATTCTCATCCCTTCCCTGATCAAGATCGGAGGCGATACCGGCAGTATGCTGGGGGCCAGGCTCTCCTCGGCTTTCCACATGGGGCTTGGAGACCGGATTTACAGGAACCCTGTCGTACACAACAGCGTTATTGCAGCAGCAATTGTGGGCTTTGTTTCTTCGATTTCTGTAAGTGTGCTGGTCTTCCTTGCAAGCCATTTTATGGGCTTCGGCATGCCTTTCCTCACTCTGCTGGAAATAAGCCTTATTGCAGTTGTTATAGAACTTTTGGTTGTATACTCTGCAACGGTTGCCATTGCCTTTGCTTCCCACCGCTTCGGGATCGATCCCGACGATACTGTCATACCTTTAATAGCAAGTCTGGGGGACCTTGTGGGGGTTATGGGGATCTTCGTAGCCCTTCATTTGCTGGAGATTATATAAATGGGCCGTGACTTTATAGGAATACTTTTATTCAGAACATTTCTATTTAATTTATTAAGCCTGCTAATCAGGAATAATTCGAAAATTAATAATTACTATGAGGTATATACCTCATACACCAACAATAAGGTAGAGTTGATACAGAGACCATGTTCCCTAAAGAATTCAGATACAGTCCAAGGAATCTTATAGATCTTTTGACTGAGATGAAGGATACTTCCGAACTCATGGTAGACCTGGCGTATTCTGCGATGGTCTATGATGATGAGGACATCGCAGAAGAGGTGCTTAACCTTGAAGATAAAATGGATACCCTCGACTATCATATGAAGATGGCTGCAATGTTAAGCACCCGCAGGGTTGATGAAGCTGAAGAACTCCTGGGAGTTCTGAAGGTTGCTGCGTCCTCGGAGAATATAGCAAACGCTGCAGGCGACATTGCCAAAATTGTTCTCATGAACATGGGCATCCCGATGGAGCTGAAGGTAGCCCTCAGGGAAGCAGAAGAAACCATTGTCAGGGCAACCGTTGCTGAAGAATCTGTAATGACCGGGCGCACCCTTGGCGACCTCGAACTTGATATCGAAACCGGGATGTGGGTAATTGCAATCCGCAGAAGTGAAGACTGGATTTATGACCCTGACAAGGAAACCCGCATCCGTCAGGGAGATGTGCTAATCGCCAGGGGGCACGACGAAGGGGTTCCACTCTTCTTCCAGATGGCGACGACAAGGAAGTTTATCCCGAGGGAAATCGAGCACGATAAGGTCTTAAAGGACCTCGAACATGCCGTGGACATAATCGTGGACATGAAAAACATGTCCGAACTCTCGGTAGGGCTTGCGTACTCTGCTATCCTTTTCGATAACGAAGATATTGCATATGAGGTCAGTGCCCTTGAGTCCGAAATGGACTCCATGAAGTACGAACTCCAGCACTGGGTACTTGAAACTGCAAAACACGTTGAAGACGTGAACGTGCTCAGAGGAATCCTGCACCTTGCCAGCGCCTCGGAAGCAATTTCGGATGCAGCCTACGGAATTGCAGATACTGTCCTCAGGGATATCGAACTCCACCCGATCATTACCCTTGCGGTGCGGAACTCCGAAGAAGTGATCACAAGGCTCCAGGTCGAGAAATGCTCTCCAATAGTTGGCAAGACCTTCTCGGAACTGAGACTCGAAACCGAAACCGGGCTGCATGTAATGGCAATCAAAAGAGCTGACCGCTGGGTCTATGCCCCCAAAGGCAACACCGTTGTCCAGGCAGGAGATATGCTGATTGCCCGCGGTTCAAGGATCGGGGAAGGTGCACTTATCGAGATGTGCGAGTGCAAGTTACGCCAGTAAAACCCGAGTTTTGATTATCCCTTCTTCTTTTTTCTTCGTTTTTTTATATTATTTCTGATTTTTATACCTCGGGTTACAATTACTCTTTGGAGTTTGATATGGTACTTGTTGGATTTTCGAGAAATAAGGATACCCTTGAATCCGTCAGGACAGCTGTGGAGCTTGCAGGCGGGCTTGGGATCAAAGGAGGGGAAACTGTATTGATCCGGCCGAACGCAAATACTGCAGACCCTGCCCCGGGTTCGACAAATCCGGAGGTTTTAAGGGGCGCTATCAGGGAAGTTAAAAAATACAACCCCGGAAAAATAATTGTGGCTGAGAAGTCTATGAGTTCACTGGATACGGAGGAGGTGCTCAAAAAATTGGGGCTCTGGCAGGTTGCGGAGGCTGAGGGAGTTGATGAAATCCTGACATTTGACCACATGAAACGCGAACATGTGGAACCCAGGAAGGCTTACTCGTGGCCGCGAGGGCTTGATGTGCCTGAGTTTCTGAAGTCGATAGATTACACGATTGCTCTTCCGATAATCAAGACTCACTGGACTGCAACCTTTACTATGGGCCTTAAGTCCCAGATCAGCATAACCTCGGACCGGGACAGGAGACAGCTCCCTCACGGGCAGGGGATGGATGTGATCTTCGGGCATATGATTGCGGAGTCCAATCTCATTTATAAACCCGATTTCTATATCTCGGATGCCACAAAGTGTTTTGTGACCAACGGCCCGAACGTAGGGACCCTGAGGGAACCGGGAATTGTCCTGGCAAGCCCGGATGTTATTGCAAACGATGCTGCAGGACTCGCCCTTCTGAAAACCCTGGGCACGGTTCCCAGGATCCAGATGAACTCTGTCTGGGCTCAGCCGCAGATCAAAAGGGCTGTGGAACTGGGACTGGGGGTAGGCAGCAAAGAAGAGATTACGGTCAAAAGCTCCGGGATAGAGGAAATAAACGAGATTATTGCCAACCTTGCCTGACCTGCCCATTACCTTACACGGCTTTAATGGAAAAGGTTCCTGCACTTTAATAGATCAGTTCATAGATTTCAGTTCACATATTTCGGTTCACATATTTCGGTTCACATATTTCGGTTCACATATTTCGGTTCGCAGATTTCAGCTCCCGTTTTTCAATGGCTGTGCAGTTATTCTCACTGATCACCAAAATTTATTTATTTTCGACAGCCCCATAGTTATTGGGGTATTTTCTATGAATTGCGAAATATGTGGAACAGAGAGCGATGCAAGATACTGCAACGAATGTGGCAAAGTCATGAACGATGTTATAAGACGCGTAGGCGAAGCTCGCTGGGCAGCAATTGATGACTGTTCTTTTATCTATCCGCTTGTACGGCGCGTAGGTAAAGGGGAGGTTACAGTTAACGATATAATTCAGGCTCTTGAAGTTGAAGACTGAATAAGCTGCCTTTCAGAGCTTTATCCTTAACAGTCAACGGCTTTGAAGAAGGGGTCCTGAGCTGCATTAATTTTTTAAACCTGGGTTTTCAGGTTACCGGAGGTGTTGATACCGGGGGCGCAGCCCGGGAACCCGTCAAAGAGCATAAAGTGCATAAACTTTTATGAAGTTAGGTTCGGTAAATTAAGTCCTTTTTAAGAAGCTTTTTAGAGGTTCAGGCTTAAGGTCGAATTTCATATTAATCTGGACTACGGGCTTTCAGTTCAAGTTTTTTAAGCCGAGCTCCTGGATAAAATCCTTAAGGTTATATCTCTTTAGCTTTAATATTATAGTGTTAGCAATTTTCTCTGAGCGCAGGGACTGGTGCTGTACATGAACAGAAAAGCCGGAGCAGTTTTTTTAGTGTTCCTGCTTGCAGGAGTGCTCCTTATTTCGGGCTGTATAAAAAATGAACAGGCTGAAGTACCTGCAGATGAACAATCAGAGACTTCCGATGCCGGCAAAGGGGACGAAAATATGGACATCCAGATTATAAAGGTTTTTAGCAGCGCGTTTGAATCTAACAGTACTATTCCCCGGAAATATACATGCGACGGGGTAAACATAAATCCGCCTCTGGAATTAGAAAACATTCCGGAGGAGACTGAAAGTCTGGTACTGATCGTGGACGATCCTGATGCTCCCATGAATCCGTTTACTCACTGGGTCGTCTGGAATATCGAGCCAGTGGCAAAAATAGAGGAGGATAGTATCCCTGGGATTGAAGGAATTAATAACTTCAGGAAGATCGGCTATGGCGGGCCATGTCCTTCTTCAGGTACACACAGGTACTTCTTCAGGGTTTATGCACTTGACAGGCAGCTTGAGCTCAAAGCAGGAGCCGGAAGAAAGGAACTTGAAAGCGAAATGATAGGGCACATCATTGGCGAAGGGGAACTGATGGGGAAATACGGTAGAACCTGATTAGAGAAAAGCGAAGGAGAACTGATGGGAAAATACGGCAAAACCTGATCCGGGAAAAATCTGTCAGAGAAAAATATCTTATCAGGGATCTTATCCTGAATACGATATACCTTTATTATGCAAGCTGCTTGATTATAAATATTAAGATATATCCGGATCATTAGGTCGATTCTGTTTCCTGAAGATCGAGGGGGGAAGATAGTGGAAGAACATAAAAAGGCTGAACAGAAAAACGGAACATCCGAAGAGAGTAAGGACACATTTGAAAACCCCGGAGAAGGCCTGGAAAAAGCAACCTTTGCTGCAGGCTGTTTCTGGGGAATCGAAGAAGCTTTCCGGCAGGTAAAAGGCGTGGTTGCGACTGCGGTTGGCTACAGCGGAGGGCACTTTGAAAAGCCTACTTACGAGCAGGTCTGCACCCTTAATACGGGGCACGCAGAGGCTGTAAGGGTCATTTTCGATCCCGGAGTTGTCTCGTATAAGACTTTGCTGGATGTTTTCTGGAAGATCCATGACCCGACCACAAAGGACAGGCAGGGGCCAGATGTTGGAAAGCAGTACCGCTCCGTGATCTTTTACCACAGCGAAGAGCAAAAAGCTGCTGCTCTCGCCTCAAAAGAAGAACTCGAAAAGGCAGGGGCTTTCAAAAATCCCATCGTAACCGATATCGTGCCGGTTTCCGAGTTCTATATGGCAGAAGATTACCACCAGCAGTACTTCGAAAAGAAGGGGTTTTTGCAGAATATCCTCAGGAGTTTTAAGAAATAACTGCTGAAGGCGGACTCTGTGGATAGACTATAAAAACTCTATGGATAGAGTTATGATGACTCTTTGGATGAGTCATAAAGAAACTAATAAAGAGCCACAAGCCGGTGCAAAGATAAAAAGGTTGATGCAGCACAGACCATATAAAAAGATTAATTTAGAGGGATTCTCAAAGTAGTTCCGATGGAAAACGCGGTCTCCATAAGGGAACTATCAAAAGTTTTCGGGAAAACTTCTGTCCTGAAAGCCCTTGACCTTGACCTTAAAAAAGGCGAGTTTGCGGTTATTTTTGGCCCTAACGGGGCTGGAAAGACCACTCTTTTGAAGTTGATCTCAACCCTGGTTGAGCCTACCGGAGGCTCTGTTTTCGTGTCCGGATTTAACATAAGTGAAGAGCCGGAAAAGGTCCGCAAAGAAATAGGGATGCTTTCCCACGATTCCTACCTCTACGGAGAACTTACTGCAAAAGAAAACCTGCATTTTTTCGGGAAAATGTACGGAATCGATGGTCAGGAACTCGAAAAGAGAATTTTACAGCTTTTAAATGATGCAGGGCTTGTAACAAAAGCGGACGAGAGGGTCAGCACCTTTTCAAGAGGCATGAAACAGCGGCTTTCCATCGCAAGGGCTCTGCTTCACAGGCCTTCTCTCCTCCTTCTGGACGAACCCTATACAGGGCTTGACCCCGGAGCCTCTCTGGTTTTTGAAAATCTTCTCAAAAGCCCTGAATTCCAGGGGAGCACAAAATTAATGGTTTCCCACGACCTTGAGCGGGGCTTTGCCCTCTGCGACAGGCTCCTTATCCTGAATAAAGGAAAATTTGTATATGATGAGGTTAAGGAAAATTTCTCAGGGTTTCAGGAATTCAGAGAAAAATGCGGCTCCATGCTCGCATGATCCCGAAAGTTAAGAAAACAAAAACGCAAATAAACGCAAAAACTGAAAAATGCAAGCATAAAAGTAAATATTGAAATCATGATAGAACTTATTGAAATCAGATAGAACCTATTGAAATCATGATAGAACTTATTGAAATCAGATAGAACCTATTGAAATCATGATAGAACTTATTGAAATCAGATAGAACCTATTGAAATCATGATAGAACTTATTGAAATCAGATAGAACTAACAGATAACGTGAAAAAAGGAGTTTAAAAATGATCCGGAGCTTTTATATCGCTGCAAAAGACCTTAAAGCCGAGTTCCGGACAAAACAGATGCTTAATTCGATGTTCATTTTCTCGCTTCTGGTGCTTGTGGTCTTCAGCGTTTCTTTCGGGGATTTTCTAGGGGATAGCGCAAAGGTTGAAAAACTTGCTCCCGGCGTTCTCTGGATTGCTTTTACCTTTGCAGGGATGCTCGGGCTTTCCAGAACCTTTGTAATGGAAACCGAAAATGGCTGTCTTGAAGCCCTTATGCTCTGCCCTGTGGACCGGGGTGCGATTTATACCGGAAAAATCCTCTCCAACCTTGCAATTGTATTTCTTATGGAAGCCGTAACCCTGCCCTTCTTTATCATCCTGTTCAATTACAGCCTGGGAACAGGAACCCTGCTCCTGCTCCTGCTCATCCTCTTCCTCGGGACTTTCGGGTTTATTGCTGTCGGGACCCTGCTCTCAGCTCTTACTCTCGGCACCCGGACAAGAGAGCTTCTCCTGCCGGTCCTCCTCCTGCCGATCCTCCTGCCGGTCCTGATCCCTGCAGTGGAAGCAACTGCCGGAGTTCTTGCCGGAAACAGCATCGGAAATCTGGTGCCTGAGATCAGGCTGCTCGCAGTTTACGACCTTGTGTTCTTTGTAATCTCGCATCTGGTCTTTGAATATGTAGTTTCGGACTGAGGGCTGGCTGAGTTTTTCCTGGCAGGAAAAAAGGAAAAGGAAAAAAGAGAAGAGAGGAAAGGGAAGAAGAAAAAGAGAGAAGGAAGAAAAGAGAGAAGGAAGAAAAGAGAGAAGGAAGAAAAGAGAGAAGGAAGAAAAGAGAGAAGGGAAAAGGAAAATAGTAAAACAGAGGTACTTCACGATGGAGATCAAAATTGAATAAGTATAAACGAAGTAAATAGAATCAGTAATAAAGAAGTAAATCGAATCGATACCGATACTTATTATTGAATTTTTGTTTATCCTAACCTATCAAGACACGTGAACAAAATGGCATCAAATTCCAGAAAAACCGGAGTGCTGGCAGTTGCAACTGCCGGTGTAATGCTTCTTGCGACATACATGATTTTTTTCTACCTGCCGCCGATTAAGGACGAGGCCGGCGAGGTTCTGAGCGGAAGTTTCAGGATCTTTTTCTTCCATATGCCAATAGCAATCATATCCTATCTGGCTTTTGTAATTGTATTTGCCGCAAGTATCCTCTACCTCCGGGAAAAAGCCCTCAAATGGGACATCTATGCCCGCTCGGCTGCAGAAGTGGGAACCCTTTTTGCGTTCCTTGTGCTTGTCACGGGTTCGATCTGGGCAAAGGATGCCTGGGGCTGGTACTGGATCTGGGACATCAGGCTGACTACCTCCCTTGTTCTCTTCCTTGTTTACCTCGCCTACATGATGCTCAGAAAAGCCCTCGAAGAGCCTGAGAAAAGAGCCCGGCTCTCGGCAGTCTTCGGGATCCTGGGTTTCATGTCCGTGCCCCTGAGTTTCTTTTCAATCAGGCTCTGGCGCTCGGCTCATCCCCTTATGTTCGGAGGAAACACAGGCGGAAGCGGAGGAGGACTTGAAGGGACAGCGCTTCAACTGACGCTCCTTGTCAATTTCATAGCTTATTTCCTGCTCTTCCTGACCCTCTTTTCTATAAAAGTGCAGAATGAAAAGATGGGAGAGGAACTTGACGCACACAGGTCTGCCGGATCAGAAGTCTGATTTCTAGCAGTCTGGTTTTTCTTTTTTTCCAGGTTGTGTTACATAAATTGCACAATGTAGATATAGATCACACGAAATATAAAAGTAATTTCTTAATTTTTGAGGGAAGGTTATGCGTTTTAAAATTCTGGCGACTGCAGGGTTTATTCTGCTGGGGATTGTGACTTTTTCGGTATATTCCGGCTTTAACAATGAGAGCGTCACGGACGACAGAGGTATGATAGCCACTCATAATGAGAGTTCAACGGATAGGTTGTTAGAAACAGGTGAGAATGGTATATTTGAAGAAATAAACTTTAACAAAAGCTTTATTGAAGCTCCTGAATCATGCGAACAATTTGAAACCATAATAGTAAATCCTGGGGAGTTCAGAAAACTAGCCTCAAATGGGACTGTAAACCTGAGCCTCATGGGAGAAGATTATGAACTTAAGCTCCAGGAAAGAGAGACTGGAAAAATAAATGTGAATTCTTATATGGGATACATTGTCGGAAAGCCACAAAGCAGTGCATTCTTCACAGTAAGAAACGATTCAATCGAAGGTTGTATTAATGTAGATTTTTACACACTATCATATGGGATCGCTTCAACTGATGAGAAGTACAATGGCAAAATTGTACATCTTCTGTGGAGGTGCTATAGTGAAGGAGGAGAAGAAGAAATTAAGAAAACTCATTCACTGGATCCATTAGAATTTTCTCTGAAAAACAGTGATAAAAAGGGCCACGAGATCCATATCGAGCTTTTCAATTTCTATAATGAATCTGTATTCAAAGAAAACTACACAATGAATCCTGGAGATGAAATCTTTTCACCTGAAATAAACGTCGAACCGGGATATTACAGGTATAAAATTATTCTGGATAATAAATCTACTTTTGAACAAAGAGTAACAGGAAATTATGCAGCTAATGTAGGCGGTTCAGAAAAACTACATCTTACTATCCGTGATGATCCGAATAACCCTATAGAGTTCGTAAGCGAAATTGCCTGAGGAAGTTCCTTTCCACTTTCTTGTTGCAGTTGAGGAAAGCTTTATACCTGACCATAAGCTTTCCTTTTTTCCAGGAATCCGGGATAATTATTTACCCTTCCCTCCCCTATTTTTTCCCATGATTTTTGATCCGATCACAGTCTGTAACCTGGAACTCCAGAATCGCTTTGTGAGGTCCGCAACCCATGAATTCATGGCAGAAAAGGACGGAACGCCCACTTCCAGGCTTGGAGATCTCTATGAAGAGCTTGCAATAAATGAAGTAGGGCTTATCATAACTGGCTATTCTTATGTCCTCTCCGGCGGGCAGAGTGATAATTTGCAGCAGGGTATCTATGAGGACCGCTTCATCGAGCCGTACCGGAAGATAACCGAAAGGGTACACAGGTACGGAAGCAAGATCGTGCTCCAGATAGTTCATGGAGGACGGCAGGCAGACGTTTCGGACGAATATCCGGTTCCGATTGCCCCGTCAGTGGTCAAAAACGGGCATTCGTCAGTGGTCCCCAGGGAGATGACCGAATCGGAAATCCTGGATATGATCGAGGCTTTTACCAGGGCGGCTGTGAGGGCAAAAGCAGCAGGCTTTGACGGGGTCCAGCTCCACTGTGCCCATGGCTTCCTTTTAAGCAACTTCATCTCCCCCTACACAAACCGGCGGACTGACAGGTGGGGAGGCACCGTCGAAAATCGGGCAAGGATAGTCACGGAGATAATAAGGTGCATAAAAGAAGAAGCAGGAAACGATTTCCCGATTCTTGTAAAGATGAACGCAACGGATGGTTTTTTGTCCGGTTCCTCAAAGGCAGGACTGGGCCTCGATGCCCCCGAATGTGTGGAAATTGCAAAAATTCTTGAAAAGGCCGGGGTCTGTGCAATAGAGGTCAGCGGGGGGATAGGCGAAGCAGGCGGAGTAACCATAAAAACTGCAATTAACTCTCCTGCAAAAGAGGCATATTTCAAGAATTACTCAAAAATGATAAAAGCTGCCGTAAACGTTCCGGTAATCCTTGTAGGCGGCATCCGCTCCCTTTCTGTTATGCAGTGCCTGCTTGAAAGTGGGAGTGCGGATCTGATCTCCATGAGCAGAGTGTTTATCAGCGAACCTGACTTTATTCCGAAACTCAGGTCAGGCATAGTAAAAAAAGCAAGGTGTGTGTCCTGCAACCTCTGCTTTGACCCGGAGGGGATCAGGTGCAATTTTGAGTTCGACTGAAATTCAGGTCGCCAGAATTTCTCTTTATTCTCAGGGTTTCACGTTTTATTTTTCCGATTTCTTTTTTTCTTCTTTACTTTTTTACTTTTTTACTTTTTTACTTTTTTACTTTTTTTTCTGATTTTTCCCTATATTCTTCTAACTGATTTTTGCTTTTTGTTTACAATTGTTTTTTAATTATTACCTGGAAAAGCGGGTCTTAACGTATATTTTTTATAATAGATAGATACAAAAGAGATAAGCTTTAACGGCTGTTTATAGGGACTCTGGTTTACATTTTTCTGCCGGGTCCACTACCTGAAAAATATGTGTGAGGAAACAGAATAATGTCAGAAGAGAACCGTGTCGGCAGTAAGATACGCCATCTTAGAGAAGCCCAGGATATGACTGTTGAAGAACTGGCTGAAGCCAGTCAGAGCAGCGTGGAGTTAATCCAGCAGTTGGAAAATGGAGCCCTTGTTCCGTCCTTAACCCCTCTTTTAAAGATTGCCCGGGCTTTAGGTGTCCGTCTCGGTACTTTTCTGGACGACATGCCCCAGAAAGGGCCTGTAGTGGTAAGGGCAGGATTGTCCGAAAACGTAGTTCGTTTTTCCGGAAAGACTGAGAAGCCAAAGAAGAGTGCTCTTGAGTTTTATTCCCTTGCCTCGGATAAAGCAGACCGTCATATGGAGCCTTTCATCATCGATATTCATCCTTCCCCCGAGGAAAGCCACAAACTTTCTTCTCACGAAGGTGAGGAGTTCATCTATGTCCTTTCCGGAGAAATTGAGATATTCTACGGCAAGGATGTTCACAGGCTGAGTGTCGGAGACAGCATCTATTACGATTCCATCGTCCCTCATGATGTCCATGCAGCGGGAAAAGAGGATGCACGAATAATGGCTGTAGTCTATGCTCCTCTATGAGAGCCCCAGAGGGCCCGGAAAGAGAGTAAGAATGTGACTTAAATGGCAGTAGATTAAAAAATTGAATAATTGAGTACAGATATTAAGAGTTAGGGAATCCAAAATGTTCAGTATAAATGTTAGTCCGCGCTTTGGAGATATTGATGGTCTCGGGCATGTAAATAACACAGTCCTTCCAGTCTGGTTCGAAACAGGAAGAAACGCCATTTTCAGGCTTTTTTCCCCGGACCTTGACCTCAGCCCTGATGTGTGGCACCTGATCCTTGTCAGAACCGAATTTGATTTTCTGAGCCAGATGTATTTCAGGTCCGATGTGGAGATCAGGACCTTCGTTGCAAAGATCGGAAACAGTTCCTTTACAGTCGGGCACGAGGCCTGGCAGGAAGGGGAACTCAAGGTCAGGGGCCAGGCGGTACTGGTCTATTATGACTTCAAACTCCAGAAAGCGATCCCCCTTCCGGAATCTATCCGTGAGATCCTGAAAAGGCACATGTTCCCTTCAATGGAAACCTCTCCGGCGGATGCAGAAACTGATACGGATTCTCCCTGCTCGATTTAAATATACTTCAGGAACGCTTTTGATTGGCCTGGATATAAAACCCCATTCACAAGCCGGCAGTTTCTGAAAGTAGTCCAGAAGAAGAGGCTGAAACCATGCATCTTATAGAAGATTCTCTAGGAGAATACTTTGAAAAACAGGTAGCTATCGACCCTGACCACGAATTTATCATTTATCCAGACCGTAACCTGCGCTTTACCTACGGACAGTTCAACGAAAGGGTCAACAACCTTGCAAAAGGGCTGCTTGCGATCGGGATAAAAAAGGGAGACCATGTAGGGATCTGGGCAAAGAACGTCCCTGACTGGCTTACCTTCATGTTTGCAACCTCAAAGATAGGAGCAGTGCTCGTCACGGTAAATACCGCCTACAGGAGCCATGAAGTTGAGTATGTGCTCAGGCAGTCAGATATGAAGGCCCTGGCTCTTATCGATAGTTTCAGGGAAGTGGATTACCTCGAAATCATCAATGAACTGGTCCCGGAGCTAAAAAGTTCGGAAAGAGGGCGCCTTAAAAGCAAAAATTTCCCGTTCCTGAAGAGCGTAATCTATGTTGGGCAGGAAAAGCACAGGGGAATGTACAACACCAGCGAGCTGATGCTCCTTGGCAGCCATTATCCGGATAACGAGCTTAAAGAAATTCTGGCAAGCGTTAGCGGGGACGATGTAATCAACATGCAGTATACCTCAGGGACTACAGGTTTCCCGAAAGGGGTCATGCTGACCAGTAAAAATATCCTGAACAACGGGCTCTCCATCGGCGACCGCCAGAAGTTCACCCATGAAGACCGGCTCTGCCTGCCTGTGCCTCTTTTCCACTGCTTTGGAATCGTACTCGGAGTTATGGCTGTCCTGACCCACAGGGCAACGCTTGTTATGCTTGAGGTTTTCGATCCGCTCCTTGTGCTTGCCGCAGTCCAGAAAGAGAAGTGTACGGCACTTTACGGCGTTCCTACGATGTTCATTGCCGAGTACACCCATCCCATGTTTGATATGTTCGACCTCTCTTCCCTCAGGACAGGGATCATGGCCGGTTCTACCTGCCCCGTGGAAGCCATGAAAAAGGTCGTAAAAGATATGCACTGCTATCAGATCACCAGCGTCTACGGGCTTACGGAAGCCTCTCCTGGCATGACGCAGACAACGGTCGATGACCCCGTAGAACTCAGGGTCGAGACAGTAGGCAAGTGCTTCCCTGGTGTTGAAGTCAGAGTAGTTGACCCGTCCACAAATGAGCCGATACCCCCGAATACTGTTGGGGAGATCTGCTGCCGTGGATACAATATCATGAAGGGTTACTACAATATGCCGGAAGAAACGAAAAAAGTGATTGACGAAGGCGGCTGGCTGCATAGCGGGGACCTTGGGACCTGTGACGACCTCGGTTACTACAGGATTACAGGCCGCATAAAGGATATGATCATCCGGGGCGGGGAAAATATCTATCCCCGGGAAATTGAGGAATTCCTGCATGCCATGCCCGGAGTCAGAGACGCCCAGGTCGTTGGCATACCTGACAAAAAGTACGGGGAAATCGTAGGAGCCTTTGTTATCCTCGAAAAAGGCGCAGATCTAACAGAAGCCGATATCAGGGACTATGCTCTAAGCAAAATCGCCCGCTATAAGGTTCCGAAGCATATCTTCATAGTAAATGAGTATCCTCTGACCGCAAGCGGCAAGATTCAGAAATACAAGCTAAGGGAACTGGCTGTGCAGCTTCTTAAAAATAGTGAGGAAAGTGAAGGTTAATTCAATACTATCGACCTTCGGGTCGATGGCTTTTAATTTTTGGTTTTAGGTTTAATATTTGGTTTTAGTTTTTTAATTTTTAGTTCAGTTTTTTCAGCTTAGGTTTAATTTTTGGTTGTCCACCACGAATTGCGATTCGGGATCGCAGGAAATCGGAGATTTTCTGGGAGTTGCGATGTAATCGCAACAGCCCGCAGTCCTTTTCGCTTCACTTCGTTTCGCTCAGGAGGACTAATTGAAGGACAGTAACGTTACTTTTCGTTTCGCTTAAGAGGACCAATTAAGATTTCTCTGACCTATAAAACGTCATTCACCATATTGTGTCGTTCTTGCTCCGGCAGAGTTGCGGCTCTGCAGCCCGAGTTTCGCTTCGGGAGAACGAGGTCTGTTTCGCTTCGCTCAAGCAGACTAATTTACAGGTGAAGGTCAGGAGCTGTGCTCAAGAGGACGAACTTAAAAACAATGGTAAAATAAAGAGACGCAGGAGAGCGGTCTTTCCCAAAAAGACCGAAAAGAAGTAGAAGACGAATAAAAAAGAGAAACGAAAAGCTACAAGTAAAAACAATACCTGAAAAATACTCTTTTTTAAGCCTTTTTCTCGCTGTTCTCCATTTTTCTTTCTCCATTTTTCTTTATTTTTTTGAAGGACCTCCAGACAAGCTGGCAGAAATGCTTTTATTTACCCTGGAATTTAAAAACGGTTTTCAGGGTTAAGGAAAGTATTCTCTCAAGTCGGGGATATTTCTTCAATGTATCGTCTTTCTCAATTGCGGTACTGTTTGCAGGTTATTTTTCTAACATAGCCGCTGGTTCCAACCCCAAGTGCGCGGAGAGAGAAAGCTGAAAGAACCCTGTCGGGTTCCGGAAAAGATCAAACGATTAATCAGAAACCACCTTATTTTTATTTTTAATTTTAAAGAGAGTTATTTTGTCCGGTAGTTGCTTGAGCATAATTTTTCCTGTAGCTCCAGAATTTACGAAAATCTGGGCTTATGAGCTTCACTTCTCAGGATAGTCGCCGGATATTTAAATCTCAAGCAGGATATTATTATTGGAATTGATATTTAGCTGGCTCTTATTTTTGCTTGACTTGAAAATTTCAAAGCAATTAAAAAACGAGAAGCAATCGATATTTTAAAGATTAACTATAATTTCCAGCAGTTAATAAAATAATGCTTCGGTCAAATATTACTAAGCAAACAAAATTAATAAATCATTGAATATTTAGCGGAATTTATTATATATAGAATTTAAGCATTAAAAAGACTGTAGTTGTAAGAGAAGCACTTTGGTGCATGTTTGTAAATAGAATACTTGGGGAGTATTCATAACAGGGGTTTCATCCGATTGAGAGCCCAAGGGATCACAATAAAGGGTTCTCAATCAATCACCAAAACCAACATTCAAACAGCAAATCTTTATTTCCTTCTCTTACAATTGTGTAAAGAATATGTGGGAGTATTCTTTAAAGGGGGTTTCATCCGATTGAGAGCCCAAGGGATCACAATAAAGGGCTCTCAATCAATCACTACCACCTGATATTTCAGCCACTTATTTTAACAAATGGCAAATGATTTAGATGGAAAATCCGCTATTGATAGAGTTTTCAGTTATAAAATTTCCCTGAATTTTAATTTGACCCCTACTAAATCTTTCTATTTACTTTACTATTCTATGATATATAAATTCTTTGATATCTTGACCTGTTAGAATCTTCACTATCTAAATTCTTTGATATCTTGACCTGTTGGAAACTTCACACTAAATCAGCATAGAAACTTCACATTATGCTTATTTTTTGATCACTCATTAGCTGTTTCAATCTCTTTTAAACCTGGATTTTAAATTATCAACAAACTGTTTATCCTGATCTTCGGTTAACATATCGAATTCTGGTATACTGTCTTGACAGCGATAACATCTTGACATCGAATTTTTATTTCAAGTTTTGACATCCAGTCCTGGGATCAAATTTTGCCAGTGATTTTATTTATTATCAATCTAACTTTTCTATGGGGAATCTTATGGTTTCAGATGAAAAATCCAGGAAAGCATTCTGTTTTCAGGAAACTGCTCAAAACAGGGCACACAAACAACAGGGCGCATCACATAAACAAAAGATGCAGCTTAAATCAAAGCCTCTGGAGGCTTCTCAACTCAGCGAGACCGGAGAAATCCGGCAGGGAGTAGCTGACACTCCTGAAAACCTCCGCATCTGTATGGAACACTGCGGCACATGCCCGAGTCTTCCCTTTCCACCGGGGCCATTTCTTTTCTGTGCGCGGGGGTGTTCTCCTGAAAAGATCTCAAAAAAAAGTTGCAACTGCCCGACATGCCCCGTCTATAAAAAACACAGGCTTCAAAACCTGTACTTCTGTGAGACCGGAAAAGCTGTAAACAGAAGAGACGAAGAAAGGAAAGTATGAGAAGGATTAAGCTAGAAGGATTAAAACCGACCTGGTTGAAATTAATAAGATTCTAATCAGCATGGTCCTAATTAAAAGCTATTCTAATTAGCTGTGGTTCTAATTAGCAGCTCTTTTTTTAAAATCGTTTTTTATATTTTTTTTAGTTAGATAACTTTAGTTTCATAATTTTTATCAGAAATTACATTTCCATTAAATTATATGGTTGTTTGAATATTATTTACTAACGAGACGTTGAGAATCTTCTTAATACTGGATCTTTTGGTTATGTATTTGGGGGGAAGGAGTTATGGACACAAATCGGACAGTAACATGTTTCTTGCTAGTGTTTTTCTTATTGTTGACGCCATCTAATGCCGCAGCATCTGAAACAAATTCAGATGTCGCACCTGCAGATGTAAATATCGACCTTTCCGGGGCAGACCCTGCAGATTTCCTGGTTTCCGAAACCATAGGCGCAGCTGTCTACATGAAGGGAGAAATTTATAATAATGAATACGCTACGATCTCCGTAACAACACAAAATAACGGAGATAAATCAAGCGAAGGTCATATTATTGTCGCGCTTCCGAATAATGAGGAAATCTTGAGTATGGAAGGAAGCGGAGACAGCGTAGAAATCTATCCAAGCGGAAGTTTGATTGAGGCCAAAGAAGGGACAAAAATTGATTCATCGGAATACCTTTTTGTCGACCTGGTAAAGTACGGCTGGGAAACAGGAGAAAAAGAAACTCTCAACCTGAAGGTCAAGCCTAATAAAGGCTCTGAGGAGGTTGTATACCTGGTCAGGGCGGCATTGAAGAATGACGCAACCGGAGATTATGAGAGGTATCCCGGAATTTTGAGTGATTCGAGCGATGTGGACCAGCAGGGCTGGTACGTTTTCAAAAATTCAATTGGAGTATCCGGAGATCCCGATCTGATAATCGAGGATATATCCTGGGAACCGGAAAATCCCCATGAAAACGAAAACGTGGTATTCACAGTTACGCTGGCAAATGTGGGGCTTGCACAATCCGGAAATTGCAGTGTAAAATGCTTCCTGAACGGAAATGAAATCTCTTTTTCCACGGTTTCCGGACTTGAAGCCGGTTCAGCAACTTCCTTTACATTCAACTGGGTCCCGACCAGTTCTGGAAGCATGGACTTGAAGGTAGTTGTGGATTCAGAGGACCAGTTTGTTGAGTTTACCGAGGAGAATAACGAAAAAACAGGGATACTTGAAGTGATAAGCTACACGACCTCGTCATCCCCTTCTTCGTCTTCTCCATCCTCTTCTCCATCCTCTTCGAGTCCGCCTTCGTCCAGTTCTTCATCCGGTTCCAGTGGAGGAGCCGGCGGCTCTCCCGAACCTGCCAGCAATGTTGAGATAAAAGAACTCGCCCAGCAGTTTGTCAGCAACGGCAACCATGCTAAATTCATATTCGCAAAAAATGTAACCTCAATAGCTTACATCGAATTCGATCCGAAAAAGACCGTCGGAAAGACCACAACCATTGTCGAGACGCTTAAAGGAAAATCCACCCTTGTGACGGAACTGCCTTCAGGGAAAGTTTACGAAAACACGAATATCTGGGTCGGAAACGAAGGAACTGCAAGCCCGGAGAACATCGAAAACGCAGTTGTCGGCTTCAAAGTCGAAAAAACCTGGATTAATTCAAATGGAGTGGATTCGTCTTCTATCAAACTCTGGAAGTTTGAAGACGGAAACTGGATCGAACTCTCTACCAGCCAGACCGATGAAGACGACGACTACGTCTATTATGAAGCAGCCACTCCAGGTTTCGCTTCGTTCTCAATAATGGCCCTTTATCCGGAAGAAGAACCGGATGGTACATCCCTGTCCCTGGGAAGTTCTGTCGATGAAAAGGATATCAAGGCAGTTTCCGAAACTTCCGACGAGATAGAATCTGATGTTACCGATTCGGCAGCCGGAGAGAATAATTCAGGAAGCATGAAAAAAGTATTGCTGGTAATCAGCATGCTTGCTGCAGTGATTCTGGCTGGCTATGTGATTTCGAAGAAGCGAAGTTAAGGCTTCACTTCTTATTTTTCTCTTTGGCATGAAAGTACTTTTCCTTTCATTTTTTGTGCCTGTTATTCAGAGATTTCATATGCGTTTTCTCTTTTTTTCGGGAAAGCCCACTCTCCTGCATCGAGCAACCGATAATTGTTAAATTAGTCCTCTTGAGCGAGCGAAGCGAGTGAAACGGACAGCGGGCTGTTGCGATTATGTCGCAACTCCCTGGAAATTTTCGATTTCCTGCGATCTCGAATCACAATTCAGGCGGCGCAACTAGGAATCAGTTCAGAAAATGAATATAAATGTCCTGCCCTATCATATAGGGGAGATACATGAAAGTTCTGGAATGCAGTACCATTGACATTGCGCCTACCATCTCAAGATTGTTGAAAGTTCCCATGGTTCCGCCTTCGGGAAGGCCGATTCCTGAGGTCGAAGAATATGCGAGCGAGAGGGACTGTAAAAGAGCAGTAATTGTCGTAGTTGACAGCCTTGGATATTCTCTTTACCGGCACCTATCTCCGGTAATGAAAAACCTGCATGAGTTTGCCGAAAAAGGGCTCCTGTTTAAGTGCAGGTCTCCGGCAAACATCACGTCTCCTGCAATCGCATCAATCTTTACGGGATACCTTCCTGAGGAGCATCACATCTACGCGACAGAGGACATCTATGCCGAGACCGCAAAAGACTCTGATAATCCAAAGCTCAGAAGCATCATGGAATGGGCTTACAGGGCAGGGATGAAAGTTGCGGCTGTGATCGAGACCGGAGGAGCCGAGAGTTTCAGGGGCAGAATAAAGGACTTTTACGGGGTTCCTAACTCCGAAGACATCCTTGATTATGACAGCCGGATAACAGAGTATGCTTTACAATCGCTCAGCGAAAAGCCCGACATCCTGGCTGTGCATCTCAGGACCCTTGACCGTTACTCCCACAGGGTAGAGACCTGGAAGGAGATGAAAAAAGCCGCAAAAGCCATCGATAAAAACCTTGAAGCTATCTTTCGGAATTCCGAAAAAGGGACCATTTTCTTCATCTGCGGGGACCATGCTGTTCACGGCGGGAAAAAATGGTTAAAAAATGCCACGCACGAAGAAATCAAAAACCATGAAGAGAACTATGTTGCCCTGATTGTGGGCTGCTGCTGAGAGTGCTACCCTTTTCTCGGGAATATCTTTTCTCAGGAGATATCTTTTCTCATGGGATCTTTTCTCATGGGATCTTTTCTCATGGGATCTTTTCTCATGGGATATCTTTTCTCATGGGATATCTTTTCTCATGGGATATCTTTTCTCATGGGATATCTTTTCTCATGGGATATCTTTTCTCATGGGATATCTTTTCTCATGGGATATTAATTTCGTCTTCTTCTCCCTCTTTTCATCAAAGAAACAATGAAAACTATTCCGGCAAGTCCGAGGAATGAGGGAATCCAGGGGGCGATTCTCTTCTCCATTTCGGGTAAGGAATCCCCTACAGACTCTGGTAAGGAATCGTCAACAAAATCTTCGATGTTTTTCTGAACCTTGAGTGTTTCGTTTTCCAGAGCCAGTTCAGTTTCCGTAAGAATCTTCGAGCTGGTAGTGGAGATAACGGAATCTTTTATAGCCTCAAGTTCTTCCCTGTGGACAATCCTGGCAGTTCCTGTTCCCTCGCCTCCGCCGTTAGACTCTGATTCGGAGTTTTCAGTTACTTCTGCATTAATAATATTCTCAGCATCGGCGAGTTTATCCGCAGTATCGCTGGCATATTCTGCAATAGAATTTCCCAGGCTATCTGTGTTTTCCGGGCTTGTGATAAGTTCAGGGTCCCCTGCCTCTCCTGCTGCATACGTATCTGTTTCGCTAACGACGTTGCAAGCACCGTTGGCATCAGAGCTGCTCCCTGTGTTTACAGAGTTTTCCGTACCCTCCGAACTTCCTGTACTGTCGGCAGGCAGGGCGTTTACGACTATAGATGCCGAGGAGGTCCCGTTTTCATTTGTAGCTGCAAGGGAGACTGTATAAGTCCCGGGAGAACAAAAGGTATGCTCGGGTTCTGAGCAACAGGAGGTCTTTCCGTCCCCGAAGTACCAGGTAATGCAGTCTGCAT
>Ga0209270_1000550_pt1 | contig 75746 bp, 69 predicted proteins | sample MTBAKSrepl1MetaG_FD_187456 | JGI IMG/M metagenome (GOLD analysis project Ga0209270, IMG submission 187456) | Enrichment culture microbial communities from Arthur Kill intertidal strait, New Jersey, USA, that are MTBE-degrading - MTBE-AKS1... | ecosystem: Environmental > Aquatic > Marine >... | reverse complement strand
TATTCTTGTAGTTCTTCTGCTTCTGGTAGTGAGGGTCGTGACACTCCCTGCATTCCCTCGCCCATTCCTCATACTGCTCACTGGTATTTTCGCTGGAATGTGTCTTTACCAATGGCGCATTTGTATCTGTGTAAGGACCTGATGATGCTTTGTGGCAGCTGAGGCACAGTTCATCGTAGGTGGTATAGATGCCGCTGCCGCCCCAGAAAGATTGAAGGAGGCCTTTACCGTGACAGCTCCCGCAGGATACATTGTTGCTTTCATTGTGCGGGGCGTCTATGGAGGCAAGGGCAATGAAATGGCAAGTACTGGGTATAATGATACCCAGGAGGATAATGGGTATTAATGCCTTTGTCTTCATAGGCAACTTCCCCTTAGAAAAATAATAGCAATTTTTTCAAAAGATAGCAATATTATTGCTAAATAGAGAAATATGACATTATTTTAAACATATTCCCCATCTCTAAGGTGCCAGTATGGTTATTTCATCATTAGTGGTCTGGGGGCTGTCTCCCACATTTGTCTTTACTACGGTATGATATATCCCCGGCGCTATTCCTGCGGGAATTGTGGCTGTAATCTGGGCATCACTATCTAAAGACCATGATGTGATTTCTGTTGTTCCTAACATGACAGCAGTGGCGCACGTAAAGCCTGAGCCGGTAATAGTACCGATTGTGTCTACGTTGTTATAAACAGTATTTGGATTGACAGATATTACCTCAAGGGAAGATGTAATGGCAATTTCATCGCCACTAGTTTCGGAACTATACCCCTCATTCGACCAGATAGTAGTGTGATATGTGCTTGCTGCAAACGTACAGGCAGGGATTGTTGCTGTAATCTGGGTATCGCTATCTATCACCCAGCTTGTGAGATTAACCCCTCCGACTTTGACCGCTCTCGCGCATGTAAGTCCCGTCCCTGAAACAGTGATCACAGTATCTTCGTTGTTACTTGCCGTGTTCGGAAAGACAGAAGTTACTGTTGGACGTACTCCTCCGAAATTGCCTGTTATTGTTTTTGCCCCTGCAATCGAGGCTCCGTTTTCATCCTTTATGAGTGATTCGAAATGACCGGGTCCAGGTGCGCATACTTCTCCAAAGGCGATGGCATCGTCTATCGTGATTGTAGGACAGCTTGTATTACAGCTCAACGTGATAGTCAGCGTGTCGTTTTCATTTCCGCCGGCATTGCTCCATACAGCAGAATCGATCTGCCCGGTCCCGTCTTTCCAGCTGTGACCCAAACTCAACGGTAACACGCTGTTAATATTGCCAGCAGAAACAGGATATCCGTTGGTAGCCCTGTCGAACCTTATAACCACTTGATCCCCTGTCTGCATGCATTGGCCGCCGCCCGATGCGTCGCTTGCCGTAACAGTTCTCCAGCCGTCCCACGAACCGGTAATGGTTGCCTGTGCCCCTGACAGATCATTCCCCTGTGAATCCCTTATAAGTGACCCTAAGGTTATAATATCGCCAACTTCTACCGTAGATGTCCTTCCAGGGTCGCATCCAGGCCATCCTGGGAGCACGTGTACAAGCAGGGTGTCATTAGTATTTGTTTCAGATAACCATTTGACATAAATATATTTGTTAGGGGGCCACGGTGTGTTTTTGCTTGTCCAGTGATGGCTGCTGCTCAGAGTTAGCGCATTGTCAACATCATGAGGAGGTGTATCATCTACTGCTATTTCACTGATAGGATAGCCGTTGGTCGGTATGGAAAATTTGACCTTAACGTAGTCGTAATATCCCTTACCGCTGTTACCGGCAGCATCGTTAGCTTCAGCACTTAATATAATAGGTGTAAAAGATCCTCCCAGGATATCAGATGAAACTATTGGCAGACCATTTATATCTTTGATGATATCATTACTTGTTGTAATAGTATCACCCACGGCAATTGTGGCGCCTGTATCAAGCGTAATCGTGAGGACGTTATTTGTAAGTGATCCGCTGCTTGACCAGGCCGCAGACGTGATCGCACCCCATGTATGGCCGTTATCAAGTTCAAGGGCTGAATCAATGTTAAAGCTATCGATTGTATTTCCCTGTGTAGAGGTACTGAAGTTGATAATTACCTGGTCACCTGATTGTATGCCTTCTCCACCGGGTGAACCGTGCCTGTCCCAGGCAACTGCTGTTATCGTTGCACAACCGAAAGTTCCTGTAATATTTTTCTGGTTCGCTACTGCATTTCCATTAACATCCTGTATAGAACTGCCATCAGCGGCAATTGTATCACCTATTTCAATTATTGCATCTCCGCTCAGGGTAATGGTAAGAGTATCGTCCGTGTGTCCGCCGACACCGGACCATGCTATTGTTGTCGATGTCCCCCAGCTTCCGCCCGTTAATGGGAGTACAGAGGTTAACTGTGATACATCATTTATAACGCTCGATCCATTAGTCTCTTTATTAAAAGTTATAATTACCTGATCTCCGGCATGAATGCCGCATCCTTCACCAGAGCTGTCCATTGCTTCGGCTGAGACCATCACCGGATCAGCAACGGGCTCTCTGTAATAAAGGTATGAGTCGTTGTGGCACATATTGCAGATTTTATTTCTCTCTACATATCCCGGCCCTGATCCATAGAACTTTGTCCGACCGCCGGTACTTTCTTCAAGGGTAGTGTTATTCGGAAGATAAGGTAAATAATAAAACTCGAGTGCCGGTACCTTGTCCTGGGTGCCGTATGTGCTTATTAACTCACCATGGCGCACCATCCGTGCGGATGGAGAACCATGCACATTGTGGCAGGCAGGACAACTCTGTGAAGAATCTGCATACAAATCCCAATCCGAATCCCAATCCTGGGAACTACCACAATAACCCCGGCCTGCAAGATGGGTCATATGACCCTGGGTCGTGGTTCTTAGTTGATAAGAAGAACCGGGGGCGAGAAGTGGATTATCAGCAAGCATGTCACCATCGACAGTAGCTATGTGGTTTACTATATCTAAAGAGGTAATCCTGTAGACAAGCTCAGGGCGCGAGGTATCCGGAATTAATAATGTTTGATCAGCAGGCCAATCTCCGGCATATCCTGAATCTGTTAGAGTAGTTGATGTAATATCAGTCGATGTGCCCTGTGCATTGAGAAAATCTCTTCTCAGATTGGTACTGTAATATTTTTGATAATATTCTCCTGAATATTGCGGACCTCCTAAGACTTTCTTCCTATCGTGGCATTTATAGCAAAGCGCATAATCTGTCCATTTGCCCTGCGGGTTACTGCATCCTTTTGGTACAACCAGCGGAGGACATCCCGAAGCACATTGATCTTCTATATTGTAGACGGTCATCAGACGATAGCCTTCCTGGTAATTATCGAGAGAAGCCTGATAAGTCCGGTGTTCATGATCAATGTGGGCTTTCGTAACATCATGGCAGTCTGTACAGTTTGCTCCGGCACCCGTTGCACCTGAAGCCGGATAGTTTTCATATACAGGAAGGCCGTGTCCTGTTTTATAAAAACCGTAACCGGTTCCATAAGGGGTGCTTTCGCTTTCTCTTCCTATAACATCCGGGGCATTGATCCCGCTTGAGTCATACTTGCTGTTGGCAGGATTTTCATCGTGGCAACCTGCACACCATGTTTCTTTCCCTGCTTTCAAGGCAGCGTCTTCATAAACTCCTTGATACCAGTTGTTCTTAGCGCCTATGGTTGAATTGTCCACCCCGTTGTATGAACCGCTCGGGCTGTGGCATGTATCGCATACATCTGTTTCCGAAATATCATATTTACCGTTTCCGTCGGTGTCTGTACCGGATTTGAAATAAGGATAATTATTTACGTCGTGACAGGCATCACAATCAATAAATGGGCCTTTAAGATCATCATCGTCATTTTCAGTATGTGTGGAATGGCTCTGAAAGGTTCCTTTACCCTGACTTAATTTTCCGGGGCTGTATTCATATCCGACATCATGTCCGTGACACTCAATGCATTCACTGCCTCCGCCGTGTCCGAACCCGTCAACATGCCTGTGACAGGTTATGCAGTTTGTCCCGCCTGCCCCGCCTACATTTTCATGATCTTGATCTGGTGCACTGCCATCATTTCTGTAGTGGTCTGTAAGCGTATGACAGACCTCGCATACACCGTTGTAAACAGCATCCCCGTCAGAAAATGAGTTAGGTCCTGTTTGGTCAAAAAACTTTACCTGCCTGTTGTCCAGGCTGTCTTTTACGTACTGGCCATCCATGATGGCAAACGTCGATGAGGATATGTACTGATAGACAGGGGTTGCATCTCCCGATACCGTTATCTCCTGAGCGCCTTCATCTATCCCTGTCACCGGATAGCTGTAACCAAGTTTTCCTACATTCGGAAAAATAACAGCGCGCCTGTACGTATCTGTCTTTTCTGTCAGCTTCGCTGCATCCCACCCGTCCTTGTAGCTGATTGATGAATATGACAATGTGCTCGTCCCGTCTCCATTGTATTCACAATGGAAGATTGTCCCTGTGGCAAGATAGAGTCTGCCTGCATCTGTATTCTTGTAGTTCTTCTGCTTCTGGTAGTGAGGGTCGTGACACTCCCTGCATTCCCTCGCCCATTTCTCATACTGCTCACTGGTATTTTCGCTGGAATGTGTCTTTACCAATGGCGCATTTGTATCTGTGTAAGGACCTGATGATGCTTTGTGGCAGCTGAGGCACAGTTCATCGTAGGTGCTATAGATGCCGCTGCCGCCCCAGAAAGATTGAAGGAGGCCTTTACCGTGACAGCTCCCGCAGGATACGTTGTTGCTTTCGTTGTGCGGGGCGTCTATGGAAGCAACGGCGAAAAAACAGGTTGTGAATGCCACCATAACCCCTGTTACAATAATAAGGAATAACTTGTTAAACCTCATGGAGACACACCCGGCCTCATATTGGCATTCTGTTAAAAGGGTCTCAAACTATAATTTATATTTTATTATAAAAAATGCAGCAATTATTATGCCATCTGGCAGAATGAAGCCTTTCACAAGCTGGAACCAAAAAAAGCAATAACGGGCTTCACAATTGATGGAGCACGTACTTGCAAGGCTTTACTATATAAATGAAATGTGCGGGAATAGTCAACTGAAAATATTAAATATAATATTGAATATATTTTGAAGATATAATAAATTCTATACTTATAGCTTTATTTTATTTAAAGGTTGTTTCATTCTGAGATTTTCAATCTCATTTTCTATGTTCCGGTCACAACTGGTTCTGCCTGCTCTGATATATCCTTGGTCAGGCATTCAGTTATAAACGAGTTAAGCGCTTCAGACTCCCGATTGCTCACATCACTGAATTCAACAGCCATACCAGGTGGAATTTTAAACAGATTGCCTTCTATCCCCTTTGCATATATAACGTTGCCCCTTATGTTCAGTGTTTCGTCATCTCTTAAAGGCACACTGATTTCGAGTTTTGTTCCGACACGGAAAGGATTTTTCTTCCTTATATATATTCCACCCTCAGAAAGGCTTACAGCGTGATGTTCACTTGTAACGCCATTGCAGGTTACCAAAACCCTTTTTTCGAATGCAGTCCTTAATAACCGTCTCTTTTTGCCTGAAAACGGCATGCACCTATGTAACGTATTATGAATGTCAGTGACCGTCACGGGTTTTGTCAAATAACCGGAACAGCCTAATTTCTCACACTCTTCATAATCTTTTGGGTTAGACGAAACAGTGACCATAATGACTGGTATATTCGATGTATACACATCTCCCTTAATATGCCTCAACGTCGTGATACCGTCCATCTGCGGCATCGCAATGTCGAGTATGACGATATCAGGCATGAGTACCCTCAAGAGCTTCAATGCTGTTATTCCATTGTCTGCGGGTATGATGTCGAAACCCATCCTTCGCAGAAGAATGGAGAAATACATCAGAAATGTCTCACTGTCATCGACGATGAGAATTCTTTTCGACCTCTTGCTCATTGATATCACACACCCCTTTCAGGCACAAGCTTCTCACACAATATCCCCAGATTAAAAAATCCCTCCCAAAAAGGAGGGATCCCTTTTTGTGTTCCACCCCATTTCTTGGACTTTACCTTTTCGTTGGCATTTACGCAGTGTTCTTCAAAATCATCGTGGAATATCTATTTATTTAACATATATTGCAATTGACCGCAATCAATGAATATATGATATTTTTGTAATAGTTTTACTACATTATTATTGATTATTGAGTGTTATTGAAGGATGACAGATATAAAAACTACACATACAATATATAACAGCCAAGTCTATATAGGAATATGCCATACGAACAAGGTTATTGATAAGTGACTGGTGTTATCTTACAAATGCTCATATTGATAGTTTAAAATGATCAAGGACTGAGATCGATAACCAATATAGTATCTATCGATTACCCGAGTTCCCACATGACAGGTTACGTTCTCCGATGTATTAAATCTTCTTTTTTACTTCCCTGATTTTCTTTCCAACCTTCTTTCCGGTGGCTTTCAACTTTCTCGCGACTTTCTTCTCTGTGTCCTTTAACTTCTTCGATACTTTCTTCTCTGCAGCCTTCACTTTTTTTGCAATTTTCTTTTCTGAAGCCTTTATCTTTTTAGCCGCCTTCTTTTTTGTTTTTGTCGCTCTGCCCGCCATTGATCCCTCCCTTTCGTTTTTTATGTATGATTATAATGCTGTTGAACCCAATTGAAGATTCCCTGCGGCAAGACCGCAGTCCCGAATTTTTTCGGGATTAATGTAAGGAATTCTTTATTATTACTATTCACTCTCTAACGCCGCGGCAAGATTACGGGAAATACACTCGCTCTACATTTATATCAAACAATATTATTATTGTCAATAAAATTGAAGACTCCCTGTGGCACGACCGCAGTCCCGAATTTTTTCGGGATTAATGTATGGAATATTTATTATGGGTCTTCGCGCAATCAAGTGGTAGAAATTCTTATTATATAGTTATATTCGCTCGCTCACCCCGTGGCAAGACCACGGGGAATACGCTCGCTATCCATTTAACGTAAGCCCCTTTATTTATTAAATTTTCAATACCCCACGGTCTCTACCCCACAGTCTCTGCTGTGGGGTTACCATATACTTCCCTCCCCCTTGACGGGGGGGGAGATTTCATGATACACCGCTGTCTCTGCGGCGGAGAGGTTTATTAGGAAAACTTTAAACGAAGCAAAATTCAATATTAATTACGTATACTTACGTAACATGCTGTACGTCAAATAATATCGCCAAGTTGATAGTAGCAAGCAATTAGAGCATATTTTTATAAGCCTATTACGTAAATCGGGTGGAGTTGCGGATTAACAAGTATATCCATGGAGTTAAAAAATAACAGAGAGGATAACGATTACTAACGGAATGTGTGCATCATTCAATCAATAATGAGATTATGGAGTCCTGCATTTTCTAACAGGCGCCTGCAAAACTCGTACTGCTCTGATTTGACGAGGAACATGACACCTTTTCTTATACTCCCGAATACAATGCTGAGGATGCTCTTTCCCTGAACCGGGGTAATCTCAAACGTATACTCTATTCCTGCCCTGTCAAGAACAGATTCAATATTTCTTGCTTCTGCGATTTTAACAGCGAGACAGAGGGGAACGAGCTCCTTGCCTTCTAACTCTTCAGGTAATCTGCGCGGCATTTTTCTCTCTTATGATACCTTTATTCATGATCGCTGATATTTTCAGTCCTGTTCAGCAAGTAATTATGTAAGGAGTTCCGTATCATCATGGGAGTAAGCCGGGCAAGAACAGCAGAGTATCTTAAGTTGAATCGCTCCTACATTTTCAATCTGATGCGGCATATCAGGAGGGATATAAACCGTATCACCAACAGTAACCTCACTTTGTTCATCCCCAAGTGACAATAAACCGTGCCCCTGTGTGATATGATAAATTTCTTCGCTCTGACCATGCTTGTGCAAATATGTCATGCCGTGAACGGGGACGATTGCCTCGGCAAGACTCTGGTACCTGTTTCCATGAACATCCGGATGTACCAGTTCACGGATTATAGATCCGTCCTTTGTAATATATGGCTTGATGTTACTATACGTTGTTTTAATCATTATGTTCCTCCTCAGTCTCGTTGTACGGTATGATACATCTCACTTTTAAAAAGCTTGCGGCTTCGTCAGGACAGTTGATTTTACATCTTGATTCCGTGCAGACAAGATGAGAGGATTTTCTGATTATCTTTCCTCTGCTCTCCCGAGCATTTTCACGATGTCCTCATGGCCATTCCTTTCAGCCAAGGTTATTGCCCTCCATCCCGATTGATCTCTTGCATGCATATCAGCTCCTCGTGCTAATAATAGTTTTACAATAGCAGCATGTCCCTGTTTTGCAGCAGCCATGAGTGCAGTATACCCAGCACGTGTTTTTGCATTTACTTCGGCCCCCGCATCAAGTAAGATACGGACAATATCTATGTGACCAGCACGCGATGCGATCATCAGTGGTGTCCAGAAAAATTTGTCCTGTGCATTGACATACGCATTTTTTTCTATGAGGAGCTTAATGACATCAATGCTTCCAGAAAGGGATGCCGCCATGAGGGGTGTCCAGCCGGATGCCTCGTCGCTCGTGTCAACATGAGCTCCTTTTTCCAGAAGTGCTCTCACTGTTGCAATGTCACCCTGTCCTGAAGCACGTATCAACTCCGGCATATCCTTTACAAGTTCACCCGTCCTTTTTGCCTTCCCTGAAGGAAATTCCTCTTCCTCCAGGCATTCACATAAAACAAAACCGGAAATAGCCGTCTGCTCTTCTCCCCTTATCACGCACCACTGTCCGTTTTCATCCTGAACCCTGAACTCTATGGTAACAATGTCCCCGCGGTTCAGTTTTTTCACAGGCGGGCTGTCATGCGACATTTTGTAATACACTGGTACGTTGTCCGTTTTTATCCGGGCCCTGTCAGGAAACCCCGTGCTTTCCGGTCTTTGAGCTTGCGCACATACCACAACATATCCAACAAAAACAAGACTCCAGAGAACTATGCTATTGAGCCATCTTTCCATGATCTTATGCTCCTGTACCAGAAATAATCATTTCTTATTCACATTTATTCAGTTCTTTTTGATTAACCCCACTTGTTCTACCGGAATATTCAGTGAAAATTCTCTCGTTTGTTCTTAACGACTTTTCTCTCATATCTACCTTTTAAAATAATGCCATGCCCATACCACTGGGACGAGCTTCCTTCCCTGTTGACTGTATTCGTTTAAAATCCGTGAGGTTCTTGCGCCAGGCCCTAAAATGAACCTCTCCTCCGCAGAGACAGCGGTGTATCATGAAATCTCCCCTCCCGTCAAGGGGGAGGGAAGTATATGGTAACCCCACAGCAGAGACTGTGGGGTATTGAAAACTTAATAAAAATACATTTATATTCGTATTGTTGCATGACTCATTCTCCTTCTTACCTTCTTATATTCTTATATTCTATACGTTCTTCCTCTCCCCATTTACACATTCCTATTTTACAGATTTCACGTTCTCTGCTCCAATCATATTCGCGTAACGACTCTCACTGTATATTGCTCGCTAAGAACACTATAAATACCTCTATGGCAATTTGTCCTCTTGAAAGGACAAATTGCCTGTTATTTTTATCTGCATAAGCTCACAATTCTCATGATATTAACAAGTTGGACCCTGGCATATCCTTTGCAATCTTTTTAGGGGCTATGAATTATTTCAGATGAATTTTACTCATTAATTCGTCAAATGACTATTCTGGGGTAATGCCAAAAGTTTCATGAAAAAAATACCGGAAATGTCCGATAAGACAATAGGTTATACCCAGAAATAAGGGGGACTCGATGAAAAAAACAGAACAAAATCTTAATGAGGCATTTGCAGGTGAATCACAGGCAAACAAGAAATATCTTGCCTTTGCAAAGAAAGCGGATGAAGAAGGCTATAAACAGGTTGCCAAACTCTTCAGGGCTGCTGCCGAAGCAGAGACTATCCATGCGATAAACCACCTGAAAGGACTCGGAACAGTAAAAAGCACGAAAGAGAACCTTGAAGAAGCTATCAAAGGTGAAACACACGAATTTATGAACATGTATCCCCAGATGATTGAAGATGCAAAATCAGATAATGCACCCTGGGCAGAGAGATCATTCATGTATGCGAATGCAGTCGAAAAAATCCACGCGTTGCTCTACAAGCATGCACTCGAAAACCTCGGCAAAAATCCTGAGGTCGACTATTATATCTGCAAGGTGTGTGGCAATACCGTCGAAGGCGAGCCACCGGATACATGTCCTATCTGCAATTCACCGAAAAGAATGTTTCAAAAAGTAGAATAAACCTCTCCGCCACAGAGACGGCGGGGTATCCTGAAATCTCCCCTCCCTTGAAGGGAGGGGATTCACCCTGTGGAATAATTTTTTTCTTCTTATTCCACGGGGTAAAGGGGAAGGTGTCCGATCATCTTTAATCCCCCCACCTCCCCTCTACGAATCGTAGACCTTCAAGGGGGAGGGAAGTATACGGTAACCCCACGGCAGAGACCGTGGGGTATTGAAAATTTAATAAACACCGTGACGTTTTGACCACGTCAGTGTATGATATGAAAAAAGATAAGGGGCATGGCTACGAGAACTCCTCATACACAGATGAGTATAATGCCTTAATGGAGGAGAAGGAAGAAGAGAAAAAAGGGGGTAAAATACTATATGTCAAAATATAAATGTACTGTTTGCGGTTATATCTATGATCCGGAAATTGGGGATTCAGATGGTGGCATAAGCCCCGGGATACCCTTCGAGCAATTACCCGACACATGGACCTGTCCTGTATGCGGCGCTGCAAAGAGTGAGTTTGAAAAGGTGGAATAAATTCTCAGAAGATAGAACTGCAGTCTGCATAGAGTCTATGGGCATTGCATACAAGCAGGACCCTTCATTCCACTTATCAGTTTCATCTTATCAAGGAAACTGTATGCTATTAGGAAACAGTCCTCTTATGTAACGAGGAGGGTATACCCTCTGTGAGATTTTTTCAATAATATATTGCAAAAAAACACCATATGCAATTTGTTTATACAAGGCTATGAAGGATTATTTCCTCATACTGTTTCCCGTGATAAAAGCATCAAGTAGGCATAGGGAGTGATCTTATTACGCATCTGACATGCTCCTCTTTTCACTCCAGGACATCCCTGTGGCAAATCATGAAGATGAGACATCACGTAACATCCACTTTGCGCATTGGAAATTCATAAACCATATAGATTTTTTATAGGGAATGGCAAATTTCTGGCATTAATTTTGCTTAATTTTAATGTAATTATTTAAATATCAGCTAATATATATCGGAAATATATGGTATAAATGCTTCTAAGAAAGGGGGAAAGCGTGAATACAAGGTGTCTTGCGGAGTCTATTATATTACAGTCACTGGAAGACCTGTGGTCTAAGAATTATCGGAAAGACAGTGAAATTTTCTTCACAGGTGACACATTTTGTCTTTGTGCTGATATTGCCGGGATGAATGATTTAGACCAGATTAAGATGCGCCATATGGTAAAAAAGGTTTTGAACCGTGTCAGGAAACCAGTAAAGCACTTAAAAATGGAGAGGAAATCCGCCTGACAACCTGACCATGTAACGAAGAGCTGCCCATATCATGCCTCCACCTGTTTTCTGGGTAATGCGAATGCTCTCTCGCTGAGTTTCTTTCCGTTTCTGCAAAGAACCATAACGGTCGGTGTAGCTTGTACCTTCGAACGTGATTACAGTGATGCTCATGCAATGACAGCACCAGGGATACCAGAATTCTACACATACAATCCCCGGCCATGCCAGTACCCCCTGGCTAAAATTTGGCACTGCATTTTCCAGCGACAGGGTTCTGCACCAGCCTATATGCTGGCTAGTCGATTGACCCGGTAAACGCATGTTCCGGGTTAACTCATCAATCAAAAAACCACGTTCTTTGACAAGAAGGTATAAACATCTGCTGGTTGCGCATATACCGGTATGATCAGAGCATATATATCCCTTTTCTGAAATGCACTGTGCAAGATATCACAGGTTCGCTTTGCAATTTCCCATATATTCGGGAAAAGGTGAAAATCAGGAATAGAATTCCATGCTTGTAGTTCATATCGAAACTGCCTTATTTCACCCAAGAGGCTGTTTGTAGCATACTGAGCAAGTTCTTCAGGCAAAATTTCCTTCAACTGAAATTCAGGGCGGGCACCCTGTAACAGATAGATTATCTTTTCAAGTCTTCCCTGCTGAGCAGTACTATCTTTCCCAAATAAATGTTCATGGTAGATTCGTCTGGCTACCTTTCGTGAACCTCGTAAATTCCTCCATAGATGCCAGTGCATCAGTCCGCCAAGGCTTTGGGTTGCCATAACCCTGCGGGTTAAGAGCGAGAATCCCTGTATATCGCATGGGTATAGACCTATCGGGGTCAGATTCATAAAAACGGTACCGTCTCTTGATACAATTGTCATATCATCTGCCAATAACTTCCACTCTTTTTGCATGACAAGCTGATGCACCAAAACCGTTTTCCCCACACCTCCCCAGGCAGGGAAGAGCACTGCTTTTCCTCCTTTTTCTATACAACTTGCATGGATAAAACTACTTCCCGAACCTGTCATAACTATCTGCATAATAAAATGCCAAAGGGCATGAATAAATCGTATAGGCCGCTCTTCGCGGTGAAAATAGAATGGATCAAACAAACGCGTATGTCTTAACCGTTGCTTAAGGCTCGTAATTCGGGAATAATCAAGTAAATCACAATATACCCTTAACATGCCGTTTTCTGAAGCCTCGATCACGTAACTTGTTGGTGTTACAGAGTCAGTAAATTTAAGGGCATCCTCGCAAACGTAAGCGGAATCAACAGTAAAAGGTGTTTTTATTTGCCTCCGTCTGGCAACATCGTCTTCAAAAAAGAATTCTACTTGCGGGTCATTATCTGTCCTGGAGAAAAAAGAGAAATATGTCTCCAATATTTTCGGGAGATTCTGTGCAATGATTCTGACAGGGGTCAGGCCTACCTGAATATTGATTTCCATATATCGGTTCTAATTCTATGATATCTGTAGAAAAAAAACAAAATTCTACCCCACATAAAAACACCCACTAATTCAAAAAATACTCCCATAGGAATTTGCAGCTGAACCATCAGTTGCATAAACAATGCATCTGAACCAGCAAAGAATGTTGAAAATTAAGGCGCTGTATAGGATTGCAATGAATTCGTTGGAATTGAAGGGACCTCAGCATAAATCTTTATTGTATTCGTCAGTTTATCCGAAAATGTATAAAGGGGCACTTCTTTCTTACATATATTATGCTCATTTCTTAAACATTTTCATGTATTCCCCATACCCCTCTTTTTCTAGATCTTCTTTAGGAATGAATCGTACTGCAGCAGAGTTGATGCAATACCTGAGTCCTGTTGGCTGTGGTCCATCAGGAAACACGTGACCGAGGTGGGAATCAGCGTGCTTGCTTCTCACCTCGGTTCGCTTCATGAAAAAACTCCGGTCCTCTTTTTCTAGAATATTATCCGGTTCCAGAGGTTTCGTAAAACTGGGCCATCCTGTCCCGGAATCAAACTTGTCGCGTGAACCGAAGAGAGGTTCACCTGAAACGATATCAACATAAATGCCCTCTTCTTTATTGTCCCAGTAAGCATTCTGAAAAGGTGGTTCAGTGCCTCCTCCCTGTGTCACCTTGTATTCTAAAGGGGATAGTTTCTTTTTCAGGGTTTTGTTATCCGGTTTGCTGTATTTTGTTCTCTTTTCAGGATTTGCTTTCTTTGACCCGTTTCCCCATACTTTATCCAGAAATTGATCGCGTCCGGAACTGTGACGGTAATACTTGTATTTAAAGGAATGCTCTTTATAGTAGTTTTGATGATAGGCCTCCGCTTCGTAGAACTGAGTGAGTGGCAAAATTCCAGTTACAACCGGTTTGTTAAAACGCCCGGATTTATCCAGTGCCTTTTTGGATTCCTCTGCCAACCGTTTCTGCTTTTCATCGTGATAAAAAATTGCACTTCGATATTGGGGTCCCCTGTCAGCAAACTGTCCTCCGGCATCTGTAGGGTCTATTTGTTTCCAGAAAGCATCAAGCAATGCTTCATAGCTAATAACAGACGGGTCATAATAGACCTGGACTGCCTCGAGATGCCCCGTTGTGCCTGAGGAGACCTCTTCATAGGTCGGATTCTCCTTGAGCCCGCCGGTATAACCAGAGACTGCTTTTGCAACACCGGGCAATTTCTGGAAATCCGATTCCACACACCAGAAACACCCGCCGGCAAACGTGGCTCTATGTAATTCTTTATTCGTATTTTTCATGTCTTTCATGGTTTTATTGACCTCCTGTTCGACAGTGTAGTCTTTACATCCAACCACAACGAAGAGAACCAGAACAAGGAGCAGACGTCGTTTCATCGTTACAGCTTTCCTTTCTCTCTTGATAGGAACTTTTACTTTGGAGTGCAAGAGAGGTGCCAAGATGGATGTTATTGGTTTATTGTGATTTTTTAAACGAAGGAAACAATGCAATCGGGCATAATTCCCTGTTCAGGGGATATTATGCCCGATGGTATCAATAGAATTGAAAACTCATCCTCATTCTTTAGCTACCTTATGTATATGTTAAGGAGATTGTAATGCCCGTCAAGAACATCAGGCACATCCCTGAGTTTCTGCCCGCTCCATTGGGACTGACTCCAGATAAACGGCGTGCCGTTCACATGTGGTGTGCCGTATTTCATCCAGAAGTTCTTATAGGGTGAATCCCATTCAAAAACTCCAACCAGATCCATGGCATACAAAGTCATTGATGCTGATGCTGCTTTTGCATCGATCGAGCCGTCGGGAACAGTCTTTGGTGTTGGTGTCTCTCCGTAACCCAGATCCCATCTCCCGTAAATCGAAAGTGGATTCTCGGGATCTGTGTAAGTAATCAGGGCCTTTGCCGTCTCAATGTCATTCACTCCGCCGATAAATTCAAGGAACTGCCTCTTACGAGCCGGTCGTGTATCTTGAGCCTTGATGTCATCCCGAATCTGAAACGATGCAGGGTAATTAATTCCGATAATATAATCAGCTTGAACCATGTCTGCGTCGTATGACTTTGACAGTCCGTCAGGTTTCGTTATTACAGTGTAACCGCCCTGCCCATCAGGCTTGAAAAAAACGAAGCTCTTATAGGACATCTCGACAAGTCCGATATCATTTGTCCTGGTATCAACGATCATATACCCGTTCATGTATGTACCCGAAGGCTCAAGCGAAACATAGGCGAAAAACTCGTCGAGAGAATCACTAAACTGCTCTGCCAGCGTAGCACGCCAGAACATCCAGATTGCATCGCTTTTCGGTTCTGAGTACGTCGCATGGTGTGTTGTTTCATTGAACATGATGCCTTTATTGTTGTATCCGAAGTCGGTTAAAGAGCCTATCACGCCAGGGGTAATTGCGTTAAACGTAAGAAAATCACCGTTGATGTAAAGATTGACTGTCATGCTCTGCGCCAGGAAGCCAGCCCATGAATTGTGCGTTATGTATATGTCCTCATCTGTCTTTTTTACGAAGGCAGAACACTTTGTCCTGCGAGATGATAAAGGAGCGCCGATCAAGGATGAAATGACGTCTGCCAGGTCTTCAACCCCGTTCACAAAATAAATGTCCATAAAGGTCAGGTCAGGTGTTTCGTATCCTAGAAGCCGTTCCGGGACTGAAAAATACTCAATGTGAGGAAGCCACTGACCACTGAAATCAAGAGGGGCCGGGCTGTCAAGCTGTGTTCCATGGTAGAGGCCCAATAACCTGAAAATCAGCCTTGTGAAATTCTCTTTTATGACGGGGTCGCTATGGTTCACTATGTAGTCTATGGTGTATAGGTAATTTGTCCTGAGAACACGCTGCGCCTCCGAGAGCTCTCCCTCCGAAGGAGGCAGTTGTTTCGGAAAGGAATGTGACGGGTCGGTCAGATACAAGTTGTCCCAGTTATTGTCACGGGCAGAAATGATGACCTTTTTCTGGAGTTTCCCCTGTATAAAGCCCGCATCATATTCGGCTTTATAGACATTTGCATTTTTTGAAACAACCGTCATATTCAAGATATTATCAACCGTCTCAAAACAACCTTGCGTGTTATTATTCAGTTTGTAACAGGTAAATCTGCTGTCTGAACTGTCTCCGCAGCTAGCGACGGTTAACAGCAGCGCTGCCATTGCCGGTAAGAGCACGCCCTTACACGAAAATGTTGATTTTTTGTTTTTCATCTATCCCCTCCTTACGTGTCGGAAAAAATATGCACGATTTCCCGAATTATATTGTTTGATCTATTGTAACAAATAAAATTACGTCTTCTGAGTTTTTGGTGAATTTTTTATTTTAAAATAATGAAAAGAGGCACATACGCTTCTCGGGATAATTAATCTGCTCCGCAATGAAGGGAACATGAGTAAAGTTATTATATGTTACGGCAAGGATATTATTGAACGGACAAGAATCGCTCTAAAACTTCTGAACCCCTCCCTTCCCCCTGAAAACACAACAATCATCATAAAACCGAACATTGTCGAACCCATGTCTAAAGACTCTGGCAGTGTAACCAGACCGGAGGTTATAGAAGGTGTTCTAAGATTTCTCGGTAATTATTCTTATGAAATTTATCTTGTAGAAGGAGCGGCGGTATGTGATACCATGAAATGTTTTGGACAGGCAGGTTATCTCTACTTGGAGCAGAACTATGCCTTAAAAATACTTGACCTCCATACACGTGCATTTATAAAAGTGGAAGGAAAAGTCTGGAAAGAGTTCGAAATAGCAGACCTATGTAAAGATGCATATATTATCTCGGTTCCCGTACTGAAACAACACCCCTTTAACGTGACGCTCTCATTGAAAAACATGATGGGAATACTCAAACCACGACAAACATATCCCACAAAGGCATATATGCATGAGAACCCAGACAGAGATCTGTGGGCTGAAAGATTATTGGATCTTGTCTGTCATGCACGGCCTCGGTTAGCAGTTATTGACGCTACGACCGGCATGTTCGGTTCCCACGTCCATGGCCGGTTAAAGACATTCAACGCAACCATAGTCAGTGAAGATCCCCTCGCCTGTGACATTGCAGGAGCTCGATTTCTCGGCTATAAAAATGTTTTCTACCTCGATATGGCTTTAAAGAAGGGCTTCGGAGAGCTTCCTGACGTAACCGAAAAAGTTATACCTTAACCCTAAAGATGCATTTAAAGAAATCCTACGAAGGGCATGTGTGCGGAAAAAGCTTTCCCATCGCCACCTTTGTAAGACGTTTATTATTGAATAAACAAGTATATTTTCATGCAAAAAGGAGAGCGTACATCTAACAGCACATCTCGATTTGTAAAGGTTTTTCCGCATATATGCCTGACAGTAATTGCAGTTTTTGGGTTAAGGAGATGAGGATAGCAATCCGGTTCTCTTGCCATTCTCTATTGTGCTTTCTTTGCACCCACGAGCTGATGGAAAAGGCTCGACTCCCGCTTGTAAAATCCTTCTGTATGAAAAGAATAAGAGAACCTTAAATATTCATAATCAAGATGATGGCAAAACTCGTGAAGGAGAGTCCTGAGAAATGTTCTGAAGGCAACCACTCTTTTATGCTGCGCCGTACGCATCCAAATACTCACACGTGCAGAAAGCTGCCCTGTACAAGGTTTATAAAGTCCATGCAACTCGCCCCCTGAATCATGCGGTCTCACTGCAAGCACCTTCACCCTGATAGCAGGAACCTTAATGCGTACTGTTAGGGCTGAAACAAGTTTCTGAGAGAGAATCTCCGTCCTATTCCTGTCTTCTTTTTTCAGTGCCGCCTCAAGGGCAGCGACATAAGGATGAAGCTCTGATGCACTGGGGATTCTTACAGAAGTAACTCCGTCACTTTTATCGTATGCACGCCTCTGGCTTGCCGTCAGGCGCTTATAATAAGCAAAGACCATTACAGACTGATTATAATGCATTTTTAAATCCTGGCGTATAGAAAAAGGTGAGGTAAAAGTGGTCAGCATATTCCTGAATCTTACAGATTAAAAAATATGGGATGTGTACCTGATTAACCCAAAAACTGCATTTATCGGAGGCATGGTTGACTGAAAAGTCTTTTGTCCCGACAAAAGTCGGGATTGAAATCAAAAGACTTTGAAGGCGACTGTGCCTCCGGTTCAATAATCAATTGCATTTTTTGGGTTAAATAATTTAAATAAAGGTAGCATAATAGATTCCCGTCTTTATCGTAATTTAATGCTGTCGTATTTCATAAAGACTTTTTCACCTTTAAGTTCCTCTGACAAAAATCTTACAGCCTCTCCATTGGCTTCTTTCTTCTCCCTTACACCGATAAGCCTGACCTTCAGTCCGTTGTCAAGAACAAGAACTTCAGGACTCAGGATTTCTTTGACTGTGTAATATGTTTCCCTCGAATGGTCTGAATGATCAATTCTTGAGCCGAATCTCAACTTCTTTGGATCAACTTTTTTGTCAAACTTAACAGGGTCTTTAAAAATGTAAGGAAGCTTTTTGATTTCATCCTTAATATTATTCTTCAGCTTTTCCTGATATATTATTTCAATATCAGAGATTTTTAACTTTGATTTTATCAGTGGTGGGACACTATTGATTAGGTGGCTGCTCTATTCCCAAAACTCCTTTAAACCAAGACTTATCTTTGTAGCTTTATCAATTTCAACCATTTTGTGATTGGAAAGTGTCCCGACAAGATTTTCGAGTCTTTCTTTATCAATGGTATATATCTGTCCAAGGTGGACAACAGATTCATGGAGAAGTCCGCTTTCTTTTGGTTTTATTAATACACCAACTGGAAGGTCAGCAACTTTGAGATTGCCTGTTATAGCAGCAACTATTGTAAGACTTCCAACTTTGTTACCTACATCGTTTTGAATAATAAGAGCCGGATGTGGCCCTTTCAGTTCCCTTCCTTTAGAAGGACTGCAATCAAGAAAATATATCTCACCCCTTTTGGGCTGCTTCATTTAGTTTTTACTTTCTTACCGGTTTTGTATCTTGCAACAGGCTCTGCGCAAATGCTTAAAAAATCTTCTGCAAGACGCTTTTCATCCTCTGCTATCTCTTTATAAATTTTCTCTGCCTTTTCAATCGCCTGCTGTTTTTTGTAATCACTAATCATTTTAGTAATAGCATCTCTGACAACTTCGCTTCTGCTCTTTTTTAAACCTTTTGATATTTTGTCTATTTCTTCAACAAGTTCTACAGGGAAACTTATCCCAAGTTTCACAACAGGCATTTTATAGCCTCCTTGTAATACTATTCTGATAAAAAAAGAATACCATATAGAATACTATATTGCAACCCTTAACCGCATTTCGCAACCCGCAATCATGGCAGACGGTACAGCCACTTTTATTTTTCAAAATATTTCCCGTCCCCTTCTAAAACTTTATTTATTCTTTTCTCTGCCCTATTCAAATCTGGCTCTACATCATCACATTCTTTCCATTCTTCCAGAGTATTTAATACCTCACCTCCATCCATAGGTAAATTACCAGCTTTTTCATATGCTTCATCTTCATTTTCTGCTTCGATTTCGTAACTACAATAACCTGAAAAATATCTTCTAACAATAAATTTCATTTTCCTCTACCAATATCTTTACTCCTGATACGTTTTGCCACAGCCTTCAGACAAATATCTTCGATGGGTTTAAAATCCAGATACTCGGTAATTGCCCTTTCAGTGAATCTGACTCTTAATTTTCTGTTCCTGTCGAAAAGGATTTTGCCTGTTTTCAATACCTGACGTTTAAGGAAGGGCGGGGCTGTATTCAGAATGACAATATCCACAGGCCGCATCGAAAATGTGGGTGATGCAGCATAATACTTTATTCTTTAGAAGTTCAAAATTTCTCCTCTTTAATTTGGTCTCATCCACAAGTATTCCAATATCTATATCGCTTTCCGCTGTCTTCTTGTTTTTAGCAAGACCACCGAAAATATATAGTGCCGATACCTCGTCCCTGCTTTTGAAATAATGAACAATTCTTTTTATATCTTTGTCATCATTCATCCTCTATCCGCATTTCGTAAACCCGCAGTTGTGGCAGACGAGGCAGCCGCTTTCGCGCTCGATTGCCCCGCCGCACTCGGGACATGCGCCCATGAGCATGGCAACCCCGTGTTCGTCTCCGTTGCCTCTTTCGCCTTCCATACGGTACTTTTCGAGTGCCTTTGCAATGGCGTCAGAGCACGAAAGGATCCTGCCGCCGCTATGCCATGCAGGTTCGTGGCAGGATATGCCCTTCAACTGCTTTATGATCTCTTCAGGAGCAATATTCGATCTGAATGCCAGTGAGACAAGCCTTCCGATTGCCTCTGACTGGCTTGCAGCGCATCCACCTGCCTTACCCATTGAGGTGAAGAGCTCAAAAAGATGTCCGTTCTCATCTTCATTTATCGTTACATAGAGATTACCGCACCCTGTCTTCATGAGCCTTGTCCTTCCATTGATAACCTCCGGCCTTTTCTTGGGAATAACCTTCCCGGCAGGCTTATCTTCCTTGTCTTGTTCATCTTTCTTTCCCCTTGTAAGGACCTGATGATCTCTCGAACCATCCCTATAAACGGTGACTCCCTTACAACCGAGTCTGTATGCAAGGAGATATACCTCCTCGACATCATTGGGGGTTGCTTCGTGGGGGAAATTCACGGTCTTCGAAACAGCATTATCAACAAATTTCTGGTATGCTGCCTGCATTGCTATATGTTCCTTGGGCGTTATGTCATGGGCAGTTACAAAGACTTCCTTTACCTCTTGCGGTATCTCCATGAAATCCCTTATTGAACCCTTCTCTGCGATCCGTTCCATAAGCTCCCTTGACCAGAAACCCCATTCCTTTGCAACCTTTTCAAAATAAGGGTTTACCTCTATAAGCTTCGTCCCCTCCATGACCGTCCTCACATAAGAGACCGCAAATATAGGCTCGATGCCCGATGAACAACCAGCAATAATTGAGAGCGTTCCTGTTGGTGCAATCGTCGTAACCGTCGCATTTCTCAACCTCATCTTCCCATCATGAACACTTCCTTTATAGTTCGGAAATGTACCGCGCTCTCCGGCAATCGCAGCTGATGCATTTTTAGCTTCATTCTGGATAAACTCCATGACGTTTTCTGCAAGCTTTATAGCCTTGTCAGAGTTGTATGGCACGCCGAGCTGGACAAGCATGTCTGCCCATCCCATGACACCAAGTCCTATCTTCCTGTTTGCCCTCGTCCTCTCTTCTATCATGGGAAGAGGATATTTATTGACATCTATAATATTGTCGAGGAAATGAACTGTCTTCCAGGTTACGTCCTTGAGTCGTTCCCAATCAATCTTTCTTCGTGCCATATTCTGTGTTTTGTTTTCAATCTTCACCATCTTGGCAAGATTTATCGAGCCGAGATTACAGGATTCATACGGGAGGAGCGGCTGCTCCCCACACGGGTTTGTTGATTCTATACATCCCAATTGGGGCGTCGGATTTGAGGCATCCACCCTGTCTATGAAAACGATGCCTGGTTCCCCGTTCTTCCAAGCATGCTCTACGATGAGATTAAAAACCTCACGGGCCTTGAGAGAATCAGTCACCTTCTTTGTCCTGGGATTTATAAGGTTGTAAGATTTATCCTCCTGTACTGCCTCCATAAATTTATCAGTAAGTGCTATTGATATGTTGAAATTATTGAATTTTGTATTGTCGTCCTTGCAGGTGATAAAGCTGATGATATCCGGGTGGTCTACCTTCAGGATGCCCATGTTAGCACCCCTCCTCGTCCCGCCCTGCTTAACAGCCTCTGTCGCAGTATCAAAAACTGTCATGAATGATACAGGGCCGGAGGAAATGCCCTTGGTAGAGCCGACGATGTCTCCGTTGGGTCTCAACCGTGAAAAACTGAACCCTGTACCTCCACCTGATTTGTGGATGATTGCAGTATGCTTCACTGCATCGAATATTGACTCCATCGAATCATCAACAGGGAGCACAAAACATGCACTCAACTGGCCGAGCCTTCTGCCGGCGTTCATAAGGGTCGGGCTGTTTGGAAGGAACTCCAGCAATGAGAGCATCCTGTAAAAACCCTCTTCGACCGCTGCGATTTCTGCCTCTGTCTTCCCGTATAACCTGTCTGCCTCTGCTGTGGCCCTTGCAACCCTCCTGAAGAGCTGCTCCGGGGTCTCAACTATCTTGCCCTCTTCGTCCTTTTTCAGATATCTTTTCTCAAGCACTTTCAGGGCATTTGGCGTCAGGTCAAGACCAATATATACCTCCATAAATACCTCCCTTTTCTGAGCTTATGAGATTTCTCTCAATTATTATCAATAAGTTGTATAAAATATTCAATCAGCTTGAATTAAACCACAATATATTGTGTATGTCAAGGAAAAAGTGACTTTTTTATAAGTATTTGATTTTAAATTATATTTCCTGTGAACTAGCAGTTAAAAGGCAGTTCATGGTATGTTGATAATTTTCTTTGAAAATAATTGGTTATATTTGAAATATAAAAAAAATATAAAAATAACAGGACAACTTATTGATAATATTAATTTATTTTATATTTGGTAAGATAATTTTTAACAGGAGGCCGGATACCTCATAAACACACTGAACCGACAGGATAATGGATATGGCATTCCTTTATTTTGTTATCAGAAGTTTTCCTGATTACGCTCATAGAACGTCATAGGGAAACAAGATGTTTTCTTTACAAGGTATCGTCATTGTGTTTATTCAGCACCCGGCCTCCCCTTTTCTGCAGGTTATTTTAGACAGCAATGAATTTATTTAATAATATCAGCAGTAAAGGTATAGAGGTCAGCTGTCTTCCAAGCGTCTTTCCGGAGCCCTGCTTTAGAGCAGAGGTGCTCGAGAAACGTTTCCCTGTTCCATCCAAACTCTGTCGCTACCTGAGGAAGGAGGATCCCTCTTCTCATGCCCTGCACTATAACAAGACCATGTCTGCCGACCTGAATATCCTCAATTTCTTTTAAGGGGGTCAGGGGCGAAAGTATGGAAATCTCAATGTCTATGTCCCTGAGCTCGTCCTCCTTCAGAGGAGGAAACCTCGGATCGCTTGAGCAGGCGGCAACAGCATTCTTAATGACGGACTGGTATAAAGGCATGGTAGGCTGTATGTGGCCGATGCATCCTCTTAAATTGCCTTCCTTTTTGATCGTTACAAAGACAGCTCCCTCTGTCTTAAATTTGGGATTTTTGACCTCTTTTTCAGGGACATTTCCTCTTGCAATATATTCAGTTATAGCGTGCCGTGCGAGTTCTAACAGTTCTTTCTTCTCTTTATCTGTAAGCAGGCTCCGGTACAATCCCATAGAGGCATATCCTACTACCCTCTCTTTATCGCCTGTTACGTCCCCTGAATTTGCATAATGATAGAGAACCCCCATGTTCGCTCCGGCTCTCTTCGCAACCTCTAATGCTACCAGGACAGGGTATCCGCCGCAGAGTTCACTCTCACCTGTTCTTAGAAGCTCTTCTGTTTTTATAGCAGAAAGTGTTTCAATCGCTTCGATGACCTTGCTATCCATCTCTTTTGCTGTGTTATAGTCATGGAAATGTGAGAGGTCAGTGCTTGCTATGAGCAGCGTCTTTTCGTCAAGTATGTCTTGAAGCTCCGAGATAAGATGCTCAAATGTCTTCTTCGTAGGAGAACCAATCAGTATGGGCACTATGGTAAAGTCTTTCAATACTGTCTGAAGAAACGGGAGCTGCACCTCGAGAGAGTGTTCTTTCTCATAAGCCTCAGGGTAAAACCGCACCTGAGCATCTTCGTTTAAAAGGCCTTCGGCAATTTTTTCATTAATCTTGACAGTGCCGAGAGGTGTCTTGAACCCCCCTTTTGTATAGATAGAAGCACCGCTAAAGGCTACCCGGTGGCTTGGTCCGATCAAGATAATATTCTTTATGTCCCTGCCTTTAATCTCTTTATATCCGGATGCAGCCACCTGGCCTGAATAGACATACCCTGCATGCGGTGAGATAAGAGCGATAAGCCTCCCCTGATCGGAGCTCTTTCCAGCTTTCACGAGAAATTGGGAGACGAGATCGTCAAGTTGTTCCTTGTCAGCAGGATAGAACGTCCCTGCAACTGAAGGCTCCTTTACCGTTCCGTTACAGGAGAAAAGAAATGCCATGATGAGGATGATGTGAACAAAAGATCTTTTCATCATGAATCCCGTCTGTGCCAGAACATTGCTCTTTTCAGTTTCTCTTCAGGCCTTTGTTCAGCTTCAACCCTCCTGCTCAAAAAACTGAAGACCCCTCCTAATAAAAACACGCGGAGGAAATCCCTTCTCTTTAAAATACTTAAATCGTATTGTGTAAACTCTTTTTCCTTATCCATCTCGATCACACTCCCCTACTCCGGTTTTACATGACATATTTTATAGAATCTCCCCTTTCCCCTCTTTTCCAAATCCCGAAAGCTTTCTGGACCTTTGGAAAAGGGAGGACAGAATGGATTTTTTAAATAACAAAATGTGCATATCATTCCGTACAGAATTTATCTGCTAAGAACCTTTCTCTATCTGAGAAAATTCATGGGTAACCTGGGCTGATCTTTTTTTCAACTCCATACTCCGGCAATAGACGTGCTGCAAAAACGGCATTTGCCATTCGATATATTGTTCTGTTTGACCACGAATCCCGCCCTCTCAATAAGCATCTTTTTACACGTCGGGCAATACGTGTTTTCACCTTCATGTCTTATGTTCCCTATGTATACATACTTCAATCCGGCATCCATAGCGGTATTCCTTGCAGCCGTCAGTGTTTCCGGAGGTGTTGGTGGCAGGTTTGTCATTTTGTAATGAGGCACGAATCTCGAAAAATGTATCGGCACATCGGGACCGAGGTTCTTCTCTATCCACCGGCACATCTCTCTAATCTTCTTCGTGTCGTCATTGAGAGTCGGGATGACAAGATTGGTTATTTCAAGCCAGACACCCTCATCCTTTAAAACAACAAGGGAGTTGAGGACAGGCTTCAGACTGCCGCTGCATATCCGGGCATAAAAATCTTCTGTAAATGCCTTGAGATCTATATCAGCAGCATCCAGATATTTCGATAACTTTCTGAGCGGTTTCTCGTTTATATAGCCGCACGAATGCATGGTGTTCCTTATTTCCTTCTTTCTCGCAATAATGGCGGTGTCATACATGTACTCATAGAATACCGTCGGCTCCGTATACGTGTAAGCGATAGATTTAGACCCGTAAAACTGAGCGTTCATGACAACTTTGTCCGGAGGCAGATCATACGAATCAGTATCTTCCGGCCGTGCCTGGGATATCTGCCAGTTCTGACAGAATTTGCAACTGAGGACACACCCCGCAGTTGCTATAGAAAAGGCAGTTGTTCCGGGAAGGAAATGGAAAAATGGCTTTTTCTCGATAGGATCAACATGTACAGCACACGGTTTGCCGTATACAAGACTATAAAGAACACCGTCCTTATTCTTCCTTGTCCTGCACCTGCTCACCTCATTGATATCTAATACACACCCATTCGGGCAAAGCTCACACTGTACTTTTTTTGCCATGTTTTATTATAAAACTTTTACACGACTTCCCTCCAGCCCGTTCTCCTTTCTTTCATGTCCCCTTTCTTACACTTAAAATCATTGTTGCAGATACTATCTTCATCAAAGCTATGAGCAGGAGTGTTTGCGTTACACCAAAGAGTGGTATCAGGATAAGAGCGGGGACAAATGACCCGATGCACGAACCAATGAGATCAAGCCCATAAAGCCTTCCCGCAGCACCGGGTGCATCCATTGAAAGACTTACTGTAGTAAATTGTCCACCGGTAAACAAGCCAGCGATAAAGACTATTCCATAGAAAAGAAGTTCTCCTCTAAAAAAGAGCGGAGCAGTAAGAGCAAGAGTTACGGTGACAAGTTCCAAATAAAAAAGTATGGTTAACGACCTTTCCTTTCGTTTTGTTATCCTTGTACCTATCCACGTCCCGACCATAAATAGTGCAGTAAGTATTCCTATCATTTCAAATATGTACCCGTATAAAGCCTGGTAAGCGAGGACTACTGCGAGTACAAATGACATGCTTGCGAATCCTGTGGTAAAAATTGAGTAATACAGTACCCGCCTTTTCTTCTTGTATGTCAAGAAAATGATCAGTACGAAAAAACAGGTCAGGAAAGAAAGAATATGCCATTCCCGTACCTGTATAAGATATTTAATTGCCTTCCCTCCGTGAATTTCCGACCACAGTATGAGATTATAGAGATACGCTGAAGGCCGAAGGTCTGTATTGATAAGCTCTATCTCATCGAGTCTGTTTCTGACATAATCTACTCCGAATGGTGAAAAAACATCTCTCAAGATGTACGGGCTGAAATGTTTCGTATATATTCCTCTCTGTTCAAACCTGTTTTCTAATATTTCCGGATCAGTATCGAGGAAAACACTCGAGGCAAAGACTCCACCATACTCCTGTGCAGTCAACGAAACATGTTGAAAAACAGACTTGAGTGAATTATAGATAGCCCCGCTTGCTGTCTGCATGCTTTTTCCTATATATCCGGTTGACCGCTGAAGTGGTAAAGCTACTATGCCGTCCTCTTTGAGTACCAGTTTTGCCTCATTAAAAAATTCGAACGTATAAAACCTGTTTATTCCTGCTGTAGAGGGCTGTGGAAGATTGAGCAAAACAAGATCGTATTGCGTTTTCCTTAGATTCTTTATGAATCTCCTGCCATCTTCGACGATAATGTTCAGCCGGGGGTCTTTCGTGACTTTCATGTCCTCATCATTGAGAATCCCGAAAGACACCTCGACAACCCTCGGATCAAGCTCCACAAAGTCAATCCTTTCAAGCGGGTATTTCAGCAGCTCCCTCAAGGTACCCGGCGAACCTCCGACAACGAGCACCTCTGCCGGAGAAGGATGCAACGCCATTGTCAGGTGCGCCTTGAATTCTTCGCCCGGCACATCAGGATAGGTAAAAAGCAACTGACCGTTCGTGTAGATGCTTGCTTGATCCTTCATTTCGATAACAGTAATCTCGCCATATTGGGATTCGATATATTGAGAAAGCCGTAACCCCTTTCCTTGCCACGGCAGGGACACCGCAAACGTGTGAAAGACAAAATAAAAAGACAGCGGGACAAGGAACAAAGAATACACGATCTTCCTCCGGGCAACAGAGGATGCTATTAAGATATTAAAGCAGGCTATCAATAGACAGAGTTCCATGAATTGTATTCTTGAAGAAATAACAAATGTAAAGAGTAGTCCGGCGATGAACGCACCGAGGGCTTCAAGACCGTAGACCGTACCAGCTGCATCCTTACCCCCCGCATATGCGACAGCGAGCGGGAACTGAATGCCGATGACAAAACAGAGAGGAAACAGCGTCAGGGCAGTTGAGCAGACCGTTGCAGTAAACAGTACTATCTCACCCGGTTCAAGAGAAAGTACCGGCCTTATCGCTTTTATTGCAAGTGCAGTCGGTTGTGTTAAGAGAGCTATGAAAATAAAGGAGAGTGCGAATGCATGTTTGTATTGTATTCTTCTCCCCAAAATGCTACCGAGACCAACAGAGAGCAGCCAGAAAGAAAGAGTAATCCCGATATCCAGTTCATTTCCGGAAAATGTTGAAAGGAGAAGTCGCAGGATTGTTATCTGAATCAGCAGGGAAGAAAAACCGATGGCAACAAATGGCAAGATTCTATTTAAATATATCATCTCTTCTTTGTATTAATGAGTCCATTGAGAGATATAAAGATTTTACAGGAGCTCTGAGCGCTTGACAATAACTTTAATCTGATGCTATGTTGAAGACTCTGTTAATAGACTGGGGCTGTAGCTCAGTTGGGAGCCGTCCCGATTATCATCGGGAAGGTCGTTACAGAGTTCTTTATGTATTTTACATATATAATTCAGAGTACCGTTGATGGTTCATTTTATACTGGACAGTGTAAAAATCTTTCAGAGAGATTATTGCGTCATAATAATGGACACTCGACCTCAACAAAAGCAAAGGCACCTTGGCAACTGGTATATTATGAAACATTTGATACACGAGCAGAAGCACAAAGAAGAGAACTGGAGATCAAAAAAAAAGAAGAGTCGTTTCTATATAAACAATTTAATATCGAACGTTACAAAAGGATTTCACCTGGGGCTGTAGCTCAGTTGGGAGAGCGCTTGAATGGCATTCAAGAGGTCGTCGGTTCGATCCCGATCAGCTCCACCAAAAAACCTCTTTAAAATCAATCCCTTGCTTGCCACAAAAAACTCTCCATTCCCCGTTGGCTGCCTCATGTGAAGTAAATGTGAAGTAGCGCTCCTTTTATTGATTAGATTATCTTTAATACACAACATATTCTCTCCACTGAAGAATATATGGAAAATTACAATTGAAACTGGGTGTGTTCTTATGTAAGCTTTGAATAAGCGTCATTCCTCAACTTCGCAGCGGAATGACGCTTATTCATAATAGTCATAGTCTTAACTGAGAATCCTTTAAAAATTGCCTACATGCGAATTAAATGGAAAAGTATTCTTTGCAGTATAATATGAAAATGCTTTCCGTCTCTGACATAAAGCCGGGGTTTAACTACGTAGACAAAGAAAATGTTTATCTGCCAAACGTTAATAAGATAGTTCTGGCAGGTGATATAGGCTGCACTGGTTTTTTTGGAGAAAGCAAAAAAGTACTTGAAAGAATTTTGACTCTTAATACTGATATATTTTTTTTCTTAGGAGATCTTATTTGTACCGGGATTGAGTATGAATTTCAGGAAATCATTAATTTCTGCAATAGTCGCGTTCAAGTTCCCATCTTTGCCTTACGAGGCAACCATGATATGCGGCATTACAAAGATTTTCTGGGTTTATTGTCCTACACCTTAGTGTTAGACAAATTTATCTGTATTTTTCTTGATAATCCGTTGGGATATTTTCTGGATCATGACATTGAGTTCTTAGAAAGAGAGCTCAACAAGAATAAGAATAGATCAGCTCTTATATTTATGCATGTTCCTCCGCCAACAGATATTTATAGCGCCCACCTACCAGAGTCAGAATGGGAAAAGATAAGAACAATCATGGACAAGCATAAGGAAAGGATCAAACACATTTTTTCTGCTCATATTCATGGATATCACGACTATTCCATAGACGGTTACCCTGTTACGATAACTGCAGGGGGAGGCGCAGCTATGATTCATAATCTGAATAAAAAAGAGCAGAAATTTTATCATGCAGTCATTATTAATCTCCATCAAGATGGTTCTTTGATCAAAGAGGTTATTCCTGTCTAAGACAGCTGTCTCTTAATATTTTTTGTTTTTGCTTTGAATGAAATGCTATCCGTTTATAGGGGTAATGTTACACAGTATGCTTTTAGTCCTGATAGGCAAACATCCTTCCTCTGAAAGAAACGCGATTTGGAGTCTTCACAGGATGCAACCCTTCTTATGATATTAAATAATTCATAATACGTCTCCCATTTTGATATGCAACTAAATATAGTTGCATTTAATAACGGCATCTGTTAAAATACTTACGTAGCTTATGAGGGCGTCTTAAAGGAGGATATACCTGAGTAAGCGCAAGAAGCTTATTAATCGATTCTTGCTAAAACCCAGTAACTTTACTTGGCAGGAACTTATTAGTCTGTTGTCAGGATTTGGGTACACATTAATAAAGTCAGGACAGACAGGGGGCTCAAGAATTAAGTTTATACATGGAAATCTTTCTCCGATAATCCTTCATAAGCCGCATCCAATGAACGTACTGAAAAAGTACCAGTTGGAGCAAATCGAAGAAACCTTAAGAGAAGAGGGATTGATATGAAAGATATGATGAGATACAAAAACTATTATGGTTCTGTCCGTTATAGTGATGAGGACAAGGTATTTTATGGAAAGGTAGAGTTTATCCGTGCTCTCGTCAGCTATGAAGGCACTGATGTTGAATCATTACGCACAGCCTTTGAGGAAGCTGTGGATGACTACCTTCAAACATGCAAAGAACAAGGTAAGGAGCCGGAACATCCTTTCAAGGGCTCGTTCAATGTCCGGGTAGGTTCAAGACTGCACCAGCGCATTGCATTAGAAGCAACAAAAAGAGGGGTTACCCTTAATAAATACATAGTCGATGTCTTGGAAAAGGAGACCAAGAAGCAAAAAACTGCTTAAATTTTGTGCCAGAGACACTTCACTTTCATTAGAACCCATATATGCTCACTTTTAAATATAATCTTTTTTTTTGGCTCTGTTACTTTGGAGAATTTTCGAACCTTCCTTCCTGAATGTTGCATAGCTCGCATCTTCTTAATCTTCAATACTTCATTTGTGAAGGCAATGGGGTCAACTTCAGATATTCAAAAAAAATAACTATTATTTAAAATTTTTTGAAATTAATGAGAAAATAATTTTGAATTTTTCAATTTTTCTTTAAAAAATGGAATATTTCTTTTGAAACAGTAGTGTTTACAAAGGAAAAAATGAAGAATACTGTGGCAAGACCATCATAAAAATGACTACAAGGGATACCTATGTTTAAAATCATTAACCCGAAAACTGCATTTATAGGAGGCACGGATGACTGAAAAGTATTTTGTCCCGACAAAAGTCGGGATTGATATTAAAAGACTTTGAAGGCGACTGTGCCTCCGGTTTAATAATTAATTGCAGTTTTTGGGTTAAAAATGCTGATGCGTCGCATGACCTTTGAGTATCATTCAACAAAATTTGGGAAAGTTTACTATACCCGGTGTGGATTTGCATCCGTAAATCGGAAACCCGGGAGTTTATGGACAGAAACTAAACAGCAATCCAGAGGGAATCGACGAAATAGTTTCTATCATCAAAATAATTATCAACGACATCAAATCCGGCTACTTCAGCCATGACCGAGCACTGATCTGTTGTGAACTTGTATGATGATTCTGCATGGACGACTTCCCCCTCATTGAAGATGAATGAACTATTCAGGTCTCTGATGTGAATCTTCTGGTTACATGTGCTGACAAGGTAACTTTTTATAGCGCCGCTTAAATCATCCCAGTTGCTGACGTAGCGGAAACAGTCGAGGTTAAATTCCCCGCCAAGCTCACGGTTTATGCGTGAAAGTATATTAGTAATAAATTGTTCCGTTATGCCCTGAGCATCGTTATATGCCCTAACCATTGTCTCGATATCCTTTTTTAGATCGAAACCGATAATGAGGTAATCGCCTCTATTGATTGAACCCCTGAGATGCTTAAGGAAATCCATAGCCTCACGAGGGGAAAAATTACCGATATTGGACCCAAGGAAAAGTACAACCTTTTTGGCGTTATTCTGTTGAGAGAGCCAGGTGAGACCTTGGAAATAATCTGTGACGAGACCCCTGATCTTGAGGCCGGGATACTCTCTGTTCAGGCACTGAGACAGATTGACAACAGCACTTTCTGAAATGTCTACCGGACAATACTGAAAATCATGGTCATGTTCCAGCAGGTTCCTGATCAGGATTTTCGTTTTTATCCCATCGCCTGCGCCGAGTTCTATGAGATTGCTGCGTCCACGCCCTATAGTTTCTCTGATAGAACCCTTACATGCTTCAAGGCAGTTCTTTTCACAGTCCGTTAAATAATACTCCGGAAGTCCCATAATCTTACAGAAAAGCTCACTGCCTCTTTCATCGTAAATATATTTGCAGGATATGGACTTACGTGATTGAGAAAGACCTTTTAATACATCATGCGCAAACTGCCTGCGAAGGGTTTCTGCATCAAGGGAGCAGTGATGTTGTATGATGGTATGCGTCATGCTCATTGACATCTCCGGCGCATTACCGACATGGCACAAAGTGTACCATATTTTTGGAGGTTTTGACAGTATCGGCCAGACATTGAATTGTATAGTCGATATCCTCTTCAGTTGTCTGACCGCCGAGTGAAAAGCGGAGTGAGCAGTGCGCCTGTTCCTCTGAAAGCCCCATGGCAAGAAGGGCGTATGACGGTTTCGAGGACCCGGATCTGCATGCTGAACCTGATGAAAAATACACACCTCTGCTTTCCATCTCAAGCACAACACTCTCGGCCCTGAAGCCGGGGAGAGTCATGTTCAACGTATTTGGTAGCCGTCTTTCATAGTGCCCGTTTACAGCACAATCCTTTATGACAGTGCGAACGCCTTCCTCAAGCCTGTTACGGAGTATCCTTACCTGCTTCATGTGGGCAATATGGGCTGGGATGAGTTCAGCAGCTTTTCCGAATCCGGCGAGCCCTATGACATTTTCCGTCCCCGATCGATAACCGAACTCGTGTCCTCCGCCGTTGATGAGACTCTCGAGATCTATCCCTTTCCTCACATAGAGGGCACCAACACCTTTCGGTCCGTTGACCTTGTGAGCAGATACTGAAAGAAGATCGATACCAAGATTATCTACAGCAACAGGAATCTTTCCAAAGGCCTGAACCGCATCTGTATGCATAACGATATTCCTGTCCTTTGCAATAACCGTACACTCACGGATAGGCTGAATTGTGCCGGTCTCATTGTTTGCCGTCATGATACTGATAAGGCAGGTGTTATCGGTAATAGCTTTTTCCAGATTCGATGGATTGATAAGTCCGTAATGGTCAACAGGCAGATAGGTAATACGGAAACCGATCTGCTCCAGCCATCGACACGTATTCAGGACAGCCGGATGTTCAATAGATGAAGTGATGATATGGTTTTTTTTATCCCGATTGGCAAAGGCCACACCCTTTATCGCGAGGTTAATCGCTTCACTTCCGCTACCCGTAAAAATAATCCTCCGGGAAGTACAGTGCAATGCCTGTGCAACGCTCCTTCTCGCCCTGTCAATAATGACCTGTGCCCTTCTTCCCACAGTGTGAATACTTGAGGGGTTTCCGTATTCCTCCATGGCAATAGCCATCACCTCTTTAACTGCTGGAATCAAGGGCGTCGTAGCATTGTTATCAAGATAGACCTCTTTTCTCGGGGCATTTGTATTAACTATGTGCAGTTCACCTTCTTCTGCTTCGCCAAAGTCGATATGAGATGATTCGGTACCTGGATCTACTTTTTCCACATCGCACAGGAGACATTTGTAAACCGGGAAACCGGAAATTGGATCGAACTGATTCATATCCGTGAGGGTGTTGATATTCCGCTCTTGCCATGCCTCGGGACCTATAGGACTACCGCAGGCATGATTGGCGTCAATAGCACCCTTTACTATATCGCCGGTTACAAAGGCGCGCATCGTCAGTGATCCCCTGGGAGTCCTGATCTTCACGAGATTGCCAGTCTGTACACCCCGCTCTTCTGCATCCTGTGAGTTGATCGTTACCGTAGGCTCCGGACGTTCCTCCGCCAGTCTCCTGATTCCCCGGTGCTGTGTGTGGAATCCTGTCTTTACTCTTGATCCGGAGTTGAAGACAAGGGGAAACTCTCTCCGCAGGTCAGGTCTTGAAAGGGGGCCTTCCTGTGGTTCAGTATAGACCGGAAGGGGATCATATCCATAGTCCTCAAGAACCGATGATGCTATCTCAAACTTTCCTGATGGCGTATCAAAGCCCGGCTTTCCGTCTGTTCTGAGCAGACCCTTTTCCCATTTCCTGTATTGCATCATTTCCGTTGAAATGGTGACCATGCCGCCTTTTTCTTTGACATCATCATAGGTAAAGCCTGAGCCGTTCAGGATGTGATCAAACAGTTCATGCTCGTTCTGTGGATAGAGGTGACCGTATCCAAGACGTTTTGCCAGTTCCGCCATGATGAACAAGTCATTCCGCGCTTCGCCAAGAGGTGGTATAAGACGTTCACGAATTCGGAACAATGACCCGTAGACCATATATGATTCGTTCTCATAATACGTTGCCGCTGGCAGAATGAGATCTGCAAACCTGGCGTCTGCTGTCATTTGCCTGTCAATGCATACAAGCAATTCAAGACTGGCAAGTGTCCTCTGCCAGAGATCCGGGTTAGGCCACGACGTCGTTATTGATGCGCCCTGGATAATGAGGGCTCTCACCTTGTAAGGAAACCCCTTTAATACTGATTCCGGAAGCCCGCTTGCATGTGCCTCATCACGATACTTCAGATAAACAGGGAAACGGCCGCTGCCGATCCTCTGCACTCCGCTTGGTCTCTGTATATGGCCCTCCCGATTTATTGTGAAAGCATTGCCAGGCATTCTGAAGCACCGGCCACCAGGCCTGTCAAGCTGTCCTGCAAGCGCCCAGAGGACAAGTGCTGACCGGATCGCCTGAACCCCGCAGTTACTGTATTCGAGTCCTGTGTACATGAGCTGTGACACGCCTTTTGCGCGGGCGATCCTTCTGGCAAGAGAGACGATCTTTTCTTTCGGGACACCGGTAATTCCTTCAGCTATATTCGGTCTAAAGTGCTGTACATATCTGGAAAAATCTTCAAATCCCACAGTCCAATAGTTGACAAACTCTTCATCGTAGAGTTCTTCTTCAATAATGACATTGCACATTCCTAATGCCAGGGCACCATCCGTTCCAGGCCTTATGGGGAACCATTCTGCATGGTCCAGCTTTGCAGACCGTGTTTTCCGTGGATCAATAACCACGACGTGTGCTCCCCGATTATGTGCATCAATAATCCTCTTCATATCAATAGGAGGAAGGTCTGTCGAGGGATTCGTTCCCCAGACAACGATCATATCTGAATGCTCAATATCATTGAACATGTCAACGAGCATCTTCCCGCACGTTACGTGAGGCGCTATCATTCCGTAAGATACATAACAGAGGGCTCCAACACCCATGGTATTTGGTGATCCAAAGGGAAAAAGGACACTGCTTGCCGAAGAGACTACAATACCTTTTGGCTGGAAAATATCGCAGAGTGAGAGTTCAAATGTGCCAACCCCTGTGTATACTGCGGCTGCTTCGGCACCATGTTCTTTTTTAATCTGCTGTAGTTTGTCGACAATAATTTCATAGGCTTTATCCCAACTGATGCGCTCGAATTCATAGGTCCCCTTTGGACCCCTTCTCTTCATCGGATAGAGGAGCCTGTCTTTTGAATAGATGATATCCGGAGAGTGCCTGCCCAAGGTGCAGATAATTCCCATGTCTGATCCTTCGTCGGCACGAACGTTAATAATCCTGCCGGTATCGTCATATTCAGCAACGATCCAGCACCCAGCGCTACAAACCCCGCAGATTCCTTTCTTTTCATTTTTTCCAGTCATGATTTGTATTTAGAGAAATTATGTCCGGATCATAAAACGTCTGCTTAGATTATATGGTCACATAATAAGCAATCTAGTGTCCTGAGCCATAAATACCTTGCATTAGTTCTCTCTAGTGTCATTCCCCGACTTGGTCGGGGAATCCAGTTGTTTCAAAGGCGTGCTGTTTATTTCCTTTCTTTAACAACTTTCGAGAAATCGAACTGCTTAAAGGATTTTATTTTAATCACATACGGACCTCGTTAGTCAAACGGGTGACTGAAAAGTATTTTGTCCCGACGTAAGTCGGGATTGAAATCAAAAGACTTTGAAGGCAATCGTGCCTCCGGTTCAACAATCAATTGCATTGTTCGGGTTAAACTGATATTACGAAAGGAATAGTAATAAAAAATCGGTAAAGATACAGAAATCCCTATGAGATGCGGTTGTTCTTCAAGAAACCTTATATACAAAAACCTGGTTGAGGAGTTCTGGTCGTGCTTGCGGGAGACACTGAAACTCTCCTGTTGTTTCTACAAGCTCCCACTTTCCTTCATAAAGCAACGTGTCCTGCTTTTCTTTATAGACCCCATTGAGACCTGTATCTGACCTCACACTGAACACAATATGCCCGCCGGGCTTTGTAATTCTTATGAGCTCATCAAAGGACTCCGGTGGTGCATGGTTTTCGGTAAATACCCCCATTGATACTACCGCAGAAAAATAATTGTCAGAGAAGTCCAGGGGTTCACCTAAAACCATCTGCTGCAAGTGTTTATAAACACCCTTTTTTTGAGCAACAGCTAACATTGACCGTGACAGGTCTATGGCTGTCAAATTATTATACCCGCTTGAAGCCAATTTCTCCCCTAATATCCCGGTACCGGCTCCGGCATCTAATATGGGACCATCTTGGGGTTCCACGTAGCGTCCGATTAAACCAGTAATAACAGCAGGACTTTTATATCCAAAGCTGCATACATCATGCTCGTAATCTTCTGCCCATGCATCATAGCGTTCTTCCAATTCCCGAATATTCCGTGAACTGTATACCTTATATAACCAATCTGCTGCGTCGGAACCTTTCATGATATTTCTCCTTTACGCTTTACCAAAAATTAAAAAAAATGTTTTCCTTTGTCTGTTATACGTGTGGTCTACGGAAAGATGATGTATATATGTTATATAAAAAAACTGTTATAATAGTCAAGTTCAGTCATAACTTTTTGATATTATTGTCCTCGACAAACTCTTCTTTCTTTTCAAGGTTCAATAAAAATCCTGAAAAATCCTGCAACCATTTGAACTAAATATCATTTCTTGTTATTCTTGTTAGAGTTTTACAGAAAATTTTTCGATATCAAATTTATTACATTCCGTATTTTTCATGTAGAACAACAAAGAAATGGAAAACTCTACCAATGCATAAGCAAATAAAAACAGGCATTTTGAGTTTGCTTATAATCTTTGCCCCTCTCTGCCTCTTTTGTTGCTCTGACGATACAAAAAAGGCTGAAGACATAACCGTCGCCTATTTCCCTGGATGGCCGTGCACGTTTGAGATTGGCTGGGCTAAGGGATGGTTTGAGAAAGAAATGGGTGTGCATGTCAAATTCCGCGAGTTTGATACAGGGGCACAGATGACGGCAGTCATGGCATCCGGAGATGTTCACATAGCTTACTCCCTCGGGTTAATCCCGTTTGCCTCAGCTGTTACTCAGGGAGTCCCGCTCAAAGCAGTCGGGATTGCTGATAGTTATTCCGAAGTCGAAAACATCGTGATACGAAACGGGACCGGCATAACATCACCGAGGGACCTTATAGGAAAAACAGTCGGGGTACCTTATGGGACGACCTCTCATTATAAGCTCATGGGAATACTGGAAAAATCCGGGATCAAACAGACTCAACTAAAAATAATTGATATGGCTCCCCAGGATATCGTCGCTGCCTTTAAACGTAAGGATATCCATGCCGGGATTGCATGGGAACCATTTTTTTCCGAGATGCTCAAAGACGGTCATCTTATAGTCTCTGCTGAAGATATAACACAGTGGGGATATAATACCTTTGATGTTGTGGCTGTTACGGAACAATTTGCACAAAATAATCCACACCTTGTAACCACATTTTTAAAGGTCGTAGACGATTCAACGATTTATTTTCGAAAGAACCCTGATGACTCATACAGACTCATTGGTCAGAAGGCGGGTTTGACCCCTGAAAAAGCCAAGGCCATCCTGAACGGAATGGAGTTCTACACTATCGAGGAACAGTTGCAATCAACATGGATGGGAACAACAGGGGAAAAAGGTGAAATCGTCGAAAAGATAAAAAAAGTTGCCGATTTTCTTGTTAAACAGAAGAGCATTGACAAGGCGTTACATAATTATGCCCACGTTGTAGATCCAGGCTTTCTTGAGGAAAACAAATAACGATAGAACGTTAGAAATACTTTTCAATATATCAGATATTTTTCTCTACGGAGTAACACATGAACTCGCTTATTGTCAATGACCTGTCCATGACGTACAGAACGGGAGATACAACAATCCATGCCCTAGAAAATATAAGTTTTTCAATGAAAGCAGGCGATTTTCTCGTCATCGTCGGTCCGTCAGGATGTGGAAAGACAACCTTACTCAATATCCTTGCGGGGTTCCTTGTGCCCACAGGGGGGCAGGTTATTTTAAACGGGGAACATATTGACAGGCCCGGCGCTGACAGGGGAGTCGTTTTTCAGAGAGGAGCCCTTTTCCCCTGGTTAAACGTTTATGAGAATGCAGAGTTCGGATTAAGAATGAGAAAGGTACCTAAAAAAGAGCGCATTGAAAAAACAATGGAATATCTTAACCTTGTTGGATTGTCGGAATTTGCCCGTACCCCCGTATATAATCTCTCCGGCGGGATGCAACAGCGTGTGGCCCTCGTGAGATGTCTTGTCAACGATCCGGCAATTCTCCTTATGGATGAGCCCCTCGGTGCATTAGATGCGTTGACCCGGGAGAAGATGCAATCTTTTATTTTGAAGATATGGCAAGAAACCGGCAAAATGGTCCTCTTTATCACCCACAGCGTTGAAGAAGCTATTTATTTAGCTTCGGATTTGATCGTCATGTCGTCAAGGCCGGGAAAGGTTATCAAACAATATAATCTCAGCTTTGCACAAGATGATACCGGAAAAAGTATACGGGCAGTAAAATCTTCTCCCGAATTCATTAGCATTCGCGAAGAGATCATGGGCATCATCTGGAGCATGGAAGAGGAGGCTCTTCAAGGGCTGGCGTCATGATACTAACAGTAAAAAAGCACTTAAAAGGCTTTTTTCGTATACGGAAAAAAAATGCGACCAGACCTAAAAAGACTATCAAATTTGGCGATCCGACCACAATCGGGAAAGGCAGAGTCTATAGTATCCTCAGCATCATCACTCTCTTGACACTCTGGTTTTTTGTTTCAGAAATTAAACTCGTCCCTCCCCTCTTTCTGCCCTCGCCCCTTAAAGTACTCGGGAAGTTTATTGAAATCAGCACAGAAGGTTACAGAGGCCATACCCTGGCAGGGCACGTTTTCATAAGCATGTATCGGATACTCGCAGGATTCTTCCTGGGGTGCTTAGCGGGAATACCTGTTGGTATCAGTATGGGGCTGAGCAGGATTGTCCGGGGAGCCATGGATCCGATCATAGAACTGTACCGACCCGTACCGCCGCTTGCTTTCATTCCTCTAATCATTGTATGGATGGGAATAGGAGATCAAGGCAAGGTATTTCTCCTTTTCCTTGCGGTCTTCTCAATCATGGTGATCAATGCACGTTCCGGCGTGAGAAGCGTGACTATAGAAAAGATCCACGCAGCCTATTCACTTGGAGCAAACCGCTGGCAGGTGCTTTACCATGTAATTCTCGTCAATGCCCTGCCTGAAATATTCACCGGCATGCGCGTGGCCATGGGTGTTGCTTGGGGAACTCTGGTTGCAGCTGAAATGGTAGCAGCAACGTCTGGAATCGGCTGGATGGTTCTTAATTCTGCAAGGTTTCTCAGGACTGATATTGTGATCATGGGCATCATTGTCATGGGAATTATTGGATATATGTTCGATTTACTCATAAGATCTATCGAAAAGAAGGTAATCCCCTGGAAAGGAAAAACATAGTTTTTTGATAAAAATTTCTTTAACTATTATAATAATGGAATCTTTCCTATGTATTTAAATAGTAGTCATTACAAAATTACATGCTTGGATTGTCATGCTGTTTTTCCAGATGACGATCCTTTCATACTCAATTGCAGGGAGACTCACAGAGATTGTCTGCTGCAAGCAACATATAATAATAAAAGATTTTCAACAGATTACAACCTCCCAGGTCTTTTCCGATATGCTCAGTGGCTTCCCGTAAGAAGAATCCTGAAAAACGCCCCGCTCCCGACCCTATATAAAAGTACCGGCCTTGCCTCACGCCTCGGATTACAAAACCTGTTTATTCTCTTCAATGGATATTGGCCAGAGAAGAACGCCTCGATAGGGACATGCAGCTTCAAGGAGCTTGAGGCATATGCGGTTTGTGCAAGGACACCGGAAAGTTTTTCCGGTGTCCTTGTCATGTCATCTGTAGGAAATTCAGCAAAGGGGTTTATCAAGGCGTGTTCTGAAAATGCCATACCTGCGATCGTCGTTATCCCGAAGTCGGCACTTCATAATGTCTGGGTACCCGAACCGGTAAACCCGCTCGTCAAAATCGTCGTGTTAGACGGAGAATCAGATTATGAAGATGCGATGCATGTCTCTCTGAAGATTGCCAGGAACGAGGGATTTATCAGAGTTGGCGGGTCAAGAAATATTGCGAAAAGAGATGGGCTGGGTACATGTCTGTTGAGTGCTGTCGAGATACTTGGAAGGATGCCTCATCATTACTTCCAGGCTGTTGGGAGCGGTGCCGGAGCCATCGGAGCCTGGGAAATGAGCAAACGGCTGCTGGACGATGGAAGGTTTGGTCATAACAAGACAAAGCTCCATTTAAGCCAGAGCCAGGAACTTCAATTCATGGTTGATGCCTGGCAGAAAAAAGAACCTCGCCTGCCTTCCTTTGACCAAAGAAAAGAAAAGCGGAAAAAAATTAAAAAATTGAGGGCTCCTATCCTGGGAAATCTTCATCCCGTATATTCTGTAAAGGGCGGTATCTTTGACGCGCTGAAAGATACATCTGGTTATATGTACAAAACGACGCGTGAAGAGGCAGAAAAAAGCGGCCTGCTGTTCGAAAAGACCGAAGGAGCTGATGTCGGGACAGCTGCTGAGGTTGCTATTGCATCTTTACTTCAGGCTGTTGAGAGAAAATATGTGAAAAAAGACGACATCATCCTCCTGAACATAACTGACGGGGGACCGAGGAGAATGAAACGGGAGCAGAAGATTTATCAATGCCAACCTGATTTAGTAGTAGACTTTGAAATGGTCGAAGATGATGAGGTAGATTCATATATACTCGATCAACTATCCGGTAATAATTCGCATGAGACCTCTTTGTATGGATATAGCAAGAGTAGTCCCGCTCATATATAAATACCTCAGCAGAGGCAGATCTGAAAATACTCCGCTCGTGCAGTATCTTGATTATGAAACACTCGAGAACGAGCTCAACCTGTCTATCGGATATGATGGTGCGTCTTTTGAAGAAATCCTGAAAGAGATAGAACGTTATCTTGATTTTTCGGTTAATACATCGCATAAACAATTCTTCAATCAACTCTTTTCAGGTTTCAATCTTCCCGCCTTTCTGGGAGACCTCTTTGCTGGCCTCTCAAATACGACAATGGCCACCTTTGAAGCAGCCCCCGTTGCGACACTCTTAGAAAAAACGCTCGTCAAAAAGATGTGCAGGCTCATGGGTTTTCAGGAAGGGGAAGGTATATTTGTAAGCGGAGGGAGCCAGGCCAATATGATAGCTACGCTCTGTGCCCGCAACTTCAGACTGCCCCGGGTAAAGCATCATGGCTTATCAAAAAACAGAAAACTTGTCATGTTTGTATCTGACCAGTCCCATTATTCTTTTCACAACGCTGCTAACATTCTCGGAATAGGTGCAGACAATCTAAAGAAAATACAATCTGATTCTTGCGGCCGCATGATTCCCGGAGAGCTCGAGAAGGCTATCAGGAAAACCATTCGTGCAGGAAATACGCCATTTTTCATCGGAGCGACGGCTGGCACGACAGTCCTGGGAGCGTTTGACCCCCTTCATGCACTCGCACCTATCGCAAAAAAATATAATACCTGGTTCCACATCGATGCGTGTTTTGGTGGCTCTGCTATTTTGAGTTCAAAGCACCGGCATTTACTCGCAGGATGTGAACATGCAGATTCCATTGCATGGGATCCCCATAAAATGATGTGTATCCCGCTTGTCTGTTCAGTGATTCTTGTAAAAGACAGGGGCACGCTCTATAAAACATGTTCTGCATACGGGACAGAATATCTCTTTCATCAGGAAAAAGATACACTCTATGATCTTGGCCGCATGTCTTTGCAGTGTGCACGAAGGGTAGATGCCTTGAAATTATGGCTTTCCTGGAAATATCACGGGGATAAAGGATATGACAGAATCATAACCGGTCTCTTTGAACTGGCCGACTATGCAGCACAGTTTGTCAACAGGCACAGCAGGTTAGAATTAGTGGCGCCAATGAATTCCGTATCCGTGTGTTTCAGGTATATCGTGAATAAAAAAATAGATAGTAATGATTTCAACATCAGGTTGCGAGAGCACCTGCACAAAACAGGGAAAAGCCTAGTCAATTATGCATCGATACACGACCGGATCGCCATAAGGCTCATGATCACAAATCCTCATCTGACTACAGAGGATATCGACCATTTTTTCAATAATCTCCTCTCAACAGCTGAGGAATTGGAAAAAAACTGGAACGGCGCAGGGTATCATAAAAAGAAATTTTTACTACGATCATTACATAAACTTTAGAAAAAGGCATCATGACACATCCGGCAGACAAGAAGTATATCTGGGAGTGCAAGGAAACAGATGAAGTTGATATGACGACCTCAGGCAGCGCACTGAATCCGGACAATTTAACACTCTACGCAAAAAGACTTTTTGACACCCTGCTTTCCAATAATACCTGCACATTATCCGCACGTGTCAGCCATGTAAATGCAGTTGAACATGGTGCGGGACAGAAAATTCTTAATTTGTTAAAAGAGCTCAAACGTGCTCTCGAGACGAAAGGTACTCTTTCATTTCATCAAACTGCAGACCGTTTGATCAGAACTATTGTTGCCAGACTTGAGAAATCAGAGATGCTGACTCTGATCGAGCATGACGTCATCCCTCTTCTTCCGCAAGAGCACAGGGGTGTCGTTGTCGATATCGCATCAGGAATCGGGAGATTCATTCCCTATTTCTCAAAAAAATTCAGATCCGTTGTCCAGATAGACTTTTCTGAATGCAATATCAGGAAAGCACAGGAATTATACATGGATATAGTGAATGTTGAATACAGAACACAAAACGTCATGTCTGCATCCTTTGATGACAGCACCGTGGACTGTATTTTCGGCAACTGGATTTTACAGTATCTTGAAGACCATGAAGTGGAAACACTCATCTCCCGGGCATATGCATGGCTTAAGCCCGGGGGCATGGTATTTTTCAGAGAAGGGATAAAAACTAACTATGAGGGGTTCGTTCCAGACAAAAATGAGAACCCCGCTCATTTCAGAAGCTCACCGGATGTATACAGCAAGTGGTTCAAACGTGCTCAATTCCACATTGTTAAAGAAGGGAACCTCAAGACGTATGAGACTGTCTTCAACAACCAAAACCAACGATACTGGATACTGAAAAAATAAACCAATCGTAATCAGGGAAACTCTCCCTAGCACACCTGGATTATCCCTGGCGGATCTTTTAGCACCTCACCTATTATACTGGCTACAGGTGTCTTTCTTTCCCGAAGCTTCTGCACAAGAGTGTCCACTTTTTCTTCTGAGACAGATATTAGGAGCCCTCCTGAGGTCTGGGCATCGGTCATGAGATCTAAGCGTAATGGGTCAACTCCTGGTGTGACATCCATATAATGTGAACAAAACGTTCGATTGCTGTAACTCCCTGCAGGAATCATTCCCATGTCTGCAAAGGTAACAGCTTCTGGAATAATGGGTACTTCCCGGGAATATATCTTTATCCCCACCTTGCTTGCCTTACACATTTCCAGCGCATGTCCCAAAAGTCCAAATCCTGTTATATCAGTACATGCATGTGCCCCTACTTCCATCATGACCTCAGCAGCATCCCTGTTCAAAGTTGCCATCAATTCGGTAATCTTCCTTAAAACCAGTTCATCGAGCTTTCTGCCTTTAAGAGCTGTTGCCAAAACACCAGTGCCGAGAGGTTTGGTCAAAACCAGGCGGTCCCCTGGTTGTGCTCCGGCATTGGTGAGTACATGTGCTGGATGAACAACACCTGTTACAGAAAGACCGTATTTCAGTTCCGGGTCTTCTACGCTGTGACCCCCGATCATAACAGCGTCTGCTTTGTGTATAATTTCAAGTCCGCCCTCAATAATAGAGCGTAAGATTTTTTTATCCATTTCTTTTACAGGAAAACAGACGATATTCATGGCCGTCAATGGTTTACCGCCCATAGCATATACGTCACTCAGGGCATTAGCAGCCGCAATCCGGCCGAAATCTTTCGGATCATTTACAATAGGCGTGAAAAAATCAAGTGTCTGGATCAGTGCTATATCGGGAGTCAGGCGGTAAACACCAGCGTCATCCGACGTCTCAAAACCTACAATGAGATTCGGATCTTTTTCCACGGGAAGATTTTGGAGAACTTCGCGTAAGTCGCCCGGACTTATCTTCGAAGCTCAACCTGCAGCACGGGCCTTTTCAGCCAAATTGAAAGTGTTCATTTTTTGATCTGACATTACACTATCTTTCCTTATATAGTATTTCCCTTTTTTTCATGGTATGTCTTCGTGTATAACTGTTTCACCGGTATTTCTACGTGACAATCTTTCTCCGAGAATCTCCTTAAAAGCGCGAGGAATATGCTCTATAATGTCTGTTACCTGTGTTGCCGGCGTTGGTCTTGCATAATGCCCTGCAAGCCTGTTGGCTTTCGCTGCAACAAAAGCTGCTTCACCTGTATCCATACCTGTCTCAAGCAATACTGAGACAATACCTGTCAGGGTATCCCCGGTGCCTCCGATTGCCTCCATAACCTCTTCCATCGGATACTCTATTGTACACAAAATTTTTTCTCTGTTCGCTATATAATATTTCCTGCCCTTGACAAGGAGGTGGCCGGCGGCATTGTCGTTTGAATATGCCCGGGAGATTAACTCCGGCACACGGTTGTCTTCGTGGAGGATGAACCCTCTGGTATAGAACGGGTGGGGAGCTTCCTCGTCTGCAAGAAATGCCAGTTCTCCCGGATCCGGGGTGAAAAGATCAAACGCAGAAGCCTGCCCGCTCATTTTGGCTGCGTACATAAACCCTGCATCTGCTATCAAAAACGGCCTCCTTGGCATTTCTTCCAAAACAAACATTATTTGTTGGCACCAGTCTGTATCCGGCTGTATATAATGAAAAACAATCAGCCAGAGATACAATAACAGGGGCGTGCATGGAACCCGGGCCCTTGATGCTATAAAAGAGAACCCCGCTCTTTTCTTCTCCCTGAACCTGGGGATAAATGAGCATTAATATGAAAAACCCGGACATGATCAGGGGCAGCAACCACCCTACGGACGTATAGGTAACCTGAGACCTCCCCAGATTGTATCCTGCTTTGAGAAAGCGTGTACCGATCCAGATTCCGAAGAAGAGACCGAGTAGACCCACCAGTGCGTTGAAATCTCCGCCTGACAAACGAAGCCACGCACGCCACGGACACCCTAAAAATACCAGGGCGCCTATCATAGCGAAAACTCCGAGCACAAACCTAACAATAGGTGCGGATCCAGCCCTGGGCCGAAATTCTTTAAAAAGGTACGCTGCGATCAGAGCGCCGAGGACAAACCCGACAATCTCCGGCCGCATATATTGCACGGTGCAGTCCCACGGCGCCTGCTATGTCCCTTTGGAAGCAGGCAACACAAACCCCCATGTTCCCGGGATTACCCCACTTCTGCAAGAGGGGAGCAAAGACACCGATAAAAACACCGACACTGATAATTCCCTTTTTCGTAGCAAAGAACTTCCTGAGAGAAAACATGGAGTACATCCCCCATTGTAATCGATTAAATATCTGTTGGATAAACCAGAAATTAATGATAATTACATTGTTGAGGAATTTACAAATATTTAATATCTATGGTAATGCGAGCACTTATATGATTTATCTATAGATTGCGTAAGCCTCAAGGTACTTCTCCTTTTTTTCTCTTTATGAAATATTTCCTCCTCTGCACCCCTCGTTGGTACTATGTCTTAAACTCCGCCAGCAATGAAATGGTTTCCGCATAGTTTTATGCAATTCAATGTTTGCATCACAGCATAAACAAGGAAAGACTTTGATGGCAACCGTGTCTCTGATATATGCATTTTTCGGGTTAATTTTTAACATGAGATATTTCCTTCGCTGTATAGGTATGGTTGGTTTGGTGTTTCAGTAAACCGGGGATAACGTGATGGAGGTGTAAGTTAGATGACCGCAGCACCATTCAGCGTCCGGAAATCCTTGACCAAGGCTTACGCCCCTGCTTCATCCAATGCCTGTCTTGAAAAGTCTCACAATAGACTTCACGGTCATCTTTTCACCTCCTTTTTCTGAAAGTATATACCAAAGTATAAACCAGTTTTTCCAATAGGTTCTGGATTGTCCGGTCAAGCCGGATAATGACAAAATACGATTTTATGGAAAGACTCTAAATAGCCTACTCTTCGCCGAGGTCGATGACGTCTTCTTCCTGACTATCTATAATATCCTTTCCGATCTGTCTTTTAATAAAATTCCTCAGCATTTTGGAATGATTTTTTGAAATATTCCTGAACTCTATGCCCATGCCGGGCGGAACCGTCATTGCCTCTCCGAAAAGCCCTTTTATGTGAATAACCTCTCCTTGTAGCCTTATCGACTCTTCTTCATCTAAAGGCAAGATTACTTCTAGCCGGGAACCGATCGGGAACGGATCCCGCTTCCTTATAAAGATTCCCCTCTCTGAAAGGGTCTCGGTATAAAGATCGTGCTCAATTCCATTAAAAACGACACCCACTTTCTTGTTCATGGGAACGCGCAGGTATTTCCTTTTCTGCCTGATTTGCGAGAAGACACACGTCTCAAGGATATCATGTAATTTATCCACCTTTACAGGTTTCCTCAGATACCCTGCGCATCCCAGATTCTTACATTTTTTCACGACAGAAGTGCTGGAATCACTCGATACCATAATTACCGGTATCTTTGACGTCATTCTGTCTTCCTTTATGTACCGTAAAAGTGCTGTCCCTTCCATTCCAGCCAACCAGACATCAATAATGATGACATCCGGGTCACAGAATTTTAAAAGTTTCAAAACCTCTAATCCGTTCTCAGCTGGCAAGACTGTAAATCCTAATCTCTTCAGAAGTATCCCCATGTACATTAAAAATGTTTGATTATCGTCTGCTATAATTACCTTTTTTGTTTTAGGTTCTATCATCTCGTACCATATATCTCATGAGAACATGCTCCGGTCATCTTATTCATGCACAATGCAATCTTTCTTCATTGCGATCATTTCCAGTGGCTCGGACAAAAAAATCAACTGAATCTTTACATAACATATTCCAGCCACTTCAACATCACCTCTCAGACATAATCTCACGAATGAATTCATTTTTTATAGAGTATAGCAAAAATTTTCCAAAGAGGATATAGAGGGAACTCCTCCTCCCGTTTTGTATTCCTGGCGCCGCTGATTCAGTCACGGTATTAATTGCTATAAATTGTTATGGTAGAATAAGGACATCCTGAACAACATGGATATCCTGTGTCTTAAGAAAGAATTATGATGCATATCAAATTGACTTCAGGAAAAAAACTGGAAATTTCAGAAGGAGAAAGTATACTCCATGCATTAAAGCGACAAGGTGTTTACCTTATTGCCTCGTGCGGCGGCAAGGGCATTTGTGGTAAATGCCGCATCAGGCTCATCAAAGGCGAATGGCATATAAAATCTTCGGGGAAACTCGAGCCATCGGACATAAAAGCAGGGATCTCGCTTGCCTGCCAGACATTTCCCCAGACAGAAATCACTATTGACATCCCCAAAGAATCAAGGCTCGTTGTCGGAGACAAGATTGCACTGTCAAAGTCAGGCGACCTGTCCGACCTCCTGCATTCTTTTCAGGTTGACATCTTCCCGCTCGTAAGGACCATTGAGCTCGAGCTTCCCCCCCCGACAATCGACGACAATATAAGCGACCTCGAGAGGCTCAAACGTTCCTTGGAAGAAAAGCACCTTTTAGGCATCAGATTTCCCTATTCCTTTGTCTCTTCCATGTCAGGCCTTCTCAGGAACGCTGGCTGGAAGGTGATTTTGGGTTATACAGTCAGCAATGATATTGTCTATGCCAAACCCTCTGTCGAGAACAGAGAAAGATACGGGATTTCGGTAGACATAGGGACAACAACGGTTGTTGTCTATCTTTTGAATCTGACAAGTGGCAAGCTTGTCGATGTAGGTTCAACATACAATTCCCAGATGAGATATGGGGATGACGTCATCAACCGCATTGTTTTCGCCACCGAGAGAGGAGGTCTTGAAGAACTCAGGGAATCTATTGTGACTGATATAAACAGTCTCATAGGATTACTTCGGGAGAGACATGACATCCAGAAACAAGAGATCGAGTCCGCTGTCATTGCGGGTAATACAACGATGACCCATTTATTCTGGGGAATCAACCCTGCTTCTATTCGAGAAGACCCATATGTACCACCTGTTAACATCTTCCCGCGATGGCAAGCAGAGTTTTCAAGGCTTGAGATCAATGCATTGGCCCCGGTCTACACATTCCCTTGCGTTGCAAGTTATGTTGGTGGTGATATTGTTTCAGGTGTCCTTGCCTCGCAGATGTACAGAAAAAAAGAAATAGCACTCTTTATGGATATAGGAACCAACGGAGAGATCATTATAGGGAATAATGAGTGGCTCGTTACAGCTGCCTGTTCTGCCGGGCCGTGCTTCGAGGGAAGCGGAATAAGACACGGTATGAGAGCAACAGAAGGGGCGATTGAATCTCTCAAAATAGACCCGGAGACATTTGATCCAACATGGACGGTCATTGGTAACGTGGAACCGCTGGGTATATGCGGTTCAGGCATGATTGACGCTGTCTCTGAAATGTTTTTAACGGGAATCATAGATCAGAAAGGAAAGTTTGTCGAAGGAATAAATGCCAACAGGATCAGAAACGGTCTCGAAGGCCTTGAGTTTCTGATCCATAGCAGAAACGGCAGTGATATCGTTCTTACACAGGTTGACATAGAAAATCTGCTGCGGGCAAAGGCCGCAATGTATGCAGGGGTCTCACTCCTTTTAAAAGAATTAAGCCTTGAGCTCGATGTGATACAAAAGGTTTACATAGCAGGAGGGTTCGGTAATTATATCGATGTTGACAAGGCCATCATCATGGGCATGTTACCGGATCTTCCCAGAGATAAATTCTCTTTCATTGGAAACGCCTCGATTACCGGAGCATACCTGGCGCTCCTTTCTAAAGACCTTCGAAGAGAAGCAGGCATAATTGCATCAAAGATGACGAACATTGAGCTGTCGGTATCACAGGGCTTTATGGACGAATACTTGTCAGCCCTTTTCCTCCCGCATACCGATATCAATCAGTTTCCTACTGTGGTAAAGCTGCTAAAAAACAAATAAAGGTTTATAAGTATTGTATTAACCCGGAAAATGCGTTTATGGAAGGCATGGTTGACTGAAAAGTCTTTTGTCCCGGCAAAAGTCGGGATTGAAATCAAAAGACTTTGAAGGCGACCGTGCCTCCGATTCAATAATCAATTGCATTTTTCGGGTTATTGGATTTTTCAGTGTATTGGCCCTGAAGAGAGTAATTTGTCCACCTCTTTTCTTATCACGGTAGAAGGGATCCCGCCGTGTATTTTCAAAATACCATTAATCAAGACAATCGGGGGATTTATCGCTCCGAGCCTGAGCAGTTCCCTTATATCCTCAAACTCTTCATCAGAATCCATAAAGAGATCAACGTATTCAACATATACAACAGAAGGATACGAGTAATGCATCTCTTTCGTGAGTTCTTCTACAAGTACCTTATTCGCTCCTGCTGTCTCAGCCGTATCCTCAAAGAAAACACTTTCTGTTGGGTTATCGAGTATCTGTATATGTACTCTCTGGAACATGGTATCACCTTTCTTGAGTCAAGGGTGCCAGCATATTATCGATAAGCCTCGTATCTCCCATCCTCACTGCAACTGCAAGCAGTACATCTCCCTTTATTTCAGGACATTCTTCAAGGGAATCGGGGTCGTAGATTCCACAATATTCAACTTCCGATACTTCGGGGTCATGAAGGAGCCGCTTCCGCATAACCCCTGTTATATGAATCGCATCCATTATACCAGATTTTATCAAATCTGATGCTTCGATAAGGCATTTATAAAGTACCGTCGATGCTTTCCTTTGTCTTTCATCAAGGTAGGCGTTTCTCGAACTCAATGCAAGGCCATCATGTTCTCTTATGGTCGGACACACAATGACATCAACACCCAAATCAAGGTCCCTTACAATGTGCTTGATGATCACAGTCTGCTGGTAATCCTTCTGTCCGAAGTATGCTCTTTTTGGTCTTACAATATTCAATAGTTTTGTGACAACTGTAGCCACCCCCCTGAAATGACCCGGCCTGAATGCACCGCAAAGCTTTTCTGAAATTTTGTCTACTTCAACGTGCGTCAAAAATCCTTCAGGATACATCGAGGATATTTCCGGCATGAAGAGTATAGCAACGCCTTCTTGTTGTAGCTTATCCATATCACCTTCGATATCCCTTGGGTACCGCTTGAAATCTTCTGTCAGCCCAAATTGTATTGGATTCACGAAGATGCTTACAACGGTTATGTCATTATCGTTTCGTGCCCTCCTGACGAGACTAAGGTGTCCATCGTGAAGTGCTCCCATTGTAGGAACAAAACCGATAGTCTTTCCGTTGAACATATAGTCTCGTGAAATACCCTGCATGACCCGCGGCATCCGTATTATCTCCATATATCTCCCTCGCTTATCACGAATGCGTTGCGTTCCTCTTTTTCTTTTTAAAGGGATCCGGTCTTTTGTAGGCAACCGTTAAGAGAACGTTTTCTTTTATTTGAAAGCATCCCATCCTTCTAATTCGTCAAGAAGGGCATCAAGCAGGGAATCCTCTTCTACTGTTCTTACTATCTTTCCTTTCTTAAAGAGAATCCCCCTGTTCTTTCCCCCTGCTATGCCAAAATCGGCCTCCCGTGCTTCTCCGGGCCCGTTCACAACACAACCCATAACAGCAACTGTTATTGGTTTATCTATTCCCTGCAGTTTTTTCTCAACCTTTGTTACAAGTCCTCTCAGGTTAATCTTGCATCTGCCGCATGTCGGACATGACACAATATCCACGCCTTTCTTTCTCAAGCCAAGGGACCTCAGTATTCCATAGGCAACGCGCACTTCTTCTTCCGGCTCTGCAGTCAGTGACACCCTTATCGTATCCCCGATACCTTCATTGAGCAGGATCCCAAGCCCGACAGAACTCTTTATGATGCCTTTCGAGGGAGGGCCGGCTTCTGACACCCCTATATGGAGCGGATATGTGTACTGCTCAGAGAATAACCTGTACGCCTCGACCGTTCTCAACACATCTGATGCCTTGAGAGAAACCTTAATCTCAGTAAAATCAAACTCCTCAAGCATCTGTATGTGCCTTCCTGCACTCTCGACAAGGGCCTCCGGTGTTGGGTGACCATACTTCTTCAGGAGCTCCTTTTCCATTGAACCCGCGTTGACACCTATCCGGATAGGTATTCCTTTATCTTTTGCAGCATGCACAACCTCTTTTATTTTCCAGCGTGCACCGATATTTCCCGGATTGATCCTGAGGCCATCAACTCCTTCCTCTATTGCACCGAGAGCGAGCCTCCAATCAAAGTGTATGTCAGCAATCATGGGAATGTTTATTGATCTCTTGATCTTGCCGAGGGCTTCTACGTCCTTCTTATGAGGTACCGCAAGCCTTATAATCTCACACCCTGAGTTTTCCAGGGATTTTATCTGCTTGATAGTAGACTTCACATCAGCAGTAACCGTCTTTGTCATAGACTGGACAACAACAGGATTTCCTCCGCCGATACGGACTCCACCAATATAAACCGTTTTTGTTTTTCTAGGACTTTTCATTCTTCTGTGCTTCCTTCCGTGTTTCCAGCTCCTCCTTCAGTTTCTTCTCCCTGTATGCTTTCACGGCAACCATATGCTCCTCTGCTGTTACAGAGAATTGGTGTGTACCGTCATTATTTGACACAAAATATACGTAGGGAACATCTGCGGGGTAAAGCGCTGCCTCAATGGATTTTTTACTCGGGGATGCGATAGGCCCTGGCGGAAGTCCTTTATTGACATATGTATTATACTTTGTTTTCCTCTGCAGGTCCGATGCCGTTATTTTCTCCTTCGAGCTCTTTATCCCATAGATGGCTGTAGGGTCAGCCTGGAGCGGCATTTCTTTCTTGAGCCTGTTGTGAAATACAGCAGATATGAGAAACCGCTCTTCATCCGTCACGGACTCCTTTTCAATGATCGATGCAAGGGTGAGCACTTCCCTCTCCGAGAGACCAATCTCATATGCCCTTTCACAGAGGTCTGGTGTAAATTTTTCCCTCATCATGTTTATCATCATCCCTATCGCATCTTCCGGGTCAATACCTTTCGGAACCCTGTAGGTATCAGGGAAAAGATACCCTTCTATTGAAGGGGCGTCAATATTATGCGAGAGAAGAAACTCTTCATCTGAGGCAAGATGCATAAAATCATCCTGGCTCATGATTCCTTTCTTCACGAGTTTATCCCCGATTTCCAAGAGCGAATCGCCCTCTAAAACAGTTATATCATATTCTGTTATTCGTCCCTCCTTGAGCATTCTGAAAACGTCAAAGGAACTCACCGAACCGTTCACCATGTAATATCCTGCCTTTATTTTTCTGTCGATACCACTTATTTTTCCAAGAACGAGAAGGATGTTCTTATCCCTTACGAGCCCTTCACGCGAAAATATATCCAGGGTCTGTCTGAATGTGGCTCCTGCCGGTATTTCAATCTCTATGGTTTTATTGCCAGTTGGAAGCGGAACCAGAAGTTGGATGAAAACATAGAGACAAGCCACGAAGAGGATGCCGGCAACGACAAATACGTTTGTTCTTTTCATGATAATAGCATGACAAAATCAGCCCGGATAATGCAATTTACCCATGTTCTGCTGTCAGGCTTGACAGCCTGACAGCTGGAAAGCAAATAACTTCATCTTAAAAACAAACCAGTGTATCTTTAAAATTCATGGATAACATGGGCAAAACCATCGTACTTTATTAACCTGAAAAATGCAATTATAGGAGGCATGTTTGGCTGAAAAGTCTTTTGTCCCGACAAAAGCCGGGATTGAAATCAAAAGACTTTGAGGGCGACCGTGCCTCCGTTTCGACAATCACTTGCATTTTTCAGGCTAAAAAAAGGGGCGTCTTTTCGTACGCCCCCCCTTTTTCTATGTAACCCTTTCTGAAAGGTATTTCTAGTACATGTCTCCGCCCATACCCATACCGCCGCCACCAGGCATCTTTGGCGCCTTTTCTTCTTCAGGAATTTCTGTAATCATAACCGAGGTTGTCAACATGAGTGCTGCGACGGAAGAAGCATTCTGGAGCGCGGTCCTTGCCACCTTTGTAGGGTCAATAATACCGGATTTCATCATGTCAGTATATTCTTCTTTATCCGCATCAAAGCCATGATTAACATCTTTTGAATGCTTTACCTTTTCGACAACAACAGAGCCTTCTATACCAGAGTTATTCGCTATTTGTCTGATTGGCTCTTCAAGCGCCCGCTTGATAATATCGACCCCGATCTGCTGATCTTCATCGAGTTTAAGGCCTTTGAGCGCATGCAGGCATCGGAGAAATGCTACACCCCCACCCGGGATGATACCTTCTTCAACAGCAGCCCTTGTTGCATTGAGGGCATCTTCAACCCGTGCCTTCTTCTCTTTCATTTCTGTCTCTGTTGCTGCACCAACATTGATTACTGCGACACCGCCAACAAGTTTTGCAAGCCTTTCCTGTAGTTTTTCGCGGTCATAGTCTGATGTGGTTTCGTCTATTTGGGTCTTAATCTGTTTGACTCTGCCCTGAATCTTCTGAGGGTCCCCAGCGCCCTCGACAATTGTAGTGTTTTCCTTGTCTATATTTATCTTCTTTGCCGTACCGAGATCGGTCAACTTTATATTTTCAAGCTTTATACCAAGGTCTTCTGAAATCATCGTGCCACCGGTAAGAACAGCAATGTCTTCGAGCATGGCCTTGCGCCTTTCGCCGAAACCCGGTGCCTTCACTGCGCATACCTGAAGCGTACCGCGAAGTTTATTTACAACGAGGGTTGCAAGGGCTTCACCCTCAACTTCCTCGGCGATGATCAATAAAGGCTTCCCCATTTTTGCTATCTGCTCAAGGAGTGGAAGAAGGTCCTTCATGCTCGAAATCTTTTTCTCATGAATAAGGATAGAGACGTCTTCAAGGACACACTCCATCCTCTCCGGGTCAGTAATGAAGTAGGGTGATATGTATCCCCTATCAAATTGCATCCCCTCGACAACATCAAGTGTTGTCGCCATGCTTTTTGCTTCCTCGACGGTAATGACCCCGTCCTTGCCAACTTTGTCCATGGCCTCTGCAATGAGTTCTCCAACCGAGGGGTCATTGTTTGCTGAGATTGTGCCGACCTGTGCTATCTCTTTCTTATCCTGTACGGGCTTACTCATTTTCTTGAGCTCTTCGATAACTACCTCAACTGCCTTCTCTATCCCCTTTTTGATATCCATAGTGTTCGCACCCGCAACAACATGCTTGATTCCTTCCCGGTAAATCGCGTGTGCAAGGACAGTAGCTGTCGTCGTACCATCACCTGCAACATCAGATGTCTTTGAGGCTACTTCTCTTACAAGCTGGGCGCCCATATTCTCCCATGGATCTTTCAACTCAATCTCTTTTGCAACAGTAACGCCGTCCTTTGTTATTGTTGGTGCTCCAAATTTCTTGTCAAGTATCGCGTTCCTTCCCTTCGGACCTAACGTTGCCTTGACTGCTTCAGTAAGCAAATTTACTCCCTTCAGTATGGAACTTCTTGCTGAATCATCAAACAAAAGCTGTTTTGCCATGTGTAAATCCTCCTTGTATTCTCGACAATAATTATTTTTCGATAATCCCTAAGATGTCTTCTTCCCGAATAATAAGATACTCTTCCTCGTCAATCTTGACTTTTGAGCCTGAATACTTGTCAAAGAGTATTGTATCCCCTACCTTAACCTCCAGCGGCTGGCGTTTACCGTCATCAGTTATCCTTCCCGGTCCTACTTCGATTACGACACCTTTCTGGGGCTTCTCTTTTGCACTGTCAGGGATATAAAGACCCCCAGCTGTTTTCTCCTCCTCCGAGGTGAACTTCACAAACACTCTGTCTCTTAACGGTTTAAACTTCATGAAAAATCACTCCTTTCTTAATCAATAATTTTTTATTAGCACTCAATGAAAGTGAGTGCTAATATAATATGGATTGCTTTGGCAAGGCAAGTATTTCTAAGGGTCAAAAATGGAAAAAATAAAGAATTAACATCTATTATTATTAGTTTTCATCTATTTTCTAAAAATTTTAAGTTATATCTCTTTCTTTTTATTTATTATGAAGTTGTCTATAGTCTCCTTGAAGTAATCTCCCTGTGCACGCACCTCATCCGGAATCCTGTTTTTATAGAGTTTTAAACCTTCTTTTATCTCATTGTCAAAAACTGAATAAAAGGTATCGTTTTTTATCGACTCATCTGCCTTTGCTGTATTGTAAAGATAAATGTCTGATACGATAGCCCTCGCAAGCCTCCTCGCCCTTTCAACTCTATCGCCTCCAGACGCCGAAAATGTCGTGATTTCCGGTTTTGTCTCAGATTCAGCCTTTTGCCCCGGTTTTTCCACTCGGAGTTTCTCGGGTAGTTTCTCGACCTTTTCTTCAGCCTTTTCTCCCGGTTTTATGCCTTTTAGGGTATTAACCTTTTCAATCAGGAACTCTGATATGCGCTGTTCCTCGATGTAATCGTCTGCTCCATGAAAAGATTCTGGTTCTCTCGTATATCTTTTCTGGTCGTATAAGGCACCAATCAGTACAAACTTCATCTCCTTCGTCTCAGCGCGCTGCTTTAATCTCCTGCAGACCTCAAAACCGAATATCTTTGGAAGACCAACCTCAACTAAACTGAGAAAGGGACGTTCTTTGGTTGCTTTTATCATCGCATCTATTCCATCAGTGGATGTAACAGTACGATATCCTTGTTGAATCAAAATCGATGTGATTTCATCAGCTATATCGACATTGGAATGTGCAACAAGGATTTTATTCTTATCCAATTCCTTTTTCGCCAAATCTGCTTTTCGTAAAGCTGCTGGCCTCTTCACAAGAAGGATGGTGCGACACTTCGGACATTTAAACCTCGATCCATCAACTTTAACCCTGTTTTCATCGACTTTCAGCCTCGTTTTACACTTCGGGCATATTACAACCACCGCTTATTCCTCCTTGGTAACCACAGTTTTATCGTCAAAAGACCCGCGATGAACCCGCCTATGTGAGCAAACCATGCAATCCCGCCTTTATCATGAACACCCGTGCTGAGCAATCCGCTTGCGAATTGTATAATAGCCCAAAAGCCGATAACTATCAAGGCCGGTATCTTTATAATTGTAAAAAAGAACCCCAGTATGACTATGGTATGGACCGTTGCTCTTGGAAAAAGCAAAAGGTATGCACCTAAGATCCCGGAAACAGCGCCGCTCGCACCGACCATAGGAATACGTGAATGCGGCGCTGTGATTGCATGAGTGTACGCTGCTATAATGCCGCAGAAGATATAGAAAATAATAAAACGCACGTGACCGAGTTTGTCTTCAATGTTATTGCCGAATATCCAGAGATAAAGCATATTGAAGGCCAGGTGTAAAAACCCCCCGTGCATGAACATAGATGAAAAGACCGTAAACAAAGGGCTTATTGGCTGGTTTGTCTCGAAGCTAATCATATTGTAAGGGATTGCACCGTATGTAAACACCGACCCCTGCAATCCGCTCCTGGAAAATATCTGCACGAGAAAGACAAGAATATTGGCAACAATGATCCCTATCGTGATATAAGGGGATCGGCTTGTAGGATTATCATCTTTGTAAGGGATCAACTATATACCATGCCACACCCGCTCCTCTATACGGCATTATGAAGACAGTAAGTTTTAATAGACATTATGTATCCGGGGGGGTGTCTTTATTATCTGAAAATATAGCTAAATTATACGGAAAAGCCGTTCTCATGTCAAAAAACCCAGAATCATTTCTTGCTTGCATTCTATACAGTATATATGCTATAAATTTACGGTCATTTTGGCAGCCACTAACCATGGAAAAATTTAACAGGGGGGCTTTTATGGACAACATAAAGAAGTTGACGGCATTTCTGTTCATTGCTTTCTTACTCTTCCCCGCTTCTTACGAGACCGTACACAGTGAAATCTCGGACCAGGCAAAGATATGTTTAACATGTCACGCAAACAGGGGATTGACAAAAACACTGGAAAATAAAGAAATCTTGTCTCTCTTTATAGATAAAGATCTGTTCTCCCAATCCGTCCATAAAAACATCGACTGTAACGGTTGCCACACAGGATATATGGCTGCCCATGTAGCGAAGAAAAAGACGATCAAGAGCAAAAAAGAATATGCTCAAAAAGCCTCTCAGGTGTGCTCAACATGCCATCCAGATGACCAGTTGAATAAAATACCCTTACACGCCACATTGATGAAACAGGGCACCTGTGTCGAATGTCATGGTTCGCACTATATAAAAAGTATGGAGGAATGGAAGAAAGGCCTGACTGAAACTCAATACTGTTTTACGTGCCATGAAAAGGCAATAACGAAGCGCCTGGAAAACGGCGAGATATTATCACTCCGTGTCAACAGGTCGGCTTTTAAAAATTCTATACATGGAAATCTACCGTGCAGTTCCTGTCATCCAGAATTTTCAAAAACGTCCCACCCGATAAGAAGCTTCAAAAGTAAGAATGCATATACTGCTCAGGCTACAAAGGCATGTTCAACATGCCATCCAGATGACCAGTTGAAAAAGAGCCCCATACATGGCTCTCTCATGGCAAAGGCATCATGTGTCGAATGTCACGGTTCACATACAGTAAGAGGCATAAAAGTTGCAAAAGCAACAGCAGATGAAACCGAGTATTGCCTCTCCTGCCACAGGGGCAGCCTGAGCATGACAATGGCGAATGGCGAACGGCTATCCGTTTATGTCGATGGAGCTTCACTGAAAAACTCAGCCCACGGGTCATTGCTCTGCACTGCCTGCCATACTGAATTTTCAAAGTCCCAGCATCCTATGAGACGCTTCGAGAGTATACGCGCTTATAAGCTTGAAAGGGCAAAACTCTGCAGCAAGTGCCATCCGGATGCATACACACAATATGAACAGAGCATCCACTATACCCTGTTCAAAGCTGGCAATAAGAATGCACCGCATTGTACAGACTGCCACGGCAGCGCACACTCTGTGGCCAGAACAAAGACTGACAAGACTTTAGGATTGACATCATGCAATAAATGTCATGCTGAGTGGAACAGCTCGTACGAGGCAAGCATCCACTACAGTGCACGGCTCCGGGGAGTGAAAGATGCACCGGTATGCTCATCATGTCATAATGCACATGATATCCAGTCTACAAAGATGTCCACCCAGATTAAAGAGGGGTGCTTTAAGTGCCATAAAGATATGGTCAAAGTTCATAATCAGTGGCTCAAGAATCCCCCTATAACGCTTCCCACTTTTGTTGAGCTCCATTTTGAAGCAGTATCTTGTGCAGCATGCCATTCTCCAGGTGCTCAACGTGTCATTTCTCTGAATATGTTCGACTGTAAAACAGGAAAGCCCTTGACAGAAGAAAAAGTTGCCCAATATCTCGGTACAGATACTGCCGGTTTAATGGGAAAAATCGACAAGAATAGTAACGATGTTATTGATGCAAGCGAGTTATGGGGCCTCTTTTCAGACCTCATAAGCAAGGGTGTCTGGGTAACATTTTCCGGGGAAATGGACGTGAGCAGCTCTGCCGAGGCACATCAGCTTGGTGCAAAAACAGAGGCTACAAGAAACTGTGAAACATGCCACCATCCTGATTCTGAATACTTCAAAGCTGTTGCCGTTGTTATGAGCACGGGAGATGGAGACACAACTGCCTTGCCTGCAGAAAGCAGCTCTCTCCAATCAGTATATTCAATACTGCCTGCAAGAAAGTTCTATGCTATCGGGGGCACAAATATAAATCTCTTTGACCTCCTCTTTTATCTAGCACTCATCGGAGGTCTCGCTGTTCCTATTGGACACATTGCAGCACGTATAATATTTTCACCAATCCGGTCGTTAAGAAAGATGGGGAAAGGAGGTAAGAAGAAATAGATGAAAAGAATATATCTGCATCCACTACCGATCAGAATATGGCATTGGGTAAATGTCCTTGGTTTTATAATACTCATCCTTACAGGAGCTAATATCAGGGGTATCGTAAGCATTTTCTCTCTTGAGTGGGCTGTCAAAATCCATAGCTGGCTCGGGTTTATTCTCCTTGCAAATTACTGTATATGGCTCTTCTACTACATCCTTACACTCAAGATAAAAATTTATATTCCACCACTGCATCACCCGGTAGACTTTGCAAAGAAGGCAATTACACAGGCAAAATTTTATGGATATGGCATCTTTGTTGGCGATGATAACCCCCATCATCCTTCACCCGAGCACAAATTCAACCCCATGCAGCAGGTCTCATACCTCATGATCATGGCCCTGCTTATTCCTGTCCAGATTATTACCGGGCTCTTTCTGTGGGATCCTAAACTGTTTTCTTTCATCGTTAATCCTGTGGGCGTTCAGATCTTCGATGCAATCCATGTTTTCCTCTGGATATTCTTCAGCGCGTTCATGATTGTCCATTTCTACTTAGCTACTCTCGGACACACAACATGGGCCCACATTATTGCCATGTTTAAAGGGTATGAAGAAGAAGAGGAGCACGGACATGGTCATTAGATAATTGTTATGGGGAAATCAAGAAAAAGCGGAACTTTTGTTCCGCTTTTTCTTATACTCTTCAAGTTCACCTTTGTAACCCGCAAGAAGTGTACCATTATCAATATGAATAAAAAATATGTGTCCACTTCTGCTTGTTTTGTTAGAATTCTTGTATGAAAAACCTGTTGGGAAGGAGGATTCTTATGAAAAAAAGGACTTGGGTACTCTGCTTTACGTTGTTTGCAGTCTTTATCTTTGCAGCAGGAGCATATGCTCAAAAAGCGATTCAGATACAACCTTCATCGGATGGAACAATTGAAGCGTCACTCATTGAGGCAAAGGAAAGGAGAGGCGTATTAACAATCAAGGTGGCGCTGAAAAATATTTCAAAAGAACGGATAGAACCCGAGCTTCGTTTTGAAAAGGCATACTATGCCGATGTCGATGCCCAGAAAAAGTATTTTCCATTGAAGGATGCTGAGGGCACGTTCATCGCCGGCCACTTGAGTTATGACTGGGGTGGCGGGACGTTCAAGGAAAAAATAGGCCCTAATCAAAGCAAGATCATCTGGATCAAATTCCCCGCTCCTCCGCCGACTACAACTTCAATCGATATCTTCATTCCACTGTTACTGCCCTTTGAAGACGTGGCAATAATGAGATAGAGGGCATGATGAGATTGTTTTTCAGGATATCTATAATAATCTTCATAGTCTCTTTTTTGAATACTCCTGTTCTGGCCCAACCATATACCGGTCCGGACGATGAAAGGGCTGTTCAGAATGCTGAGAAGGCTGCCAAAAAGCTCGGCCCCGACAGGGGAGCTATCTCAATTATCAGGCTCGACTCTGCAATCTCAGGAGATTCTACCGGCATCTCGAAAACCCTCAGGGATCTCGGCGCAAGACAGGTTGGCAGGGAGATACATGTAACATTGTCAGGAGACGTCCTCTTCGATTTTGACAAATGGACTATCAAGAAAAAAGCCGAGTCAACGCTCCATAAGCTCGCCGTCGGGATCAAAGAATTGAACAAGAAACATGTCATTATCGAGGGGCATACCGATTCAATGGGATTAGATTCATACAATCTGGACCTGTCCCAAAAAAGGGCTGAGGCTGTAAGAGAGTGGTTCATATCAAAGGATGGAATGAAAGGCATAGAGTTCCAGACAAAAGGGTACGGCGAATCAAAACCGGTTGCCCACAACACAAAACCTGATGGCTCTGATAATCCCGAAGGCAGGGCACTCAACAGAAGGGTAGAGATTAGGATATTTGAGTAGCGGATTAAGGAAAAACCCGGGCTAATCTGTTACGTGTACTTCTAATCGTTGCCTTACTTGGGTGACCCTAAGAATTTCTCAATTCTTTTAACCGGGCACCCGTGTTCTCACTCCTCTTATTGTATCCAGAGAAAATCAGTATGAACCCAGCCTGTTGCTCCCCATTCATCTTTTACCTGAACCCATGTACCCTGCTTTTTCATGACCCTGAAAGAATAATATTGTTTTGCAGGACCAGATGAACACTTTTCATAATTCGTACCAGGCCCTTTTCTGATATTAACCTCCTGAGATTTTACAACGGCACATTGATAAGTATCGGTAACCAACTTCTTATAGATCCAGCTTACATCTCCGTCAACATCCTGTACAGCGTACCAATCACCCGAGAGTGATGCACCAACTTTCACAAACGGCATGTACTTATATACTTCCCAGACTTTCTCATATTTTGTGCTTGGCCCGGAACGCAGGTTTGCCTTAGATACATTGACACAGAGAGCTTCCACATCATCATAGTTACTTACAATAAAAAGAAAAAAAATAAATGCTGCCAAAAATTTTTTCATAATTAACCCCTTTAACGATTCTTCCCATCTTCTGTCAACAACACCGGGCATCTGTTAACATCCTCTCTATTTTACGACTCTGCATTTTTATGTCAACCCTCTTGACGGAAATATCTGAAAGGTTGACTCTCTGCCGCACAACCGATAAACTATAATGCAGCCAACACAATACAAGGAGATATGCATGACTACGAAGAACTTGTTGATCACAGTTGTTGTGCTCGTCGCCGTACTTATAATAATAAACCAAAGCCCCCTTCAGAACAAATCAAAAGAAGTTTCCACGAATAAGCTTTCCGCAAACAATCAATTAGGTTCCCGGCATACACCCCGGCATGAAAATCATCGGGAAATAACCGGGAATATTAAAAAGGGAGAGACTCTCTTTGATATATTCAAGGAATACGAGCTGGATCTTGTAGAACTATTTAAAATGAAAGAAGCATCTGCTGATATTCACCGGTTAAAGGACTTATATCCTGGTCGTCCCTATAAAATCGTCATTGATGACCAGTCTCAAATCAATGAATTCACATACTGGATTGATGATGAAAGTATTCTCAACATTATCCGGACAGAATCAGGATTCTGCGCTTCAAAAAACAATATTGAATATGACAGGAAAGTGCTGCATATCGGCGGAGCCATAGAAAACCATCTCATTGGCTCTCTGGGAGAAGGAAAAGAAAATCTCATGCTGGCACTAGAGCTCTCGGATATCCTGGCATGGGACATCGATTTCTCAACTGACTTGAGGCAAGGAGACATATTCAAGCTTGTCGTTGAAAGTTGTTATTTGAACAACGAATTCAAAAAATACGGGAATATCCTTGCCGTAGAATTCATTAACAATGGACAAACCTATCGCGCGTATCGGTTTGAACAAGACGGTGAAGTTGACTACTATGATGATAAGGGGAAATCACTCCGGAGGTCCTTTTTGAAAGCGCCATTGAGTTTCAGGAGGATAAGTTCTCGCTTCAGTAAAAGCCGCTACCATCCAATCCTCAAGATATACAGACCGCATCTCGGCGTTGATTATGCTGCTCCGACAGGAACGCCGGTATCGTCTGTGGGAGACGGCACGATCGTTTTTGCAGGGTACAAGGGGCAGAATGGCAATCTTGTCGTCATAAGACACCCAAACGGTTACACAACGTATTATGGACATTTATCAAAGATTAAAAAAGGCACAAAGAGAGGTGTGAAGGTCAGGCAGGGCCAGCTTATTGGTTATGTTGGGACAACAGGTCTTTCAACAGGACCCCATCTTGATTACAGAATAAAAAAACATAATAAGTTTGTAGATCCACTGAAGCTTGAACTGCCCCGTGGAAAGTCCATCCCTCAAACAGCACTGGCTGACTACAACATGTTCAGGAATAAGATGTATGCCCAACTTGCTTCGATAACACCTCCCATGTTTGTACTTGCTGATCAAAAAAAGGAAAACAAAAAGATATAAGATAAGTGGTTGATTTTGTATTCAGTCTTCAGGGATAACGCCTCAACGGCGACAATTAAGACGTTTCTTTGAATATTGTATTGATTCACAGCCGTAACATATAAGGATGCCTGAGTGAAGTTTTAATTCATATAAAGGGGCTAGTGGAGAAAAAATGACATGGCAGAAATAATTGAGCCCTTTGAGTTCAGACAGTGTATTAATATATTGCGTGCTACCGGGAAAAAGGCAAAAAACCTTCGAGAGCTACAGGATTCAATAACCACCGTTAGCGATGAATGCATATTTCATCATACCTACCAGTTTTTCTTAAAGGTACATATCCTTGACTATACCAATGATTTTGCATTCTGGGCAGGCGAGAGCCTCGAGGAGAGAGCTCTCTCCGAACAGCTCTCGAACATCGATCCGTACGATTATCAGTATATCAACGACTTAAGGAATCAAATCATACAAGTCATACACGAGTATCTCGAAAAATTTCCTGAACCTCGAGAAGCTATGCCCGGTAAAGAATTCTACTTCAATGAGACAGTTACCCTCATCTTTCCCGAAGGAGTACGCGCCAAGAATCTTGCTGAATTTCTTACTGCAATAAAACACATCGATGCGGATTCTCTCTACTATCATTTCTACGAGGCACGGATACGGCTCGGGAGTGGGGTAGACGACTTCTCGAGATGGATAGAAGATATTTTCGGGAAAACAGGACTCGCTGAGAAGATACGCTCTATTGATCCATTTATGCATAACATAGAAGGAATCAGAGAACACCTTGTAGAGGCCATTGAAGAAGAAGTAAGAAAAGATATGGAGATCATCGATCGTTGTTTGACCAATATTTAAGGATATCACCAAAGGGAGACCTTTTGCTCCTCCAGATGCTCTGCGCCAAGATGCGCGGCAGGTCTTTCCTTCATATCAATTCAACCCGGGAAGGAGGAGGGGTTGCTGAGATATTACAGAGGATGATACCCATACTCCAGGAACTTGGTATTGATGCACGATGGGAAGTTATCGAGGGAAATCCAAAATTTTTTGATATCACAAAGAAAATTCACAATGCGCTTCAGGGCAATCCCGAGAACATTACAGAAGAAATGTGGCAGTACTATTTTGAAACAAACCGGAGAAACAGTGAAAATCTCAATCTTGATGCAGATGTAATCCTTATTCACGACCCTCAACCAGCCCCTCTCATAGAATTCAGAAAAGATGGCTTGTGGTTATGGCGCTGTCACATAGATGTATCAAATCCCCAAAAAACGGTTATCGATTATCTCAGCCGATACTGCGAAAAGTATTCTGCATCCATTTTCTCTGTTGCAAAATTCGCCAGATCAATGGCCATTGATGAATTTATCGTGCCCCCTTCCATAGATCCCTTGAGTGAAAAAAACCGGGAATTATCAGACGAAGAGATCAATGAAACAGTAAACAAATTCCAGATACCGAGAGACAGGCCTATCTTACTCCAGGTTTCAAGGTTCGACAGATTCAAAGACCCCATAGGGGTCATACAAGCTTACAGAATAGTTAAAAAATATAATGATTGCATACTTATCCTCGCTGGAAGCCCCGCAACAGACGATCCCGAAGGAGAAGAGGTCCTGAACGAAGTGAGGGAGTATGCAGCGAATGACCCTGATGTCTATATCCTCCTGCTCCCGCCTTTTAGTGACAGGGATATTAATGCCTTACAGAGAGTTGCAACTGTCGTGTTACAGAAATCCCTGAAAGAGGGTTTTGGCCTTACTGTATCTGAAGGTATGTGGAAGGGAAAACCGGTCATTGGTGGTGCTGTCGGAGGTATTCCGCTCCAGATCGTACACAGTATTACCGGATTTCTTATTCATTCAATAGAAGGCACTGCTTTCAGAATAAGACAAATCCTCAACAACCCTGCAATGGTTACGAGAATGGGAGACAAAGGGAAAGAATATGTACGGAAGCATTTTCTCATAACAAGACAAATACGAGATTATCTCTCCATATGGTATGCAATGGAGCATAAAAACAGCAGTGTACTGGAACTCTAATACGAGCACTATCTGCATGGTGAAAAGGTCATATCAAGACTACAAGCGTTTTAAAAACTGTGCATGAGAAAAACCGTCGTTGAAGAGTCTGTCCTATTCATCAGTGTAATCAAGTGGCTCTTTCTGGCATCCTGTGTTGGTGTCATTGTCGGGTTATCGACATCAGTATTCCTGAAACTCCTCGAAATGAGTTCAGCTTTTACCGCAGGGTTTAGATATTATTTCCTTCTCCTCCCTTTCGCACTCTTCGCAAGCGCTCTTATCGTACGATACCTTGCTCCTGACGCACAAGGTCATGGCACTGAAAAAGTCATTGAAGCTGTTCACAGGCATTCAGGTAAAATTAAGCCCCTCGTTGTCCCGGTAAAACTTGTTGCTACCATTATTACCATTGCATTAGGAGGATCGGCAGGGAAGGAAGGTCCCTGTGCACAGATAGGTGCAGGCCTGTCATCGATATTTGCCGGTTTCCTGAGATTCGATAACAAAGACCGAAAGAAGCTTGTTATCTGCGGCATCAGTGCGGGGTTTGCCTCTGTGTTTGGAACTCCCATCGCTGGTGCAATCTTTGGCGTTGAAGTACTCGTTGTCGGGACACTCCTCTATGATGTTCTTCTTCCTTCCTTTGTTGCTGGTGTTGTCAGTTACCAGGTATCGTCTGCCTTAGGGATAACCTATTTCCATGAACCCTTATCATTCGTCCCCGTATTCAGTAGCCTCGTCTTCCTGAAGGTATGCATCAGCGGATTATTTTTCGGCCTTTGCTCTCTCATGTTCATTGAAGTATTGCATTATACGGAACGAACGAGCGAAAAGATAAGAATCTGGAGACCTTATAAAGGACTTCTTGGCGGGTCAATACTCGTTATTCTTGCCTTCATATTTTCAAATAAATATCTCGGCCTCGGCCTGGAAACGATTCACGATTCCCTGGAGGGTGGTTCAGTCTTCCTCGGCGCTTTTTTATTAAAAATAGTTTTTACCTCGATTACACTCGGCTTTGGCGGCAGCGGCGGCATTGTCACACCGATATTCTTTGTGGGTGCAACTGCTGGAAATATTTTTGGAAACATAATCGGATCAGATCCAGCAGTGTTTGCAGCCATCGGGCTGGTCAGTTTACTGGCCGGGGCTGCGAATACGCCGATCTCTGCAAGCATCATGGCAGTGGAACTCTTCGGGCCCTCGGTCGGTCCTTATGCCGCTCTTGCATGTATTATCAGCTTTCTCATGACCGGACACAGAAGTGTCTTTACAAGCCAGATGATTATAACCGCAAAATCTTCCTCTCTCGTTGTATCACAACGAAGAGAGACAGGTGATTTTCCCGAGATCTCAATTAAGCCGAGGTCAGGAACAGTCACCGGCAGCATCATTAAAGGGATCAAGATGGCCCAAAAAGGGTTGAAAAAAGACAAGAAGCTGCAAAAGGACGAAAAAAAATAGATGCGTGCTCTATCATTACAACGCTGTCTTTGCAGTCTATGCTCCTGTGTTTTATTTTGATAAAAATAAAGATGTAAACATGTTATAATAAATGTATCTCTAATCATGTAAAAACCGTCAAACATCCGCTTATAAAATATTAATCCAATATGATACCGGGAGAAATTACTTAAATTTATCGAATAATTACTTGCATAAGCCATATCAAGAATAATTTTAATTCTCGTTGAAAAATATAAATATATTTTTGCTCATAGCTTAAATAATTTGTATGCAAACAATACATACACGGCATACACCCGAAAACTGCATTTATCGGAGGCAATGTTGACTGAAAAGTCTTTTGTCCCGACAAAAGTCGGGATTGAAATCAAAAGACTTTGAAGGCGACTGTGCCTCCGGTTCAATAATCAATTGCATTTTTCGGGTTAAAAATCAAAGAGGGGGATTACTATGTGTACAATATGTGGTCATTTTGTAAGGGATAACAAAAGAATTTCAACCGATATATATGACATGTTGAAAAAAATGGAGCATAGGGGGCCTGATACACATGGAATCTATCTCGATGGCATCATAACACGGGAAGAAGACATTGTCAGATTTAAAGATATAGTTCAACATGAGAGCCATATTGCACTCGGACATTCAAGACTTAAGATAGTCGGAAGAGAAAAAACAACACAGCCTTATACTTCATGTGACGGAAAACTTACATTGATTCATAACGGTGAAATCTATAATTATGAAAAACTAAAAACGCTCCTCTTATACCATCATAAGATAAAAACTACAAGTGACAGTGAAATTATCGTTCATCTTCTCGAAGAGACCTATCAGGGAGACCTTCTCGATGCGGTGAAGCAAATTATTAGTCTCCTTGATGGCATGTATGCACTTGCAGTTACCGACGGGAAATCTGTTGTTATTGCGAGAGACCCCATAGGGAAAAAACCTCTCTATTATCTAAGGAACGATAACATCACGTATTTTGCCTCCGAAAAAAAAGCTCTGTGGAATGGCAAGAATAATCCTGAACGTCTAAAGCCAGGGGAACTTCTCTATATTGATGATTCTGAAACCACAACAAACAAGGGATTTCTTCTCCAACGCCCGCAGATAGATATTATTGATTTCAGAGAAGCTGTGGAACTGTACAAGGATTCTCTTATAAAATCAGTTAGGAAAAGGTTAACCGGCCTTCACGAATCCCACCTCGGTGTCATATTTTCAGGGGGGATAGATTCAGTTCTCATTTCAAATCTCCTGCTGAGAGAGGGGAAAAATATTATATGTTATTGTACGGGCACTGAGAATTCCGGAGATATTATTGCTGCATACTCGGTCGCTCAAGAATTAGGGCTCGAGCTGAAAACAACGATTATTACCGAGTCCTTTATTGAAAATATTTTACCTGAGATAATTGAGAATGTTGAAGAAAGCGGTTTATTGCAGGTTGAAGTGGCAATCCCCATGTACATGGCTGCAAGAATGGCCTCAAAAGATAATATCAGAGTCATGTATACAGGACAGGCAGCAGATGAATTATTTGCAGGGTACCCATGGTATAATGACGTCCTCAGGGAATTCGGATATTTACGGCTTCATGAAAAACTTTGGGAGGATCTCAACTATTTATATCATGATACCCTTGAGAGAGAAGACAAGCTCACCATGGCACATTCAATAGAATTAAGGGCACCCTATCTTGACAGAGACGTTATACCGACCGCCATGAGGATTTCACCACGTTTAAAATTGGAAGGTTTTCAAGACAATCTCAGGAAAAGAGTTCACCGCCAGGCAGCTGTAGAATTAGGTGTCCCTCCTTATCTCGCATTCAGAGTCAAAGACCCTGCACAATCAGGGTCTGGAATACATGGAATCATTGAAAATATTGCAAAAAGAAACGGGAACACGCTTGACAATACCCTGGCAAACGAGAACATACGGAAAGATAAGGGAAGTCTGTATCGATACGGAAATGGCACCTACGGCACCTCACATACCCGCTGTTATCTGCAAACTATCGAAGAAAATATTAAGAGTAAATATATGCAAACTTTTTTTTAACAAAAAGGAAGGAACTCTTGAAAAAACAGATTTGTATTGCTCAAATAAACTATGGTAAGGAAAGCCCATATCATCATATTCAAAAAATAAAAGATATTATTGCCAAGAACAAGTCTTCAGACCTTATAGTCTTTCCCGAACTGATATTGCATGGTCATCCATCCCTTGAAATACCAGAAGGTCTCTTATACAGGAGATTAAAAAAATTCTATGCGTCTCTCCGTGAAGAATCTGACGACCTCTACAAATTTGTTAAAAATGTTAATGCACGGGTTATTATTGGTGAACTGAAAGGGGTGGCAGGAAGCTTTTATAATGTTGCAACTTATGTTGACAGAGATACCCTGCAAAATTATGCAAAGACTCATGTTCACTGGACAGAAAACTTTATTCCCGGGGATAAACTTAAAGTCTTTCATACCCCCTTTGGGCCGGTAGGGATAACAATCTGTTTTGATGGTGCATTTTCTGAAACATGGCGCGTTCTTGCTCTCAAAGGCGCTCCTATTATTGTGAATATAGCAGCTGTCCCCAGGACTTTCCCGGTACATTACATATGGCGAAGACTGGAAGGCGCAGCAATCAGTAACCAGGTTTTTATCGTATATGCAAACAGGCCTGGCGATTATTTTTCCGGCAACAGTGCCGTTTTTGACCCTCGAGGAGAACCTATTATCAAAGCAGGAGAAGAAGAGGTGATACTCAATACAGAGATCGACTTACGTGACCTAATGCTCTGGAGAGAAGAAGAAAGTCTCTATCGATACAGACGTCCTCTGCTCTACCGGGACATCATCAGAAGGCCTCCCGGACAGAAAAATTCTTTGTTGTTTCAACACCAGGTGATAAATAAGAATTTTAAAAAAACTGCTTATGAATCTTGATTGAAATTAAAACAGATTCTCAATATAATCAGGCAAAGAAAGAATGTACCACAACCAGCATGAAGGAGGATGACATTGCATACAGCATCTGTCTTAGCATCTTTTTTTATGAAACATTTCTTTCCTGTCTTAAAAACATCAACAAAATTCTTTTTCGTTCTAATCGTATTCATGATGTTTCTTCCTGCCGGCTGTGCTAAAAAAGGGGATAACGATACAGCTAAAATTCGCTTTGTTACCTGGAAACCGAATCAACCGGCAGTATGGGATGAGATCATAGACATATTTGAGACCGAACATCCCGGCATCCGTGTCGTAAGGGAGACAGGTCCCCATTCATCAACGGCTTTCCACGACCTTCTCACGCAGAAATTAAAAAATAAGAGCAGCGACGTAGATGTTTTTTTTATGGACGTCATATGGCCTTCTGAATTTGCAGCTGCCGGCTGGGCCATGCCCCTAGACGATCTTTTCCCGGACAATGAACAGCAAAAATTTTTAAAGGGGCCACTCCTGGCCAATACATACGATGATAAAATTTACGGCATACCCCTTTTCATTGACAGTGGAATGCTTTTCTACCGGAAAGATTTGCTGGAAAAGTACGGGCTAAACCCTCCGGAAACATGGGAAGATTTGGTTCACATTGCTCAACAGATAGTATCCGGGGAAGCGAAGTACGGAAGTGACATCAACGGTTTCTCGGGCCAGTTCAAGCAATACGAGGGTCTCGTCTGTAACATGCTGGAATATATCCTCAGTAACAACGGATACATACTCAATCCGAATTCAGGGGAACCCGGACTTTCCGAGCAACCGGCAATTGAGGCAATGGGGTTTGTGAGAAATAAAATCATACGGAACATTGCGCCGGAAGGAGTTCTGACATATGAAGAACCTGAATCAATAGCTCTTTTCATACAGGGCAAGGCAGTTTTTCACCGTAATTGGCCCTATGCGTGGGAAGTATCAAACAACCCTCAACGGTCAAAAATCGCCGGAAATGTGGGTATTACAAAACTTCCTCATTTTAAGGGGGGAAAAAGCCATGCGACACTGGGTGGATGGCAACTTGGGATCAGCAACTATTCTCAGAACAAAGACGCTGCCTGGACCTTTGTGCAATTTCTGACAAGCGAGAGAATCCAGAAGCTTCTCACTCTTAAGGCAGGGCTTGCCCCGACCAGAAAAGTTCTTTACGGGGATGCCGATATCCTGGATAAATATCCGCAATTCTCTGAAATGAAGAACGTTTTTCTTACTGCCTATCCGCGTCCGCGAAGTCCCCTCTATCCTTCAATATCCAACATCCTCCAGCGCTTCTTCAGCAAGGTCATTTCTGATCCGGATTCCCGGATTGAAGACGAGGCCAGGATGGCTTCTCTGGAAATAAAAAAAGTGCTTTCGTTAATTCAATAGGGTTTTGATTTTGCGTTTTTTGAAAAAGAAAATGGCACGCGTTTCCTTTCTCTTCAAGGAAAGGCTTTTTGCCGTAACCCTAATAGTCCCGTGTTTTCTGTTCGTCTCCGTCTTTGCCTTCTATCCCATCCTTTACTCTTTTTATCTCAGCCTGCACAGAATAATACTGAGCCTTCCGGGCTTGGAACAGCTCTTTATTGGTTTGGAGAATTATGAACAACTTTTAAATGATCCCTTTGCAATGCAATCATTGATAAATACTATAATCTTTGTATTCGTTTCTACCTTTTTTGAGATTTTATTCGGTCTTGCCATAGCGCTTGTCATAAACAGATACTTCAGGGGAAGGGGAATCGTAAGGGCTGCGGTTCTTATACCATGGGCAATACCAACTGTTGTAGCGTCCCAGATGTGGCGATTTATTTTTAATGATAATTACGGACTGCTCAATTTTTCATTATTTGGTGCAGACACAGCATTGTATCGTGCATGGCTTGCTGATCCTTTGTTCGCTTTTGCAGCCATTGTTATAGCTGACGTGTGGAAAACATCATCCTTTTCGGCCCTTATCATCCTTGCAGGGCTCCAGATAATTCCTGACGAGATCTATGAAGCCGCTAAAATTGACGGGGCAAATGCATGGCAGCGTTTCATCAAAATTACCCTCCCTCTCATAAAACCAGCGTTACTTGTCGCATTGCTTTTTAGAACAATGGATGCCTTCAGGGTATTTGATGTCGTTTTTGTCATGACGCAAGGAGGACCTGCCGACTCAACAAATGTTCTCCAGTTTTACGGTTATAAGAAAATATTCGCTGAAGGACTTATGGGGTATGGTTCGACAATTTCTGTGCTTGTTTTCCTTATCACCTTCATAATCTCTCTTGTCTATATCAGGACAATTGGGACAAGACTTTTCCAGGAAAGCTCATGAAGAGAATATGTGGGAATATAAGTTTTTCGCTCACTGTCATTCTTATTGTATTTCTCAGTCTTTTGCCGTTTGTCTGGTTTCTCAACACATCCTTAAAAACCCAGTTGAATGTTACTGCAATTCCTCCTACGCTTCTTCCGTCATTCTCATTTCACTTTTATCAGTCGGCTATCGCAAATTATGGCCTTCTCCACTACGTAAAAAACAGTCTGATCGTAGCAGGTTCTTCAACGCTCATAACTTTGATCATTGCGATCTTTGCCGGATATGCCCTTGCCCGTCTAAAAATCAAGCATAAAGGTCTCATAATGGGGGGCCTCCTCCTTGTATCTATGTTCCCGCAGATATCAATAGCCGGGCCTGTCTGGAAAATACTGGCGTCAATTGGCTGGTTGAATACCTATCAGGGACTGGTGTTGCCTTATGTAACCCTCACCCTTCCTCTTGGTGTCTGGATACTGGCGAGTTTCTTCAAAGAATTGCCCAAGGAGCTGGAAGATGCTGCAAAAATTGATGGGTGCGGTCACTTCCAAACCCTTTTCAAAGTCATCATACCGCTTGCAGCACCGGGAGTCTTCACCGCCGCCATACTCATCTTTATCTATTCATGGAATGAATTCTTCTTTGCCCTCTTGATCATGACAAAGCAAAAATATCAGACGCTGCCCGTTGGTATAGCTTTATTTCAGGGTCAATATACCATGCCCTGGGGAGAAATTGCCGCCGCTTCTACCGTAGCGACGATTCCCCTGGTACTCCTCGTTTTTCTCTTTCAGAAAAGAATTGTCAGGGGGCTTTCAGCAGGTGCTATAAAAGGATAGGCTATGGCAGAGATACGATTTGAAAAAGTCGAAAAGAGATTTGGGGATGTCGTAGTTGTCAGGGAGCTCGATCTTACCGCACATGATGGCGAGTTTTTTACCTTTGTCGGACCAAGCGGCTGCGGGAAATCAACCATTCTTAATATGATCGCAGGGCTTGAGCCTGTCTCCAAAGGCCGGATATTCTTTGATAATGCGGTTGTGAATGACCTGACCCCAAAAGAAAGGGATGTTGCCATGGTCTTTCAGAGCTATGCACTTTATCCCCATATGACCGTGCATAAGAATATAGCCTTTCCATTGAAGATGAAGAAGATCCCTGATGCAACTATAGACAATGAAGTCAGAAGGATTGCAGAACTCCTCGGTCTTGAAGATTTACTCAAGAGAACACCAAAAGAACTCTCTGGTGGGCAGAGGCAGAGAGTAGCCCTTGGAAGGGCTATCATCCGGAGGCCCAGGGTATTTCTCATGGATGAACCTTTATCGAATCTTGATGCTCGCCTGAGAGTCGAGATGAGGGCTGAACTCAAAAGACTCCACCATGAATTAAAAATTACCACCATATACGTTACTCATGACCAGTCGGAGGCACTCAGCTTATCAGAGAGAATAGCGGTACTCGACAAGGGAGAAGTTCAGCAGTGTGGGACTCCACGAGAGGTCTATTCAAAACCCGCCAATATTTTTGTCGGTGGTTTTATCGGCAGTCCTCCAATGAACTTTGTTCATGCAACGATACGAGGGCTTGACCCTCTTAGAATAGATTGTCAAAGCTTCATCATTTCTCCACAACATGAAATAACTCCTGAACATAACAGTGTGACTGTCGGAATCAGACCGGAAGACATTGTCGTGACCGATAAAAAATCGGAAAACTGCGTAGAAATTGCTGTCTCGCTCGTTGAACCTGCAGGCTCGTTTAATTGGATTGATTTTGTATGGGGAAATATAAAAATGAAAGGGACCGGAAAACTTGATATAGATATAAGCGCTGGTGACAGGGCTTTTATTACGTTTCCTCCAGATAAGGTTACACTCTTTGATACAGCATCAGGGATGAGATTGTAATACATCAGGCTTATCTCATGTCTTTCTTATATATTTAACAGAGGTATTCTTTTCAAGGTTGATAAAAAGATAGTATCGTAGTCCTGAGCAACTCAGACCAGATTATTCATGAAGCACAAAATAGCAGAGCAGATGCAATATCATCGCTCTGTAAAGCCGATCCGATACAGCATCTGCTCTGGTTGATTCATTTTTCCCCTCTTGACAGCAATGAAACTTTTTTGATAATTTATTCTGATAAATGTACTGAAAAAGTATAGAGCGTGCTTATTTTTGGTACGTATACGGTCTTTAAAAATAAAGAAAGTCGAACTGCTGAAACTAAGCTTTGGGAGTTCGGCTTTTTGTTTTTTATGAGAAAAATATATACAAATTATCGTAAAAAAAGGAGGAGATCATGGAAAAGGCACACTATGGGGATACCGTCAAAGTTCATTATACAGGTCTTACAGAGGATGGTACCGTTTTTAGTTCAACCATGAACTCCAAACCTCTTCAATTTAAAATGGGACAGGATGAAGTAATTTCTGGCTTTGAAGAAGCAGTATTCGGGATGAAAGCAGGTGAAACAAAAACTGTCAAGATCCCCATGAATAAAGCTTTCGGACAACGAAGAGATGAAAACATTATATCATTAGCACGAAATAAATTCCCCAAAGACATGAAACTGAAGATTGGCAAACAGTTATCAATTCCAACCGGCAATGGTCGAAGAGTTGTCATTACAGTTACAGATATCTCAGATGTTACTGTTCGTGTAGATGTTAATCATCCATTATCTGGAAAAGACTTAATTTTCGATATTAAGCTTCTGGAAATTAGTTAACGGCATAATCATTAACTGTTCAATGACCTGATTTTTTGAGTAGTACAGAAGGTTTAAGGAGTTACTACCTTAATACAAAATGTTTTATCTTTAGATTAATCGTAGGGAGTAATTCATGATAAAAGCCCACTATGGGGATACCGTCAAAGTTCAATATACAGTTACCCTGGAAAACAGCACCCAATTACTGCGAAATAATTCACTAGACTTTATTATAGGCTCGAATAATGTACCAAAGGACATTGAACGTTCAGTAATCGGCATGAGACCGGGCAGAAGCAAACGGATTAAAATTCCTGGTCATAAAATATTTGGTCCATACAGTGAACAAAAAATAATTCAAGTAGCGAGAAACAAATTGCCCGGTCGTAATATAGAGATTGGTCTTCGATTAAGAATTCCACCTCTGCCATTTTCAGTAAAGGTAGTTGATGTTTCCGAATCAATAGTGACTATAGATACCAATCATCCACTTGCCGAAGAATATCTCACGTTTGAGATCAAACTGGTACATATAAACGAGAGTCCGGTTTCTTTTACATGAATCAAATTTCTCTCGGGAGGGTAAAAACTTACTAATCAAAAGAAGGGGCACCATGATTTCAGAGAGGATAAATAGATGTAAAATAACCGGGCAAATAATTCAAAATTTAAATAAGGAATTATGATGAATGTTATAGAAACAATAATCCCTACAATCGGTATATTTTTTTTCTATTCGGCCTCATTATGATGACGGCAAACCAGCTACATCTTATGAAAAAAATAAGCAAATGGAGTACTATTAAGGCTTGCACCTGCTTTGTTCCATTCATTTTACTTCATTTCCTGAAGTTTGATGACCAAATTAAAATTATTTGCAGAGACGCTCAAAAAGGGGCCTCGCACTATCGTTGATAGGTATTGCAACCCTGAACGTATTTCGACTGGTCTTCTGGCAGTATTAATTCTATCAAATGGAGTGCCATTTAAAAAAATTGTCCTGCTCCCAATTAACCCGAAAAATGCGTTTCCCGGAGGCATGGTTGGCTAAAAAGTCTTTTGTCCCGACAAAAGTCGGGATTGAAATCAAAAGACTTTGAAGGCGACTGTGCCTCCGGTTTAACAATCAATTGCATTTTTCGGGTTAAAGATGGCTGATGTCGTCCTTCTTTTCTTCTTCTGTCTCGCCCTTTAACTTCTTTTTAATATACTCTTTTGCTGTATCCTGACCGCCCAGGCCAAAGGCTATTGCAAGAGCGAGGACGACGCCGCCGAATATGA
>Ga0209270_1000534_pt1 | contig 77339 bp, 69 predicted proteins | sample MTBAKSrepl1MetaG_FD_187456 | JGI IMG/M metagenome (GOLD analysis project Ga0209270, IMG submission 187456) | Enrichment culture microbial communities from Arthur Kill intertidal strait, New Jersey, USA, that are MTBE-degrading - MTBE-AKS1... | ecosystem: Environmental > Aquatic > Marine >... | reverse complement strand
GAGGATCTTCCACGTGAGCGAATTGTCGGACGCCTACGTGAAAGATCCTCGAGCCGTGGTCAAGGTAAATCAGCGGGTCACGGTCCATGTCCTGGATGTGGATCTGGAAAGAAAGCGGATTTCTCTTTCCATGAAGGGGCAGGGAAGCCGGCGCGAGAAAAAGGAAGTGAAAAGGACGGAACCGGTGAAGAGGGAAAAACGGCCGGAGAAGCCCAAACCCCAGCCTTTCAACAACCCCTTTGCCAAGGCTTTCAGGAATTAGCGAAGCTCCGCGCCCTTAGCGTTCTCGGCAGTGACCCCCCCCTCATTTTGGGGTTGCGCTATGGCTGCAATATAGTTACGATTCGTGTAGATCATTGATCATTGCACATTGATAGAAATGTTGAATGATCAATGAAGACTGACCATGAGGAGAGCGTTTATGTCCGATACCATGAAAGGCTCTGTGCTGGTGGTGGGAGGCGGTATCGCCGGCATGCAATCCGCCCTGGACCTGGCCGATTCCGGCTACTACGTCTATCTCCTTGAAAAAGGCCCGTCCATCGGCGGGGCCATGGCCCAGTTGGATAAAACCTTCCCTACCAACGACTGCGCCATGTGAATTATCTCACCCAAACTGGTCGAGGTCGGCCGGCACCTGAACATCGAACTCCTGACCCTTTCCGAACTCCTGAACGTCACCGGGGAGCCGGGAAACTTTTCCGTGGAGATCCTCAAACATCCCCGTTTCGTGGACATGGAAAAATGCATCGCCTGCGGAACCTGCGCCGAAAAGTGCCCCAAGAAAGTCAATGACGCTTTCAACCAGAACCTGGTCAAACGAAAAGCCGCCTACATTGAATATGCCCAGGCCGTGCCCCTCAAATATGCCATCGACAAGGAGCACTGCATCTATTTCGAGAAAGGCAAGTGCCGGGCTTGTGAAAAGTTCTGTCCCACAAAGGCCGTCAATTTCGAGGACAAAGAAGCCAGGCTGAATCTGAACGTGGGTGCCGTCATCCTGGCCCCGGGCTTCAAACCTTTCGATCCCAGCCGGCATCAAACATACCACTACGCGAAGTACCCGAATGTGGTCACGAGCATGGAGTTCGAGCGCATCCTGAGCGCTACGGGTCCCTACCAGGGTCATCTTCAGAGGCCTTCGGACCACAAGACCCCGAGGAAGATTGCATGGCTTCAGTGTGTAGGCTCCCGAGAAATTCATCACTGCGATCACGGTTACTGTTCTTCGGTTTGCTGCATGTATGCCGTCAAGGAAGCCGTCATTGCCAACGAGCATGCAGGCTCTGATCTCGACTGCGCCGTCTTCTACATGGACATGAGGACCCACGGGAAGGACTTTGAAAGATACTACGACAACGCCCGGGAAAAGCACGGGGTCCGTTTCATCCGCTCCAGGATCCCCACCATCGACACTACCCGGGAAGGCGACGACCTCATCATTCCCTACGTGAACGAAAAAGGGGAGGTGGTGCAGGAGCGATTCGACATGGTGGTCCTGTCCGCAGGGCTGGAGATATCGCCCGACGCCTTGGATCTGGCCGGAAAGCTCGGGATCGATCTGACCGAAGGACAGTTCTGCAAAACCGACACCTTTAGACCGGTGCAAACGTCCAGGCAGGGCATCTACGCCTGCGGGGCCTTTCAGGGACCCAAGGACATTCCCCAGTCCGTCATCGAGGCGAGTTCTGCCGCGGCCGAGGCAGGCGCTCTGCTGAGCAGGGCGAGGAACTCCGCCACCAGGCGGAAGGAGATGCCTGAGGAGAGGGCTGCCGACATCAAGCGACCCAGGATCGGTGTGTTCGTATGCCACTGCGGGATCAACATCGGCGGCATCGTCGATGTCCCGGCCGTGCGGGATTATGCCGCCGGCCTTCCCTTTGTGGAATTTGTCGCCGACAACCTCTTCACCTGCTCCACCGACACCCAGGACCTGATCGCAAAGCTGATCCGGGAAAAAGACCTGAACCGCATCGTCGTAGCCGCCTGCACGCCGAAAACCCATGAGCCCCTTTTCCAGGAAACCCTCGTGAACGCCGGACTCAACAAGTACCTCTTTGAGATGACCAACATTCGCAACCAGGATTCATGGGTTCACAAGGACGACCCGAGAATGGCTACGGAGAAAGCCATGGATCTGGTCCGGATGGCCGTGGCCAAGGTGGCCCTCATGACGCCCCTCAAGGAGGCGGAAGTGGACATCAACCAGCGGGCCCTGGTGATAGGCGGCGGCATATCCGGGATGACCGCGGCAAGAACCCTTTCGCGGCAAGGCTATGCGGTGACGCTGGTGGAAGACTCGGCGAGCCTGGGAGGCCAGGCCCGGAACCTGTTCAGGACATGGAAAGGGGAAGACATCCAGGCAAAGCTGGCGGACCTGGTGCGGTCCGTGGAAGAGGACTCGAACATCGACGTTCACCTCGGATCGGAGATTTCTCAGGTGGAGGGGTTTGTAGGAAATTTCCGGTCCACCCTGACGTCGCAGGCCGGGGAGCAGCAGGTGGAGCACGGAATCGCCGTGGTGGCTACGGGCGCCCGCGAGCACACGCCCGAGGAATACCTGTACGGAAAGGACTCAAGGGTCATGACCCATCTGGAGCTTGATCGCAAGTTCCTGAGCCGGGATCCTTCCTTGAAGGACATCAGGACGGCCGTGTTCATTCAGTGTGTGGGATCCCGGGAGCCTCAACGTCCTTACTGCTCCAGGGTCTGCTGCACCCATTCCATGGAAAGCGCGCTTCACCTGAAGGAGCTCAACCCGGATATGAACGTCTATATCCTTTACAGGGACATCAGAACCTACGGGGAAAGAGAATACATCTACAGAAAGGCGCGGCTGGAAGGGATTCTTTTCCTCCAGTATTCAAAGGATCACAAGCCCAAGGTCACGGCTACTCAGGACGGTCTCGTCATCGAATTGATGGATCAGAACCTGGGGCAGACGGTGGAGATGAAGGCCGATCTCCTGGCCCTAGCCACGGCCATTGTTCCCTATGAGGATCAGAAACTCGCCCGGTTTTTCAAAGTCCCGGTCAACGAGGACGGATTCTTTGTGGAGGCCCACGCCAAGCTCGGTCCTTCGGAATTTGCCACCGAAGGGGTGTTCCTCTGCGGCATGGCCCACTACCCCAAACCCATTGACGAGTCCGTGGCCCAGGCCCAGGCAGCCTCATCGCGGGCCGTGACGCTGCTGGCCAGGGAAAGGGTCAGGGTGAGCGGGACCGTGGCTTACTCGAATCCGCTGCTGTGCAGCAGTTGCGGCGTCTGCATCGAGGTTTGCCCCTACTCGGCACCCTCTTTCATTACAAAGGGGCCTTTTGCGGGAAAAGCGGAAGTCAATGCCGTGCTCTGCAAGGGATGCGGGCTTTGCGTGGCTTCGTGCCGTTCAGGGGCGCTGAATTTGAGGGGTTTCGAGGAAGGCCAGATCATGGCCATGATTAATGAAATATGAAGATTGGAGTAATGGAGCGCTGGAGTGTTGGAGTGATGGTAAGGCGCAAGGTGTCGGACATTATTCTCCAACATTGCGATGGTAGTTCTATGACTGTCAGAGGCTGCTCAAAAGCGTCCAGATGCAAGGCACCCGAAGTTCCGAGGAGTGAGTCGTACTGGGAAGTACGTCGCAACAAGCCTGTCCCGTGCTAGACACGGGAAGGAACGAGGGTAACGCCGCAGATGGATGCTTTTCAGCAGCCTGCCAAGGAAGGGGGTCACTATGGCTGATATTGATCTAACCAAGGCCGATCCGAAGTTCAGGAAAGAACTGTCCGCCCAGCCCGGCGGTGAGAAGATCATGGCGTGCTTCACCTGCCGGACGTGCACCGCCAGTTGCCCTGTGAGCGCGGTCAACAGCCGCTTCAATCCTTATCGGATCATCCGGCTGGCCCTTTACGGGCTCAAGGATGAAGTGCTCCAGAGTGACTTCATCTGGCTGTGCTCCAGTTGCTATGCCTGCCAGGAGCGGTGTCCGCAGGGGGTGAGCATCACGGATTTCATGACCCTCCTCAAAAACATGGCGATCAAGGAGGGCCATGCGCCCTCGGGCATCAAGGCCCAGAGGGACCTCATCAAGGGTCAGGGTCGCATTTACGCCATCGATGACTTCGACAACAAGAAGCGGAACAAGATCGATTTGCCGTCTATTCCCACAACCTGTGACGTCGTGAAAGTTTTGTTTCCGGAAAGTTGAGGTGCTCCATGAAATACGCCCTTTTTCTCGGCTGCACCATCCCGGCCCGGTCCAGGCAGTATGAGCTTTCTGCGAGAAAGGTGGCCCAAAAGCTGGGGATCGAACTGGTGGACGTGGAGAGCTTTATATGCTGCGGTTTTCCTGTCAAGAATTCGGATCTGAAGGCAGCCCTGGTTCTCGGCGCCTACAACATCGCCCTTGCGGAAAAACAGGGCCTGGAACTTTGCGCCCTTTGCAGTTCCTGCACTTCGGCCCTGACCGAGGTGGCTCACCACCTGGCGCACGACGAAAAGGCAAAAGCAGAGGTGAACGAGAGCCTTTCACGGGCGGGCCTTACCTATGACAAGGGGGCCAAGGTGAGGCATTTCGCCCGGGTTCTCTATGAAGAAGTGGGGATGGACGAGCTGAAAAAACATTTCACGAAGAGCCTGGAAGGGTTGCGCATCGCAACCCATTATGGGTGCCACTATCTCAAGCCCTCCGAGATCTACGATAACTTCGACCAGGTGGAAGACCCTCACACCCTGGATGACATGGTCGCTTTGACAGGAGCCACGGTCGTGGATTACGCGAACAAGAAGCGATGCTGCGGCGGGCCGGTGCTGCCTGTGGACGAAAAGACGTCGCTTGCCGTGGCCAAAGAGAAGCTTGATGATATTCTCGAAGCCGGGGCTAATGCGATCAACCTCGTCTGCCCCTTCTGCTCGGTCATGTACGACAGCAACCAGAAGGGCATCGAGACGGCCTTTAACGCCTCTTACAACATCCCTGTCCTCTACCTCAGCCAGATCCTCGGCCTTGCCATGGGCATGGACCGCAAGGAACTCGGCCTCAACATGAATGTGGTCAAAACGAAGGAGGCTCTCGCCAAATACGCCGGCAACGAGTAACAGATTCCCGTCTGTGTTTTAAGTTCGCTGCTTTGGTCCAGCCCATCGCGCCGCCGAAAGGCACTCCTTATGGAGACCCAAGGTTTTCATGCGCCGTTTCACGTTCGTTTTGCTGAGGGGAGCATAATATTGTTTACATGCAAAGGGCCTCTCGAATGGTTATTGCGAACGACTGAAAGGAGCAAAGCAATCTCCCCATTAGGCTCGTTATTAACCGTCTCGTGCATGAAAGTTCAAATGTGAAGAACGTGCCCCTTCCCCGCGAGCCTAGACCCTCCACATGCGCTGCGGCTCATACTGAGCTTAGCCCAGCCCACATTACAGAAAAAATATGCCATAATTTTTTTCTTGACAAAGCAGAAAGCACACGGTAAATTCCCCACCAATCGATTGGTTGGTAATGAAATATCTTCCTCTGAGAAATGCGCTCCGGGAGGCGAACTTTGAAAAAGGAAACTCAGCGAACCAAAATTATTGCGGTAGCTGCTAACCTGATGGGGAAGAAAGGGTACAAGGCAACGTCGCTTGATGAAATTACAAGACGCGTGGGGATCCACAAAACAACGTTTTTTCATTACTTCAATAACAAGGAAGAACTCCTCCTTGAAGTGTTGAAATGCGGTATTGCGGAGGTCACAAGGAATTTGGCCCAGCTAGTAGAGGCTGAAAACATAGCACCCAAAGAAAAACTAAGGCAAGCAATTGCCAACCACTTGAACGTGTCAGCTAGATACATAGACAACGTAAACGTTTATCACAGTGAAATCCCTTTCCTTTCGGAGAAAAATAGACGAGATTATCTCCGGACACGAAGATCCTATGCAGACCTCTTTGAAAAGATAATTGTACAGATCAAAAACTCCGATCGGGAATATTTTAGCGGCATGGACACCAGAACAGTTACATACGGAATTTTGGGCATGTGTAACTGGGTTTCTAAATGGTTCAGAAAATCGGGACGACTTACCACCGCTGATATTGCGCAGACATTTTATAGTATGATCATAGTCCGAGGAAATTCGAAATAATGCATTTTGAATTGACGGAAGAACAAAAAGCCTTGAAGGATTTGGCAACGAAATATGCGTTGGAGACCATAGCGCCGATCCATGAACAAGATGAAGCAGTAGGCCGCTTTCGTAAGGAAATTGTGATAGAAATGGGGACGCTAGGATTCTGGGGAGCTCTTATCCCAGAGGAGTATGGGGGGACCAGCGCTGGCTTCCTTAGCTCTATTTTGATCACTGAGGGAGTCTCAACTGTTAGCCCTGCGTATGCAGGCCATTTCCTAACGCAGACTGTCGGCGTTGGTTTGCCAATTTTCCAAAACGGAACCGAGCTTCAGAGACAAGAATTCGTTCCTAAATTGGTAACAGCCGACTTACTGGGTTGCTTTGCAGCCACCGAGCCAGATGCAGGATCGGATTTGACATCGATGAGGATGAAAGCAGCTGAACGGAAAGATGGTTTCATTTTGAATGGTTCCAAAACATGGATAACCAATGCCACAGAAGCCGATATAGGCTTGATCTTCGCATATACAGATAAGGAAAAACGACACGAAGGAATTTCTTGCTTCATAGTTCAGCTGCAAGACGCCGATGGCATCGAGACGAGGGAAGCAGAGAAACTTGGACAGCGTTGTATTAAAGTTGGAGAGATACTTTTCACCGACGCCTTTGTACCAAAACACTCCTTGCTTGGCAATAAAGGAGAAGGATTCTCCATCCTAATGGATCTCCTTAATAATACTCGCTTATTTGCTGCTGCGAGAGCGTTAGGCCTTGAAGCAGCATGCATTAGGAAAAGCATTGAGTATGCAAAAACCAGGATCCAGTTTGGAAAACCGATCGCGGAGTTCCAGATGATCCAACAACAAATTGCGGACATGTATGTGAATCATGAAGCAGCACGAATGCTGGTCTATCAGGCGGCAACGAACAAGGACAAGGGGAAAAAGGATCCACTTGAGGTATCTACGGCAAAGTACTTTGCTTGCGAATCAGCAGTAAGCTCCGCAGACACTGCGATGAAGATATATGGAGCCTATGGTTACTCAATGGAGTACCCGATCCAAAGGTATCTCAGAGATTCAAGAGCGTTCATTATGACGGAGGGCAGCTCAAATATTCAGAAAATAATTATCGCAAAAAGGGTACTCGGCACTGGGAAGTAGCAATACCAAACAAAGATTATCCAGCCGAATGAGAATAATTCATCTATCCGAGAACGAAAGGAGAGAAAAATGGCTTTTCGCGACTTGTCTGACTGGATAAATGGGCTTGAGCTAGAGGGCGAACTGGCGAAGGTGAGGGAAAAGGTTGACTGGAACTTGGAACTCGGCGCAATCACTCAGGAAACCTTCGATAGAAAAGGACCTGCCTTACTTTTCGAAAACATAAAGGGTTACGAAAATACACTCTGCACTAGATTATTTACTGGATCATTAGCGACGTATTCCAGAATGGCTTTGATGTTGGGAGTTTCTAAGGAAACTCCTTATAAGGAGCTTATTGAAATCTGGCGGGACCGTTGTAAACATCGGGTTAAGCCTATTATAGTCGACTCAGGCCCATGCAAAAAAAACATTTTGAAGGATAAGGATGTAGACTTGTTTCAGTTCCCAGTCCCTAAATGGCACGACAGGGATGGTGGTAGATACATTGGCACATTCGATGGCGTTGTAACAAAAGACACTGATTCCGACTGGATGAATGTGGGTCTTTACCGGCAAATGATACACGATAAGAGCAATACAGGCTTAACAATTCCAACAGGCCAGCACATATGGAGGCATTGGAGAAACCATAGAAAGGTAAAAAGTGACATGCCAGTGGCAGTAGCCATAGGTTGGGATCCAGTTCTGCCCGCAGTAGCATGTGCTCCTGTTGCTCCTGGAATCTCTGAATATGAAGTAATGGGTGCTTTAAGACAACAACCCGTAGAACTTGTGAAATGTGAAACCTCAGATCTATATGTACCAGCGTCATGCGAAATCGTGTTAGAAGGCGAGGTATCGACCGATTTTACTTCGTTTCGAGAGGAGGGCCCTTTTGGGGAATATACTGGATACTACTGCTCTGTCCCAGCGAGCCGACCAGTCTTTCATGTCAAATGCGTCACTTTTAGGGATAATCCGATTTATCAAGGAACACTTGAAGGAGTCCCTATTAATGAAGATCATATTGTAAGCTCAGTTAACCATAGCGTTGCCATATGGGATCTCCTAGATGAACGCATGACTGGTGTGACAGGGGTAAACGTGGATTCAAGCACAGCTTGGGCAAATGTCTTTGTCCAGATTGACAACAGTTACTATGGGCAGGTCCACCAGGTTGCAGCTAATATCTGGAGCTCAGATTTGTCGAACATGATCGGAAAGAACGTTATAGTAGTCGATGAAAGTGTCGATGTCTACGATTTGAGAAAGATACTTTGGGCCTTCGCATATCACGTCAGGCCTTCACAGGATATTACCGTCTTTCCCGGATGGGTCAGCTATCTCGACCCGGTCGTCCATCCAAAGGACAGGATTGCAGCTGCCGTCAATAAAGGGGAAAGATTGCTTATAGATGCCACTAGGCCCTTTGACAACCCAAAAACCGACGAGTGGTTCGGACTGAAATTTGCCCCTCTTGCTTACCCGGACAAGCACACTATGGATAAAGTCAAGAGAAATTGGAAGAGGTACGGAATACCTGATTAGGCCTCAGTGCTAACGATGGATGACCAGGTCATAATTACGAAACAAATTAAGAGTCTTATTGGAGCAGAGCTCATTGAACCTTCTACAGTCGAAATAGAGAAGGGTACGATACAAAAGTTTGCAGAAGCCATAGGCGATAAAAACCCCTTATGGCAAGACGTAGAGTACGCAGAGAAAACTAGATACGGTGGCATCGTCGCTCCCCCGACTTTTTTAACCTTTACGGCGTTTTGGCCTGACGAGATACAACACCGCCTAGCCATGCTAGATTCACCGCTCAAAAGAATAATGGCTGGAGGCGTTGAGTATAACTATTTTCAGGCAGTGAAGCCAGGCGATCAGATAACCGCAACTGCTACCCTTGCTAATGTTCAATTGCGAGAAGGTAAGCACGGCAAGCTTCTCTTTATGACCGTAGAAATAACCTATACAAACCAAGAGCGAGAAATTGTTGCAAAGGAGCTGAACACAGTTATCAGATACTAGCCATTCCCAATTGATGGCAATAGGACATGCAAGAGACAACGCTATTTTACGAGGATGTGGAGATCGGCACCGATCTACCTCCTCTTAATAAAAGGCCAACGACGAGACAATTAGTAAAGTGGGCGGGAGTTTCTGGCGACTTTCTTGAAATCCACTACGATCAAAATGTAGCAGAGAAAGCTGGACTCCCCGGCGTTATCGTACACGGCAAGCTTATGATCTCTTTCTTGGCGGAAATGCTAACCACCTGGGTTGGTCTTGGTGGAGACTTAAAGCTGCTAAGCTGCAGCTATCGGGGCATTGCCAGACCGGGACAAGAGATTTGTTGTAAGGGCAGAGTGACCGGCAAGCACATAGAGCAAAGTCAGCATTATGTCGATTGCCAAGTATGGATAGAAAATGAAGAGATGGTCACAATCGTGCAAGGGCGATCCAAGGTAGTGCTGCCATCAAGGCAAAACAACGAATCATACTTACTAGAAAAGAGGGTCTAATATGGGAGAACTTCTTAAGGGAAAGGTCGCTATAGTGACTGGGGCTGGTCGAGGAATCGGAAAAGCGATAGCTATTCTCATGGCGGAACAGGGAGCCAAAGTTGTGGTAAATGATTTAGGAGGAGAGGTCGATGGTACGGGCGAATCTAAACTACCTGCTCATGATGTTGTACAACAGATACGTAATGCAGGAGGAACAGCTATCGCCGACTATCACTCGGTGTCCAGCCCAGAAGCTGCCGAAAGTATTATTCAAGCCGCAGTTGATGAGTTTGGTAGACTTGACATTTTGGTCAACAATGCCGGAATTACTCGGGACAGGATGATATTTAATATGACTGATGAGGAATGGGACTCTGTAATGAAAGTTCATGCTTATGGCACTTTTTATTGCACAAGAGCTGCTTGCAAAGTTATGAAAGAACAAAAAGGTGGTCGAATTCTCAATATCGTTTCGCTTACCGCACTTGGCAACATAGGACAATCGAATTATGGTGCAGCTAAAGGTGCTATCCTTGCTTTTACTAGATGCATTGCTCGTGACATGGGAAGATATGGAGTCACATGTAATGCAATAATTCCCTCGGGTAAAACACGACTAGGTTGGTCACCCGAGATCGAGGCAGCCTGGAAAAAGATGGTAGAGAAAGGAATGGCTCCGCCAACAGCATCCCTCAAGGAAGGGGGCCCGCCGCCTCCTGAAGATGTCGCGCCCCTAATAGTGTATTTAGCTACTGATGCCACTGACCACATAAATAGCTGTCTATTCCATATAAGGGGCGGCATGATTCACCTTTACAGCAGTCCGGTACCAATTAAAACGATATGGAAAGTAGGTTCGTGGACTCCAGACGAGCTAATGAAAATAATGCCAACTACGATCGCAGCCGGACTTCAAAATCCATCTCCTCCTAAAGAGAGCTGAGACTAGAGGATACCTGCTCAGCTCTTACAACACAACGGTTACGTTTTGCTGCTTTAGTGAATAATATGCTGGATGACCAAATAATAACCACTTAAATAGACTCGTTCGTTTTCTGAAAAGAAAGGGCTTATATGCCTACCAGGTCAGTGTAATTGATTGGTGCTTTCAAATAATTGATTTTGACGGGTGGAAAGGAAAGAGCTTCAAGTTTGTTCTGTTACGCTAGGAATCTTGCTGGGCTGGAGACAACGCTTTTTGAATTATACCGAAAAGTGTCTTGTGGAGCATAGAGCAAAAGACTAAAAGACCAATGTCCGGGTAGTTTAATCAAAGCATTCATCTGGGAGAGGTTGGTATGCTTGTGGGAGACATAATAAGACAAGCTGCAAACAAATGTCCAGAAAAGACTGCGGTGATCTTCGAAAATACAAAGATAAGCTATTCAGCTCTAAACCGGAGAGTAAATGCCTTATCCAATGCATTATTGAGGCTCAAACTTAACAGGGGCGACAGGGTAGGCATACTGTCTCGAAATCGCCATGAATATTTGGAAGTTTACTTTGCTATCGCTAAAGCTGGACTTATCGCGGTCCCCCTCAATTATCGGCTTACCGGCTCCGATTTTGCGGACATCCTCAATGACTCGTCAGCAGCAGCCGTCTTTATTGATCGAGACTTTGTTGACACACTCAGCGAGATCCAAGACCGCTTAGAGACCGTAAAATGTTATGTTGGCATCAGAACAAGGGAGTTTAAGTATAACTACGAGGACCTGTTAGAGGGTCAATCCATCGATGAACCCAGAGTCTCTTCAAGCGAAGCTGATATTTGGTTGATATCCTATACAAGTGGGACTACGGGACAGCCAAAAGGAGCTATGACGAGCCACAGAAACACAGTTGCTGGTGTCACATCATGGGTTATTGAAAATCAAGTCGCAACTGATGACGTGTGCCTTTTGCAGGTGCCATTTTGCTTTGCCTCCTGCGGAACAACTCGATTTCACGGCTTGCTACGTGGGTGCACGAACGTAATCACAAACTTTGACCCTGAAGAATTTATTAGGACTGTCGAAACCTATCATATTACCGTCACTAGCATGAGCCCCGCGGTAGCAAAAGCAATAGCTTATCATCCAACTGTACGTAGCCATAATCTAAAAGTACTCAGGAAACTCGGGATAACAACTGGCCCTACCACGCCTGAGCTCTGGGAGGAGCTTGACTCAATATTTGGACCGATCGGAAGGCCCTTCTATGGCCTCACTGAGAGTTGCATGGTGGGGCTAACGCTCCAGCGGCACGAGATGAATGACAATCAGCAAAAACTCACTTCCGTAGGCAAAGCTTATGTTGGTACCGAGGTGCTCGTAGTAGACGACTTTGGGGAAAGTGTCTCCTTTAATAAGCAACAAGTTGGTGAGATCATCATTCGTGGGGACAACGTCGTTTCGAGCTACTGGAATTTACCAAGTGAGACTGCCGATACCTTTAGGGGTGGATGGGTTCATACTGGAGATTTAGCTGTCGTGGATGAGGATTTAGATAAGTATTTGGTAGGAAGAAAAAGTGCGATGATTAGAAGTGCGGGCCTCAAGGTCATGCCGGAAGAAATAGAAAATGTTCTTAGTAGGCATGCCGCCGTCGAGCAGGTTGTCGTCATAGGAATACCGCACGATAAATGGGGGGAGACACCACACGCTGTCATAGTATTGCGGCCGGGGAAGCAGGCCACTGAAAAGGAAATAATAGGGTTTTGCAAGGAAAATTTGGCATCTTTTAAGAAACCAACCTCTGTTGAGTTTGTTCACAGCCTCCCGATGACCGTGAGTGGGAAAATCAAGCGACACGAAGTGAGGGAGCAATACTGGGGAGGGCTGGAAAGCCGGATTCATTAACCGATGTCTCAGTTTAACTGTTGATGAAAGAAATTGATAACGAGCGACGTCCTAAGGGCATTTTGGAGCGTTAGGAAACTTGAATAAGGGAACAGTTGATAAAACGACGTCTCTAAAGAATGCAATCAGGTGTAATGTGAAGCCTGGTATGCAGCTGTTTATATCCTTTGAATCTGGCGCCTCAATTGCTGAGCTTGTCCGCCAGTATCACAGGAAAACCCCTGAGTTTACGGTTATTACAACCATTGCCGCAGACCACTTGCTAAATTTGCTCCATCTTGGCCTAGTAAAAAAGCTGATATTCTCAAACTGTGCCGAGCTGCACCCATCTGCTTCGCCAAGCAAAGTGCTGCAAAGGGCCCTTAGAAAAGAGAGAGTTGAGTTAGAAAATTGGTCACTTTACTCCCTCCAGCAAAGACTAATGGCTGGAGCACTAGATGTGGGCTTTCTGCCTACGAGATCGGTTATCGGAAGTTCTCTTGCGCATGAAAACAGTGAGGCTTTCAAGGTTGTCAAGAACCCTTTCGAGCCGACGGAGAAGGTTGGGGTAGTGAGTGCCTTAAATCCTGACATCTCAATAATTCACGCTTGGGCTGCTGACCGATTGGGTAATGTGATAACTCTTTTTCACTCTCAGGACACAGTGTGGGGGGCCAAAGCAAGCGCAAAAGGAATCTTGGTTACGGTTGAAAATATTGTATCTACTGACTTCATCAGAAAGTATTCAACTCTAGTCAAAATACCGGGGCACAGAGTTCTGTCAGTGTCTCTGGCTTCCATGGGAGCTCATCCTCATGCCCAGATAGCTAATGGTATAGCATCCTTTGAATCATACTCAGAAGATTATGATTATATGGCTGAGTACAGGGAAGCGACTAGGGACGAGAAGTCGCTTGATTTATGGATAAGGAAGTGGGTTCTAGATTGCAAAAACCACGATGATTACCTGACGAGGCTTGGAACCAAAAAGCTTTCAGCTCTAAAGGAGGAAGGTGACGCAAGCCGCCATCCGAGATTTCATCTAAAAGCCGGCGCTGTTTCCAAAAAGGTAAAGTATAATGAAGTGGAGATGATGTTAATTGTAGCAAAGAGAAAGATAGTAGAAAAGGTCATCAAGAATGCGTATCAAATAATACTGGTAGGAGTAGGTTTCCCCTCTCTTGTTGGGTGGCCGGCCTATTACGAATTAAAGGAAGCGGGATACCAGGTGGAGCTTATGGTTGGATCTGGTCTTTTTGGATATGACCCACGGGCAGGGGATCCATTCTTCTTGAACTCTTCTGTAGTAAAAACATGCAAAATGCTAACAGATATTGTAGACAGTTATGGCTTTCTCGTCGGCGGTTACAAGAGCGCTTGCATAAGTATTCTCGGCGGAGGGCAAATAGATAGGTACGGTAACATAAACTCAGGAAAAGTATCAGAGGAAATCTACTTAACTGGGGCAGGGGGTGCTAACGACAATAGTAGTGTAGCCAAGGAGTTGTTGGCCGTAATAAGGCAATCCAGGCCGCGACTCTTGGAAAAAGTGCCTTACGTGACCTCGTGCGGAGATAACATAAAGACCCTTGTTTCTACAATGGGCGTGTATGAGAAAATTGGGAGCGCAACACACTTCAGACTTACTGGATTCTTTCCTTACCGAGATCGGTCAAAGAAGCAGCTACTTCAACGAATCAGGGACAATTGTTCATGGAACCTTTATGTGGCGAGTGACGTTAAGGCAATTGAACCACCTACTCATTATGAATTAAAGGCTCTAAGGAGCTTCGATCCGAAAGGCTTGTACATATCTTAGAAAGCGTGAACAGCATTCAATAAGTAAGGATCCAGTTGTACTGAGTTGTTGGTTTTGGGTAACATATCTATGGGTCGCAGGCTCAGTAGAACACATCATGCAAGGAGGAGAGCAAATGACCGGAATTGTATCATGTTCTGCTTACATCCCCTACTATCGATTAAACTATGAAGAGTTTGCTAGGGCGTGGAACAAAAAACTCCCTAAAGGAGAAAGGGCGGTCGCTAATTACGATGAGGATTGCATCACTATGGCGGTAGAGGCAGCAATGGGATCGCTAAATGGCGTAAAACGTGAAAGTATAAATGGAGTTTACTCAGCCTCTACTACAGCTCCATATAAAGAAAAGCAGTCAGCTGCCTTGATAGGAGAAGCACTAGATCTTGGGTGCGGAATAAGCTCAATGGACTTTGCGAATTCCCTGCGCTCGGGAACAAACGCCTTGCTGGCAGCGGTTAACGCTATACAGGCTAGGCCGGATGAGAGAATACTCGTAACTGCGGCGGACTGTCGCTTGGCCATGCCGCAATCTTCCTTGGAGTATACCTTTGGAGACGGAGCCGCAGCACTCATCCTTGGAAGTTCTGATTTAGTAGCTGAGGTAGAGTACACCTACTCAACATCAGACGAAATGCTTGATTGGTGGCGAACTGATACTGATTTATTTGTGAATACGTGGGAAGACCGGTTTGTCCTGCAGCAAGGCTATATGTCAATTGTCCCAAAAGCTGTCTCAGAGTTTATTCAGAAGTTTGGGGTAACTTTAGGCGACTTCAATAGAGTTGCTTATTATGCACCGGACCCAAGAAGCCATGCCAGCTTAGCTAGGGTTTTAAAATTGAGTATGGAAGACCAAGTGCAACCTTGCTTGATTGGGAAAATAGGAAATACAGGGTGCTCAAACGCACTCGCGCATTTGATCGCGGCCTTAGAGGAGGCCAATGACGGAGATAGACTGCTTTTTATCAGCTATGGTGATGGGTGCGATGTTCTGAGTCTGAGGGTAACCGCAAAGGTTGCAAATCTGAAACATCCCAATCATAGGACGATAAAAAGTTCCGTCGAAAGATCGAAAAAACTATCGAGCTACGAAAAATATCTGGCATATCGCAATTTACTTTCCGTTGATATTTCCCGGCGTGCCTCTTATCCGAGCTCTGCCTCCGTTGTTAGGCGGGAGCGTGATCAGATTATTCGATATCATGGGTTCAAATGCCGAAATTGTGGCACAATACAACTCCCGCGACCCGACAACATAAGGGTTTGCGTGGCTTGCCAGAGCGAAGACCAGATGGAGCACATTAGACTTTCTGAGATGACCGGCAAAATTACTTCATTTGCTCAAGATTTTGTGTTTGCAACGATAGACCCGCCTGCAGTCCAGGTCGTGGTAAATTTTGAGGGAGGGGGAAGAGTCCTGGGATATCTTACGGACGTTGATTTTGAAAAGCTTGGGGTTGGAGCCCCCGTCAGGATGACTTTTCGAAAAATAAGCGACTCAGCAGGCTTCCATAATTACTACTGGAAAGCGAAGCTGATTTGAGAAGATAGGCTTATTTACGGAGGTAGAGAGATGAAAGGTATCAAGGATGAAGTCGCAATCGTAGGAATGGGCTGCACTCAATTTGGCGAGCACTATAATAAAGGCTCTTCAGATCTAGTTTATGAGGCCGCATTGGAGGCATGCAGGGATGCGGGTATAGAACTGAAGGATATCCAAGCTGGTTGGGTTGGAACAGCCTTTTCTGGGGAAGTAGGGACGTGTTTGTCCGTCCCTTTGAGACTTCAGTACATTCCCGTGACAAGAGTAGAGAATCGATGCGCGACTGGCGGAGATACTATAAGAAATGCTGCTTTTGGCGTTGCCAGCGGCGCGTATGACATTGTGCTGGCATTGGGATATGAAAAGCAAAAGGATACCGGCTTCAGTGGAACAAGTATGGGTGGGCCTGAGTTACATCCAGTATTCGGACACAGGACGGCTTTGGCAACGTTCGCATTGAGAGCAACAAACTATTTTAGCAAATGGGGTCTAACGCCCGAAGAAGGCAAGGCGATGATGGCGAAAATAGTGGTAAAAAATCATAGACAGGGCGCGCTGGCACCCAAGGCTCATATGCGCAAAGAAGTTACTATAGAGCAAGTGCTGAATAGTCCTATTGTATGCTGGCCGCTAGGTTTGCTGGATTGCTGTCCTGTTACAGACGGCGCTGCAGCAGCGATCCTCGTAAAGGCGGACATTGCAAAGGATTTCAGAAAAGATTATATGCTCATCAAGGCTGCCGCGTTAGTCAGCGGTCCAGGTGATGAGTATGGTAGGGACGACTACGACTTAAGCCATTTTGAGGAGGCAAAAAGGGCAGCACAGCTTGCCTATCAGGAAGCAGGCATAAAAGACCCTCTGGAGGAAGTGGATCTAGCAGAATGCCATGATTGTTTTAGTATCACCGAAGCCATCATGTACGAAGATTTGGGTTTCTGTCCTAGAGGTCAAGCAAAGCGGTATGTCGACGAAGGTATCTTCGAGATGGATGGTAAGCTACCGGTCAGTGTCGATGGTGGTCTTCTGGCGTTTGGGCATCCAATTGGTGCAACGTCCATCAGGGAGGCTTACGAGGCATATCAGCAGTTTCAAGGGAAGGCCGGTAAGCGTCAGCTGAATGATCCAAGGATAGCGGTATGCGAGACCTTTGGTGGTGCGTACGGTGCGTGGTCCGCTTCGGTTAACATATATGGAAAAGCGCCCTAAGGCTTGGTACACATAAATCTACTTCTACACTAATGAAGATATTCGTTCAACTTCGTTTGTGCAGGTAAGGGAGCAATGGAGGGAAGAATGCGATCTCATACATAGGCAGGAGTTGGATTTAAGGGAAAGCGAAAGGAGCATGGAGGTTAATTAGGAAATACAATTCTGACTTACTTCAGCAGTATTCGATTGCAGAACATGAGGGACTGATATGGAGAGTTTCGCATGGTGGACTGATGATCAGAAGGCCTTACTAAAGGAGCTCGAAGATTTTGTCAACGAGGTAACTCCGACTGCCGAAAAGGCATGGTGGACGAAAGAAATTCCTTGGGACATCATTCACGAAATAGCTCGAAGAGGATATTTCGGTGCCGCTGTGCCGAAGTCTTATGGAGGTATGGAGCTTGGAGCCACCGGAGCTTGCATCATAGTAGAACAGCTTTGCAGGCTGCCTTGGATAGGGCTTATATTTCTTGGCAGTAGCTTTGGAGGTGTCCACCAAATTCTTAAGTTTGGAAATCCCGAACAGAAGTCAAGACTTCTACCTAAAATCGCAAAAGGAGAGCTAGGGGCCATCGCAATTACAGAGCCTTTTGCAGGAACAGATGCAGCTGCAATCGAAACGACAGCGACGAAGGCAGGAGACAAATACATAATCAAAGGTAAAAAGAGATTTGTAACTGGAGCAGGACTGGCAAATCGATACATGCTATACGCGAAAACAAGTGATACCCCAGAGCAAAAGGCTAGGCGAACTCACCTTACGGGGTTTATCGTTGAGAAAGGCATGCGGGGCTTTACGATAGAGAAAATTAACGAATTAATAGGATTTGACAATGTTCCCAATGGCTACCTGAACTTGGATAACACGCCTGTGCCCGCGCACAATAGGATAGGCGAAGAGGGGCAGGGCTGGCGTGTTATGATGGCTGGACTTAATTTCGAAAGAATAGCGGGATCCGCCTGGACAAATTGTTGCTTGAGCGAGGCACTGCGCTATGCGGTATGTTTCGGAAAAAGGCGTGTTCAATTTGGAAGCCCTATACTGGAAGTCGCCAGTAACAAGCTTAAGGTGGCTGAGATTGTTACGTCTCTAAAACTCGCTCGGTTGGCGACGTACTACGCCGCTTATCTTCTTGATATTGGAGACGAGGCAGCCATAGACGCCTCCGTATGCAACTTATTCAGTTCTGATATGTCTATGAAAACAAGTATTGACGCCGCCCAGATCATGGGAGGAGATGGGATCACTAAGTTTTATCCCATTGAAAGAATTCTAAGGGATTCCAAAATTTCACAGATAGCCGGCGGAACAACAGAAGCGACCAAATTGTCCATTTTTGGCAAGGCGATAAAAATCTTAGGGCCCCATCTAGAAATGCCTCGTAGAATCATAGACGAAGAACTCGGTGTTCCCATTCCTACTTTTGCCAAGGTGACTGCAAAGCTAGAGGCAAGTGAAGGCAGCTTGCTGAAGCTTCTTGCTGATGACTACCTAGTAAACCCAGCTCTGCATATGACTCGCGATGAAATGAAGGACGCTTTCGATGTCGCAGATACAAAGTTAGATGAAATCCTTACCTCGCTTGAAAATAAGAGGCTTGCAAAGCTTTATAGAAAACGTGGAATTATCGAGATGGCGAAGGCTACCTATGAGGGGCTGGACAAGGTTCACCCTAATGACTTTTACAGGTGGTTTCCGACGTGGGTAAGAAGTGAAAATATTTTCTGAATAGGTTACAAACCATAGCTCAGCGCTACAAAATGGAGACAATCTGACAAGGAGATGAGGCGCGGATGATTTTGAGTAATAGCGATAAGAAGATGCTAGATGGATACTATGGCGCCGGTATCCAGCGCTGTATGAGCCTTCTTGTGAAGTGGGGAAACCTTTTCGGGGCGGATAGGATGGTGAATGCCGATGCGGTTCACATAAGCACGAACTTCCCTAATCAGGCCATCAAAGACATGAGTGAAGGTGCAAATAAAGTGAGGGCATTTTGTACAACGCATAGTGTTTTTGATCCTAAGTATTGGAGAGAAAGCTTCGGTGTCGTATTAGGAGAGATAGCAGGAGGATATACAACGACGGATGAAGCCGAGTTTGACGAACGCATACAACTCCTTAGAAACCTAGGAGTTGTGGGCACGTTTACCTGTTCTCCATACAGTGTCGGGATCATCCCTAAATATGGAGATGTTTTATCCATGATGGGTTCTTCTGGGCAGGTTATTTGCAACTCATTCTTTGGAGCGCGAGCTCCAAGGGAGAGTATTTCAACGTCGGTCGCGGCAGCGATTACCGGAAGGACGCCTGAAATGGGGCTAGCAAAGAAAGAGGAAAGATATGCCACAGCTTTAGTAACGATCGGAAAAGACATAAAGATCGAGGCTTTCGATGAGGCTGACTTTGGAGCCATGGGCTACTCTATCGGAAACTTGGTGGGGTCAAAGAACGTTGCGATTGACGGAATAAACCCAGGGCTCACCTTTGAGAGTGGAAGAATGCTGCTCTCTCCATTACCTGTTTCGGGTGCATCGGTGATGTGTCATATCGTAGGAGTGACGCCAGAAGCCAGCACTCTGAAGCAGTGCTTAGGAGGCAGGAAACCGGAAGCTACAACTGAGCTTAGTAGGAGGCACATTTCTGAAGCGTACCAGAAACTCAATAATGCGGAAGACCGCAGGCTTGATATGGTTGTGCTTGGCTGCCCCCACCTAACTATTAAGGAGATACAGAGCCTAGCATCAATGCTGGAAGGGAGAAAGGTAAAGCAAAGTGTTCGATTGATAATAGGGATTGCGAAGCCTGTTTACGGCATCGCCAAGGAATGCGGTTTCACTGACGTTATCGAGGCCGCTGGAGGTCTTCTCGTAAACAGCTGCGTCTCTGGGCTAAATCCATTCATATACTTGGAAAATAAATTGAGAGCTAGGGTCGTTGCCACAAATTCCGCTAGGGCTGCGCATTATATGCAGAGACTGAGCGGGGGTAGGACCACAACGCTTTACGCAGGCATCAAATGCTGCATCGATTCTGCAGTTAAGGGCAAATGGTGTGGAGAATGAAACTACATTTAAAGGGCCGTACGGTAAACACTGGCAAAGCGAAGGGAAGGGCGATAGTCACGAAGTCTGCGTTCTCCTTTTTAGGAGAATTAGACCCGTCCACAGGAAAGATATGTGCACCTAATCACGAATTGTTTCAGCAGAGTCTGAGAGGCAGAATATTTGTTTGCCCAACAGGCAAAGGGTCTAGCGGCGGACCAGGAGTTGCGTATCTAGCTAAGAAAGCAGGCAATATGCCTTTGGGTATGATCGTAAGTCAGGTAGAGCCTGTCCTTGCCGCGGCGATACTGACAGCTGATATTCCCGCGTTAGATCAGCTAGATCAAGACCCCGTTGAAGTGATTGATACGGGAGATCTTGTTGAAATAGATGCAGACAGAGGAGTCGTTGAGGTAACGAAGATGAATAAAGAAAAGGGTTAAGAAATAAAAATTGGTCCGCACCGCAAACAGGCAAGGGGAGTTAACTAAAGGCAGAGCGTTGACAAGAGCATTGAGAAGCATTCACATGCGTTAAAAAAAATGTGAAACTGAGAGGAGGACAAAGATGAGACACAGAACTTTGCAAATATTCTTGATTCTACTGGTTGTACTGGGCGCGTTAGACCTCCATTCGAGCTCTGCTGCGGATAAGGGCCGCCCAAACGAGTTCGTCTGGACTAGTCTGAAAATGGGGTCAGCGGGCCACTCTGCGAGTATGGCATTGGGTGAAGCAATAAGAAAGGTGACTGGGATACCGGTAAAAGTTATACCAGATCCAACAGACATAGGGGGTTGGGCTCCCATTATGAAAGGGAAGGCTCAGGCTACGATAAGAGCAAATTCTACGTCTTACATGTACGGCTGTGGTATTGGGCCTGTTTTTGGCTTACCGGAATGGGGCCCACAGCGACTGCGAATGGTTTGGCAGTGGCCGCTTTTAGTCAGTTTTGCTACGACTAAGGGTACGGGGGTCAAGACGTATGCGGATTTAAAAGGCAAAAGAGTCCCGGACTATCGCGGCTGGGGTAGCTCGAGGATTATGCTTATGGCAGTTTTGGCTGCTTATAAGATCGGTAGAGATGAAGTAACCTGGGTTCCGACAACGGGATATGTGGACGGTATGAAAGGCCTCAAAGAGGGAACAATAGACTTAACAGCAGTTGCACCACAAGCATCTTCCTCCTACGACATTGACTCAAGCAAGGGCTTAGTATGGCTTGAATCCCCGAAACAAGAAAACGCTATAGACCGCTGGTTGATGCATGCGCCATTCTATGTCCCACAATGGTGGGATATTAAAGGCCCAGGCGGCTTAAGTCCCGAAAACCCCGTATGGGGAGCAGGCTTGCGATATATGGTTCTTACAAACGCTGAGCTTGATGAAATGTCGGCATATCTTATGACCAAGGGCATTTGGGAGGGCTATGATATTTACAAAGACATGCATCCCTCACTTAAAGCAGCGACCGATGAAGAAATGCTCGACATTAGCAAATCAATGGATCCCTACCATGAAGGGACTGTTAGGTATCTAAAGGAAATCAAGGTGTGGAGCTCGAAACATCAGAAATATCAAGAAAAGATGCTGCGCCTAGAAGAACAGAGAATGCAAGCCTGGAAAAAAGCGCTGGATGAAGCGAAAAGTAAAAGCATTCCGATAAATGACCCTAAATGGTATGACGAAGAAAATGGCTTTTGTATAGAGCGCCTTAGGTCGCAAAATCTTGTACCGGCACCTGATGTGGAATATCACCCTTACAAAAAGTAATCGGCACAGAGCGTTAACAATTATTTGCATAGATTTGTGCAATTCTTGTCACCATTTCAATAAAAAAGTACTTGTAAGTACCGGCAGCGAGCTCAACGGCTTAAAGAAAAAAGTAGATTTGCTCGCCGATCATCTGTCACATGTCAGCTCATAAGAAGTGTTACCTTCTGGTATCTTCTAGTTTGATTCTCGGTAGAGCGACAAGGTCTCCTGTGGGCGATGTTAGCCTAGCAGTGCACACAAAACGGCGTTCTCTATGAAAGCAATAGAGATCCCAGTGAGCTTAGGCTGGCAGCTTCCAACATGGCGATCCAGAAACCTACAAGTACACTTTTCCAGCAACCTTTGCTATAGCTTTTTAACACGGTAAACCGCAACGCCATGCAACGTTGTTTGCCATAAGGAGCGCTCGCTTGCAGGGATAATTGAGGTGATAATTTGTCAATAAGAAGTTGTAAACCGAAACCAAGAGGCTACCACATAGTGGGGAGTAAGTGATGGCAGAAATTATTCCACGCTACAGGGCTCTAGAGGGTGCATTTAAGGTCGCCGTATTAATTTTGCCAGGGTTAGCTATAGGTTTAGCGGTATACTATTTATTCCGAATCGTTATTTCAAACTTTGTCCTTTTCGACATAGCCTATTATTATCTGCTTATCGGACTTGTAATGCCAATAATTTTTTTGAATGTGCCTATGACTCGGCAATCTAGGCGAGACAAAGTGCCCTGGTACGATGTCGTAGCTGCTATTCTGAGCTTAGTCATACCTTGCTATCTATTTGTTAAAGCTGCTGAGATCGTTGAAGGTTTTTTTGCGACACAGCCGCCCATGTTCGTATATCCACTGATGGTAGTTCTCCTTGTTCTAATTATAGAGGCAGCAAGAAGGCAGGCTGGTACAGTTTTTGCGTGCATTTGTGCCTTTTTTTCTTTATACCCATTATTCGCAAACTATATGCCGTGGCTTCTAAATGGATTACAGTTCTCTATTCAAGAGACATTGTGTTACCACGTAATGGGTTCTGAAGGTATTCTGGGGGTTCCTATGAGAGTCGTGGGAGGACTTATCATAGGCTACTTGCTTTTTGCAGCAGCGCTCTTAGCTACTGGGGGTGGACAATTCTTTACCAAATTAGCAGTGGGCCTAATGGGGCATGTGCGGGGAGGACCAGCAAAGGTTTCCGTCGTTGCAAGCTCTCTCTTTGGAAGTATTAGTGGAAGTGCGATTGCTAATGTCGCCGTTGATGGAGGTATAACTATCCCGCTTATGATGCGGACTGGCTTTCCGGGCTACTATGCGGCTGCCGTGGAGGCAACTGCGTCGACTGGAGGGGTCATGTTGCCTCCCATAATGGGGGCAACAGCGTTTGTTTTAGCTGAGTTCGTGGGTGTGTCGTACGCTACAGTATGCATTGCCGCTGCAATACCGTCCGTCCTTTTCTACTTGGCTTTGTTCGTGCAGATAGATTGTCGTGCTGCAAAGACTGGTATGAAAGGGCTTTCTACGGAGGACGTTGTATCAATAAAAGCCATGTTTAAGGAAGGGTATGTTTATTTGTTAGCATTATGCCTACTTATTTATTTTCTTATTGTCATGCGTATGGAGGTAAAGGCACCTTTTTATGTTACCTTAGTTCTGCTGTTTTTGCCTATGCTTTTAAAGGAAAGGGGAGTGAAGCGTGAGACTGTTCTCCAATTCTTGGAGGCTTCTGGTAAATTGATTGCTGAGGTGATGGCTCCGCTTCTTGGAATCGGAATTATTATAAATGCTTTAGTAATTACGGGCGTGGCAGGTGGAATATCGATACGTATCCTCGATATGGCAGGAGGGAATCTTTACCTGCTTTTACTGTTGGGTTTTGGGGTTGCGTTTGTTCTTGGCATGGGAATTAGCATCACCGCCGTTTACGTGCTTTTGGCTTTGCTTCTGGCCCCTGCTTTGGTCAAATTCGGTTTACATCCGCTTGCAGTGCATCTATTTGTAATGTATTGCGGTATGGTTTCATATATAACCCCGCCTGTTTGTGCGGCCTGTTTTACTGCGGCGCCTTTTGGCGGGGCGAAGCCGATGCGCGTTGGGTTGGCTGCTATGCGTTTGGGGGTGGGGATTTATCTGATACCATTTTGTTTCGTGGTTAATCCGGCTTTGATCCTTAGTGGCTCTATAGGTGCTATCGTATTTAGCATCGGCACTATAACTTTTGGGCTAGTGACTATAAGTGGAGCTTTTGAAGGATATCTGTACGGCTTCAGAACCATACCGGGGTGGAGTCGCATTCCCCTTTTTGGGGGAGGAGTACTGTTGACGCTACCATGGTTGCGAGAAAGCCTGGTAGGATTTGTTGTCGTATTTGCAGTTTTGATAGCATTGTATCTCGTTAAGAGAAAGAATACAAAGCGAGGACGGGAGCTTATGCGAGGTCGACTAGTGTAAAAGATGTTTATTGTTTGTGAGGAAAAGCACCAATAAAAGTTACAGGTGAAACCAGGCCGTGAGTTTTTCTAATCAGGAAGTTTTCTTTTGGGATGTGCATTCCAGTCTTAGGCAAGAGTGAGTTATAATGGCACCCGGAGATATTCTGGGTTTTCTTCATAACCTACCTATGGATGGAGACAGAGGGTGTGAAGTATAGGTATCTATTTGAAAAAAGTGGAATTGGAAAGGTTGAAGTTAAGAATCGTTTGGTTATGGCGCCGATGGGAATTGGCGGGCTTGTGGGCACTGGCGCGACTTTTTCTGATAGAGCTATAGATTACTATGAGAGGAGAGCTGCAGGTGGTGTAGGTCTCATTATTACCGGATTGTGTCTCGTGAACCCGAAGGCCGAACCTTTGGAGATAGATGGGGTGAGCCCTTTAGTGGCATTTGACTCTTTATGGAAGATTCGCAATTTCCGTGAACTGACTGAGAGAGTCCATGATCATGGAGCCAAGATTTTCGCGCAATTAACAGCGGGTTTCGGGCGAGTCTTTCCACGCGGATTGGCAGACGAATTCAAAAAGCAGCTAATCGCGCCTTCTTCGTGTTCTATTTTTGGAAGACCAGATATAGCAGCGAGGGAAATGAGTAAAGACGAAATTTATTCTTTGATCAAATCCTTCGGGAAGGCTGCGGAAATTGCAAAGAAGAGCGATTTTGATGGGATAGAGCTCCACGGCCACGAAGGATACCTTATGGACCAGTTCACGTCTGGCCTGTGGAATAAGAGAACTGATGAATATGGCGGTAATATAATCGGCAGGATGAATTTCGTTCTTTCTGTTGTAGAGGAGATCTATGGGAAAGTTGGCAGTGATTTTCCTATTATCTATCGATATGGAGTTGATCATAAAATAGATGGAGGGAGAACCACCGAAGAGGGCATTCAAATGGCAAAAATTCTGCAGAATGCTAATATTGCTGCACTCCATGTGGACGCTGGCTGTTACGAAAAGTGGTATTGGCCTCATCCCCCGATCTATCAGCCACCAGGCTGCATGGTGGAGATGGCTGAAAAGGTCAAGGCTCATGTAAGAATCCCTGTCATAACTGTTGGTCGTCTTGGCTACCCTGCTCTGGCCAATGAAATCTGTAAGCAGGGTAAAGCTGATTTAATAGCCCTAGGAAGACCTTTGTTGGCTGATCCTGACTTTGTCGCCAAGGTCAGACGAGGTCAGGAGGATGACATTCGCCCTTGCATCGGATGTCACGAGTGTGCCATTCGACTCCTAAGGATGCAGAGCCTTAGCTGTGCCGTAAACCCTGAATGCGGTGATGAAAACAGATTGGCAGTGAGCCCAAGTCCTAGTCAAAAAAGGGTGATGGTAGTAGGAGGGGGCATCGCCGGGATGGTAGCGGCTGAAGTTTGTTGCATGAGAGGGCACAACGTTAGTTTATTCGAAAAAAGTGATCACCTAGGAGGTAATCTGAATGCGGCGTCGAAAGCTGATTTCAAGCATGATATTCTGAGTTTCCTAAAGTACCAAGGTAATCAATTAAAAAAAGTGGATAATTTGAAAATTAATATGAATACTGAGGTTACAAGAGAGATAATTCTGAAGGAGCAGCCCGACACAGTTTTCATAGCAACGGGTTCGGAACCTATTAGAGAGATTAGCATAAGAGGCCTTAAGAATATACCCCATATAGCAGCTAAGGATGTTTATGAAGGAAAGACCCTCAGAGGTTCCAGGGCACTTGTTATTGGAGGAGGTTCTGTTGGTTGTGAGACGGCTTTGTATTTGGCAAAGCAGAATTGGTCGGTAAAAGTCATTGAAGCACTAGCTAGAGGGGCAGCAGATATTTTTGAAGCAAATCGTCAAATGCTTTTCAAACTCATGAAAGATTACGGAGTTGAAAGTTTTACTGATGCGGAAGTAAAAGAGGTAAAGATAGGCCGAGCGATTGTGAGTACAACCAGAGGTAATTTAGAATTCCCTGTTGATCTCATTGTCTTGGCTGTAGGGAGTCAACCGATCAATGATCTGATAGGAGCAGCGGAAAGTCTGATCGCAGAAGTTCATGTGATTGGAGATTGCTTGTCACCAGGGAAAATTAAGGATGCTGTCTGGGGGGCTTTCAAACGAGCAAGAAATGTTTGATGGTTCTGCTAGGCATACCGGAAAGAGGGAAAAATGGTGGCTGTGCGGCTTCGGCAGTGGTAAAAAGGAAGAATGTTGCCATGAAGGTTTGTGAGATTTTTGATGATGAGCGAGCCGCTAGGGCGGAAGCGAAATTGGCGATTCTCCACAAGTTTTTTATTGCAAAAGTGTCGCCTTGTAGGCAAGGGGCCTTCATGTAATCGAATAGAAAGTGCGACAATTCACAGGAGGTAGCCTCGTTCGATGGGTGTAGAAGCGAATTTGACCAACCGCGTGAAAGAATATGCAATCGGACGGTTAGGAGTGGATTTGGTTGGAATAGCCCCCGTGGACGCGTTTAGAGTTGGCCCGGAGAATGGACGTCCAACGGAATTCTTACCTAATGCTACATCTGTAGTGGCATGTGCATCTAAAATAGCCGATGCGGTAGTTGAAGTTACAGGACACTACGATGAGCCAGGTAAGACATTTGGGCGCTATATGTGGTACGGTTACGTTATATTGAATTGGGACCTTTCGTCGGTTGCAAGCGGCCTAGTAAGGTTTCTTGAATCTAAAGGTTTCAAGGGCCTCCCTTTTCCACCTACAGGATTTCTCTACAAGTATGGAAACAGAGCGGATTTCTCACCTCGACATGCCGCGGTAGCTGCAGGACTCGGTGAGTTCGGTATCAGTGGTCTACTACTGAGTCCTGAGTTTGGGCCTAGGCAGAGGCTTGTTTCAGTAATCACAGATGCTCCTCTCAATCCATCGCCCATGTACAGTGGGAAGGAGCTTTGCCAACCTGAGGCTTGTGGGTATGCGTGCATAAAGGCTTGCCCCACAAAAGCCATGACAGAAAGAGTATCACACTGACGATAAGAGACAGGACATTCTGGTACGCTAGGCTGAACGGTGTTAAATGCAGGTGGCAAGTTTTTGCCGAGAAGGCCTTCCTAAGAACCAAGACCCCGATGCCGGAGAATCCGAGGGATGAGGGACGACATAGGATGAGGGACGTTCGGCACATTTTCAGATTTTACTTGCGAAGCTGATTTGACTATGATAGTTGTCTTACATGCTAAGGCAATCAAGATTAGATACACTTGGGGCGCTACATCACAGGGGATAAAAGGGATTGCAAAGAATTTATAATTCCCCTTAGCGAAGAGACTTAAGCTATCCGTTGTAGCCATTACGCATTCCGTAGAGCGGGGAGAGAGGCTTAAAGAGGAAAAGTCCTATCATTTTGCATGAAAGTTCAAATGCGAAGATGTCCCCAATTGCGTACTTATGACAAAGCTGTCTTGAGAACTCGAACATAGCTCTCATTTCGGAGACCGAGGGGCTTTCCCATCAAGTCGAAGTGCGCATCTGCATGGAGAAGAACCGCTCCCGCTTGAAGGGCGCAGGTCGCTATCAGAACATCTGTAGACGGTACGCTAAGGCCTTTACGCCTCAGCTTGAATCCGTTTTCACAGGCCTTTCGCCAGATCTCGTCCTCAGTTTCAACACTCTCCAGGGCATCAAAGCGGCTTTTCAGCCGTCGGAATTCCTTCTCGGTCTTAGCGCCCGCAAGAATTTCAGGTTTGATCATGCCTGTTGTGATCACCACGTCCTCTTTGAGCAATGAATCAATCCGATCTTTGATTTGCACAATAGGCTCTTTTCTCAAAGCGAAAATCCACACTGAAGTATCCACCAGGAAGAGTTCATTCGGCATTTCTCAATCTCTCCAATTCCTCAAGGGTTAGATCGATATCAAACGTGCCCAGTTCATGCCTCAGCGCTTCTCTGTTTTTCCGCTGCACGAGGTATTTCAGCCCCGCTTCGATCGCTTGTCTTTGGGTTTTTGCACCGATGGCCTTTATTGCCTCGGCGAGCAAGGCTTCATCAATATAGACGGTTGTCTTTCTCATAGCCATCTCCAGATAACATATTATATGTATGCCAATAGTAGACATATATTTCAGCCATATCAACTCCTTCCGGCCACTGTGGCCAAAAGCAGAGGTGAACGAGAGCCTGGCAAGGGCGGGCCTTACCTTTTGCCACGAGGCCTTCGGTAGACTCCAAATCTAATGCTTGTGCATGGGTGAAATGAACCTTTCATAATGGCTAAGTCACTTGGCAATTTACCTATTTCTTCGCGCTTCTAGGCCCGAACAAACCTTGAGGCGGGTGCACGCAGGCTCACCGGATCAGGGTAGGACTTCACATATCCAATTCTCAGGATCCATTGGACTTCTCCCGTCACACCCAAATCCCTGGCAACCTTGTTTTTCCAAGGCTCTTCTTCAAGCATCTGGCTCATGGGGTGAACGGCAATCATCTTGTCCCTGGCTTTCAGAAGCACGTTTTCAAACACTCTCCCATAGTCGAGCAGGGTCCGGGCTTGTGAATCAGCGCTGGTCACCACAACCCATCCCCCGCATGTCTTCACCTGCTTTGCCACGGCATCCACCGTCTGATCCCGGAAACTCTTCTTGAGCACCGATTCGCGATTGTAGAAGTTCCGGACAAACCAACCTGCGAATCCGGTGATCTCCATGCTTTCCGGTGTCAATCCGTTGCGATGTTGCCTTGCCTCCTTGTTCGAAAACCGGATCCAGTCGGCCAATTCATCCTGGGCAGGGTCTCGAAAGGCTTGAGCCCGGTTGGCTTCGATCGTCCCCTCCTGAAGGTACTTTGCCTGAGGCGAACCCTGGGGAAAATAGAAGCTGTGAGGCGAAGGCAGGTTGAGAAGGGTGCAGGATTCCCTGTCATGCCTGGTCATGTATTTCAAATCCTCTTCTTTGACGGCCGTCTCCAGGTAGCCGCTCCGAATGGTCCGCCTCCTGATTATTTTCTCGATCGGAAAATCCACGATCTTGCCTTTCTTGAGCCGGACCTCCGCGATCTCAGTGTCCGACGGGCTTTTCGCGATGATTTGGATGTCCGCTTCATAGCCGTAGGTCCCGGCGGCAAGGACCAGGTTCTCAAGAAAAGCCCCGATCGAAAGCAACATCTCCCGATTGTTCGGGTCTACGACCGGCAACCAGCATTTCTTGTCCGAGCCGATCGACCACCGTTTCGGTTCCAGGATCCTCACGGTCCAGGGTTGGGTGTTGTGGCTGCTGGGCGCAAGGGACGCGAGGTAAAGCATCTCCATCTCCTCTTTGCCAAGGCCTTTGATCTCTCCCTGATCCCCGTTGAATCGGGAGACGTCATTTCGTTTGATCCCGCTGCAGGCGCTTATCGCGGACATTCCGCCCAGCAGAATGAGGCCTTCCCCTGAAAGCTTTAAAAAACCCCTTCGATTCATCATCGCATGTCTCCTTCACCCTATCCAATCAGTTCTCAGGCGGCGGAGAAGCGGCTTCCCGCCTTCCTGGCCTTGTTCAGCTCTTTTGCCGAAATCCCGGGGTTCTTTTTGGTGCCCGGTTTGACCACCTTTCCGATGACCCGGTACCCGCCGTAGCCCAATACTTCCCTGACCGCCCTGATCGCTCCCCGGCTCTCCGGAAAGATCCTGTCAAAGGGCCACGGCGTTGCGCAGGCGGTCACGACGACCCGGGGAACCTCTACTTGAGGAATTTCCTGTCCGATAGGCTCATCTTTCAAGACTGACAAAGGATGGTCAGATTTTTCAAGACGCCTGAGGAAGGCCCAGGCCGTAGGAGAGAGGTCTCGTATGACCTACGGCGTTGCGATAAGTTTTTCGCCCCTACTTTTCCTTGCCCACTTGATATGCCTGGGCGATGGCCGGTCCCAAACGATGATATTTCTGAACGGCAGGTGAGAACACCAGGGGGTTGATTTTCTCAGGGTCGGCTTTCCCATCCGTAAGACAGCTCTCTGTGATGTGGGTCTCAAGGATCTCCCCCACAATCAGCTCGTGAGAGCCGATGTTGATCGAGTGGATCAACTTGCACTCCAGATTGATCGGGCATTCCTCGATGAGCGGGACGGTCTGTACCTCCCCAAAGAAGATCCTGAATACGGTGGACTTGTCTCTTTTACCGCCGGAGTAAATCCCGCAGTAGTCGACTTCCTTGACCAGATCTGCCGAAGGGACATTGATCGAAAAGGCCCCATTCTGCTTGATCCCCTTTAGCGTGTGCCGTGCCGTGTTGATGGCGACTGAGATCGCCGGGGGCTTCAAACAGGCGATGGAGCACCAGGCTGCGGTCATGAAATTGGCCTTGCCATCGACGACGGCACCCACCAGGACGGCCGGCATGGGATAGAGCAATGTCTGGGGTCCGAGTTTTTTCTTCGACATGGAAAATCCTCCTCATTTTATACTCGCCAAGGGTCGTCCCGCACCATGGCGATCCACCACATCGGCTCCTCGAATCGGTGATTCGCAGATTTCCTGCTCGATTGCGTTCTCCAGCCGGCCCAAAGCGCCCATCCCGTGCTGAATGGGTCCTTCGACCTCGTCGGCTGAGGTGAGGACTCCCTTTTTCGGTCTCGGACAATACCGGAGTTCGCCTTGTAGATCAAGGGAAAACCCGATCCGTCATATCGTGGGTACACGTCTGCCGCCGGTATCGCGGCGTGGTGTCAGGATGAACAAAGGTCACAATGCACTTTCCCGAGTGAATTGCGCCGTCAAGAAAAGAGCGGATTATGACTTCCCAAATTGAACCGGGATTTCCGCATGCCCTCGAAATTCCGGGTTTCCGATTCAGACTACCAACGCTCAGCCACGTATCGTTATGTGGCGAGTCAATCCACACCAATATATGCGGTCATATTCCTTGGTCTTCTTCGAGCCATGTCTGTAGGGAAGTAGCTAATTCCTTTAGGGAAATGTCCTATGAGGTGGGACAATATCCCGAGCGGCCCGATGGGATCTGACCCGATACCCGATAAATCGTGGCCAACCGTCTATCAATTACTGGCTCTTCACATCGAGGGACTTTTTCTTGACAAGGGGCAAGAGAGGAACACAGCATTTGACTTTTCTGAAAATTGATGCAACAAGCTAAATCGGGCTTTGCGGGCACTTATCGTCATCAGCACGAGATACGTTCAACCGCTAACCCATTCAGGAGATGACGCCATGGATATCCTCCAAAGAGCCAGAAACATCATCATGACCCCGAAGACTGAATGGCCAGTCATCGCCGCCGAAGAACCGAACACCGCAGAGATCTTTAAGGGATACGTGCTCCCTCTGGCCCTCATCCCTGCAATCGCCTACATCATCGGGTTCGGTATGATCGGTAGAGGAATGATGTCTTCTTTTTCCTGGGGCATTGCGATGGGCCTGATCCAGTTCGTTCTTGCCTTTGTTGGGGTCTATCTCTCGGCCTATGTGATTGCTTATCTGGCTCCCAGATTCGCGTCCCAGCAAGACATGGGGAGGGCTGTCCAGCTCGTCGCGTATTCCTACACACCGTCGTGGGTCGCGGGGATTCTCTCCCTTGTCCCTGCTCTGGGAGCTTTGGTGTTCGTTGGCGGCCTCTATGGTCTCTACCTCATGTATCTGGGCCTGCCTCAGATGATGAAAACCCCTCAGGACAAAGTCATGGGGTACCTGGTTGTCTCGATCATCGTCTTGATCGTAAGCTACTGGATTATCAGTCTGATCCTGACATCCATTGTTTTCAGTATTTTTGGCCTGAGTGCGATGACCATGATGAGAGGCACGTAGGGTCCTGGGTCGAAAAGGACCTACCTGGCTCCGCCCACTGCCTGGGCGAGGCGAAAGCCCTGGTTTTCCTTAAGCGACCGGAACGTAAAACCCAGAAGCTTAACAAAGGGATCGAATGACTCCTGTATCTTTGAAATCGCTTGCCGGGTAGTTACTGAGATTTGAAAAGCAAGCAGATGCTTAAGCTTACGCTCTGTAGTGCCCTTGCTTCAATGATTCAGGCGTGGCCCCATAATGTCATCGTATTGAACAGGCGATATGCTGTCGTCAAAGGAGTCTCTGATATCCTGGCGAATCACCTTCTGTAACAAGTCATAATCTTCCTTGTTTATCATTTTGATCGTCCATAAATAATGGGGAGGCGGCGGCCTCCTGTAAATGTCCTCCAGTTTCTTGAACAGATGGCGAAGGATTGGCGTATCAATGACCCCATTTAACCTCGGCGTCAGCAACTCCGCCTTCGCAGGACTTGGCATTTTGCAGTAGTAAACGTAGACCTTTAGAGCTAGATCCAGCACCTTTGCAGCATGGCCGTATGATGAAGGTCCCTCTGTCTTCGTCAACTTGATGGTTTTAACAAACCATTGGCAGAAGGCTCTGTGCATCTTAATGAATTCTTCATCTGATTCGATCTGGTCAAGACTTTCAAAGGTTTTCGTCAGTTTCTCCTTGATGAGATCGGCTGAACCTTCTTGAAACAATGGCATCATGCCAGCAAGGCCAACGGCCATATCGATTGTGTTTCGTTTCTTTGTTTGCACTGCAAGGTCCAGAGCATCCATTTTGACCACCTGTCTTCTTGAACCTTTGTATTACCTTGAATCAATGCACTAATACATGTCTTCTGATGGCATGAGGGGTGCCGAGTTTTTCTCTCTTTTAGGCTTTTCAGCGACCGCAGCCTCTGTGGTCATGAGAAGGCCGGCCACAGAGGCCGCATTTTGAAGCGCAAATCGCGTTACCTTGGTCGGGTCAACGATACCGGCCTTCATAAGGTCTTCATAAGTCCCGGTTTCAGCATTAAAGCCAAAATTGCCTTTGCCTTCCATAACGTGCTGAACCACCACAGAGCCCTCAAAACCGGCATTGTTGGCAATCTGCCTCACGGGCTCTTCAAGGGCGCGTTTGATGATGTTAACACCAAGTTGCTCTTCCCCCGGAAGTTGAGCCTTTTCGAGAACCTTCAGGGCACGCATGTAGGCAACGCCGCCACCGGGAAGAATGCCTTCCTCCACCGCTGCGCGAGTCGCATTGAGGGCATCTTCAACCCTGTCCTTTTTCTCCTTCATTTCAGTCTCCGTCGCAGCGCCAACACTGATAACGGCGACACCCCCAATCAGTTTTGCCAGGCGTTCCTGAAGTTTTTCCCGGTCATAGTCACTGGTCGTCTCTTCGATTTGAGCCCTGATCTGTTTTACGCGCGCCTCCAGCGTCTTGCGGTCCCCACCCCCGTCAATGATCGTTGTTTTATCCTTGTCCACAGTAATGCGTTTGGCAGTACCCAGGTCTTTCAGGGTGATCGTTTCCAGCTTGACACCAAGGTCCTCACTGATCACCCGGCCCCCTGTCAGGATCGCGATATCTTCCAGCATTTCCTTTCGCCTGTCCCCAAACCCCGGAGCCTTGACAGCCGCGCATTGCAAGGTCCCCCTCAGCTTATTCACCACCAGAGTGGCGAGCGCTTCTCCTTCCACGTCTTCTGCAATCATCAGAAGGGGTTTGCCATCTTTTGCAACCTGCTCCAAAATGGGAAGGAGGTCTTTCATCATGCTGATCTTTTTTTCGTGCAAAAGGATATAAGGCTCCTCCAGGTGGACCTCCATCTTCTCCGGCGCAGTGACAAAGTACGGGCTCAGGTAACCACGGTCAAACTGCATCCCTTCAACGACCTTCAGAGTTGTTTCCATGACCTTGGATTCCTCTACGGTAATCACACCCTCCTTCCCCACCTTTTCCATGGCCTCGGCGATAATGTCGCCGATGGTGCTGTCGTTGTTGGCCGATATGGTTCCAACTTGGGCGATTTCCTTTCTCTCCTTCGTGGGCCTGGAGATTTTTCTCAGCTCTTCAACCACCAGATCGACGGCCTTTTCAATCCCCCGCTTGATGGACATGGGGTTCCCGCCAGCGGCCAAAAGCTTAACCCCCTCACGATAGACGGCCTGTGCCAGGATTGTCGCCGTGGTAGTGCCGTCTCCGGCAACGTCGGAGGTCTTGGAAGCCACCTCCTTGACCATCTGCGCGCCCATGTTTTCAAACTTGTCTTCCAGTTCAAGCTCCTTGGCAACAGTCACACCATCCTTAGTGATCTTGGGGGATCCCCAAGATTTATCAATGAGGACATTTCGTCCTTTCGGTCCAAGCGTCAACTTCACCGCATCTGCCAACGTGTTCACACCTTGCAACATCTTCTCTCTCGCCTTTGCACCATATTTGATTTCTTTTGCCGCCATTGCCTAAGACCTCCTTCAATCACTTTTCTAGGATACCCAGGATATCATCTTCGCTCATAATGAGATGTTCCACTCCATCCATATTGATTTCATTGCCGGCATATTTGCCGAAAAGTACGCGATCATCCTTTTTGACTTCCAGTGGGATCCGTTTCCCGCTTTCATCCCATTTCCCGGGACCAACGGAGATGACCTTCCCCTCTTGTGGCTTTTCCTTGGCCGTGTCCGGGATGATAATCCCGCCACTGGTCTTCTCCTTCTCCTCAATCCTTATAACAAGCACCCTGTTGTTTAGAGGCCTGATTTTCATTTATTGAAACCCCCTTTGAAATGATTTTGAGAAACAGATCTATGCTTTTTTGGCTGCCTCTTCTTCTCGCATCTTTTTCTCCATTTTGGCCAGAAGTTCGGCTGTGCTCGTTCTCAGATCTTTATTCCCCCCGGTTCTTTGAAATGCCAAGACCGCAATAACCAACGCAATGCTGTTACCTTAAGCCTCCTGCCCCTGAATCGGATGCCGTGAGCGTCATTCCGGCGAAAGCCGGAATCCAGTGTTTTCAACTCCTCTGGACCCCGGCTTTCGCCGGGGTGACAGTGTGTTCAAAGGAGATTTTCCTTAAGTTAACAACATTGTAACCAACGCGGCAATGGCAATGATAAGATTCCAAATTTCCATGGTAAGCCTACCTTTCTTTTCTCATCAGATAAGCTTCACTTTCCGCTATAGGCCAAGCAGGAGGTACTTGGATTGGTAACGGACTATTCGATCTTTTCAGGGAAAGTGGCGGTCTCTCGGCTAAGAGGGGACGCGACGTAGACCAAGTTGACCTCTATCTTTCCTAAGGTCTTTTCCTTGATAGCCTTCATTGGAATTGTGACATCCAGTTGGCCGTCGAGACTTTCTTCAGGCTTAATGACCTTAAAATACAAATTGGCTTTCGTTATTCTCTCCCCAGTTTGGAAAGCGATTGGTTTCCCAACTGCATCCAAGTATTCAAGGGCCAGCGCTTGGATATCCAAATTATCTTTCGATATATTGGTTATTTTGATGCTCCCCCTGAGGTTCGGGGTCTCGACGATTTCTTTGGAAGCCTTGTCCTCAATCGTGATGACTTGAAGGTCGCTAATCTCTATAAGAAAGTTCGCGCCCTTAATCTCAGCCTTCGGTGGAATCAGGTTCTTTGTGATTCGCTCCTGTTTGGGCGCCTCTGCCTTCTCCTTAGCACAACCAACAAATCCAATGACCATGCTTAAAGCGATAAGTACCAAGATCTTTTTGAAAGACATACCGTGTCCCCCTTTCTTGGGTGATCGAAACATCAGGCCTTTAGATCTACATTCTCTCCATCGGATTATCTCCGTAAAGTTTGATAGGGTTAACCATCTAAGCCTCCTAACTGCAAAGAACGGCTGCAAATTTCGAAAACGGAAGCCATTTCTTTCAAAGGGGTTACCCGCAGCAGCACTGTTACATCGGTTAAGGTATGCTTTGCATGGAGAGTAAGGAGCGAAAAAAGATAGGAACATATTGAAAGGCTAAGCGATTTAAGAAAATGAAAATAATGAAGGAAGGGAGAATCGCTTCTTGCAGCCTTAAGCAATTATGCAAGAACCCTTTTTCGCCGTCGGATCTCAAGCTCCCGGCAGAAGGTCCATATACTGCCGGGAGCTTGGTTGAGGAATGTTGGGTAGTTTCCTGCTGCGAAGGGCCTTTCATGGGATTCAAGTATGTGGTGAATTGAGAACCCATCCCTTCGATGTTAGGCTAATGTTGATGGTTAAATTATTATCTTGCAGTTATAGGGTGAAGTGGATGGTTGAGAAGACAACAAAAACATTTAGCTCCTGGATTCTGAACATGTCGTTATTGTCTCCGGTGCAACTCTTTTTTCAGTTTTATTTGAGGATGACCGGCAGAAAAGATGCACGCACACTTCAGAAACCTCTTAAGCGCCACGCTTCAAACTTCCTCTTTCTTGGTTATCCTTTTTAAACATCACAAGGCATAACAAGGTCATTCTGTAGGTGATGAAGTTAAATGGCACTCAATTCAGGTATAAGATAAGCAGGTATTATGCAAAAGCAATGGGGTACAGTTGATTGCCTTAAAAACCTGACAATAACACCATGTCGCTGGCCACGATCAGCACGATTGCCGCAATCTTGGTTGCGTTCAGTTCGTCTCCTCCAGTGGGAGGGATGTAACAGTGAGTCATAACAGACGTTCATATATGGGTAGATGCTCCTTTGGCAACCGGCATAATCGTTTCGAGAAGAATCTAGCGCTTCTTCCCACCTTGATCACCCATTCCTGTCTGCTTCTAGGAATAAAAATGCCTTCAATAAGCCTTCAGCCTCCGGCACAACGGTGTGGGGCTCAAGGGGTTCGTCCTTCACCAGTGACGTCCAAGCCTTCAGTCTATCGCGATAGACCAGTCGGGCGTGCCTTCGGCCGATCGTAATTTCACCTTGACGCGTTTTCCGGCGAGGAGAGCCGCATCACAACGATTGCGGAGCGTTTTGAAATCAGCCGATTCCAGGAACAGCCTCAGCAACTCAAGTTCATCCGCCAGCAAGGGGTTTTCTTCTTTCCCTCCAAGAAGAGCTCGCAGCACACTCTCGTACTTCCGCTTTGCCACAGTCTCTATGCAATGATCAAGACCGGGCTCAAGAACGATCTCTACAGGCATACCACCCCCAGCACAAATTGCTACAGACATGCACAGGTTCTTCCTCCTCGCCCTTTCAGGGGACTTTCCCAGGGGACCAGCCTAACCCATTTTACCCCGGATCGGTAGAACCTGTTAGGTCACTTTCCGAATGGCCCTCTTGAATCCCTCGATGGAATCACGAATGGTGACATCAGGAACGGCATAGGAAAGCCGGAAGTATCCGGCCCTTCCGAAGCCGCTCCCGGGCACGCCTAAAATACGTTCCTCCAGGAGAATCCGGCAGAACTGAACGTCGTCCTTGATGGGCGTCTTGGGGAACAGATAGAAAGCTCCATCCGGTGTCGTGAAATCATAGCCCGCGTTCGAAAGTCCTTCGCAGAGCATGTCTCTTCGCCTTCGGTAAATGCCGACATCAACCGTGGTGCCAATGGATTTTGCGACGGCCAATTGAAACAGGCTCGGTGCATTCACGTAAAACATCGTATTGGCGACTCCCGCCGCCCGGGATATGAGGGCCGCGTCCTCGGCTTCCGGGCTGATAGCCAGATAGCCGATCCGTTCCCCGGCAAGGGACAAGTCTTTGGAAAAGGAAGTGACCAGGAGAGTGTGCGGGTAGGCATCGAACACCGACGGTGGCTGCACATCGTAAGCGATCTTGCGATAGGGTTCATCGGAGATAAGGTAGATCCTTTTCCCGAATTTCGTACTTGCCCGTTCCAAGACATCTCCCAGTTGTTTTAGTTCGACGGCCGAATAGATGACGCCTGTGGGGTTGTTGGGTGAATTGATGAGCATGACCCTTGTCTTACCATTGATGGCCTTTTCGATGTTCGCGAAATTGAGACGAAAATCCTCATTCGATTCCGCAGTGGTGAGTGTCGCGTTGGCGACAAAGGCATAGTGGTTGTACCCGACAAAATATGGACAGGGGACAAGAATCTCCTCGCCCGGGTTAAGGAGTGCCTTCAGTGAATCGTTCAAGGCTCCAGTAGCCCCTGAGGTCATGATGATCAGGTCTCCGGGGATCTGGATGCCATATTCGGTTTGAATGTACTTGGAGACGGCTTCGCGCACATGCGGATAACCCACGTTGAACATGTAGCCGTGGGTGAGGTTTTCATCTTCCACCATGGCCTTCAGTGCGTTCTTGAATGCCTCCGGGGGCGGCACATCCGGATTTCCCAGGGAGAAGTCATAGACCTTGTCGGCACCATACTGGGCCTTGAGCTTCGCGCCTTCTTCGAACATCTTCCTTATCAAAGAAGACCCTTCAACCATCTTCAGCATTTTTTCGGCAATGGGCATTCCACATTCTCCTCTTCTCACCTGGCAAGTCTTCCTGAAGTGTCCTTATAACCCAACGGCTCAAAGCACTGCCACAATTGCGATGCGTTTGCAATCGTATTCTTGGCCAACCTGCCTGTGGTCCGCCGGTCAGAAAGTCCCCGGACCCGCCTCAGTCGCTTTTCAAAAGAGGAAAAACACAATGGCGGCGTTTTCATGACAAAGCTCTCTTAGAAACCTGAACATAGCTCTGATTTCGGAGACCGAGTGGCTTTCCCATCAAGTCGAAGTGCGCATCTGCATGGAGAAGGAAAGCAGTTTCAACACTCTCCAGAGCATCAAAGCGGCTTTTCAGCCGTCGGAATTCCTTTGGACAATTTCGATTCGCGTGCTTCCTCTGATCGAGGACTGCGCCTCTCCTCCGGCCAAAAAATCGAAAAGGACTTGTACCAGGTATTGCTGCCCCCCAAGATCATGGGTTTCACCCCTTGGATAATATCCTGAAGACGTTAGAAATATCGAAAATTGTTCAGCATGATGAACATAAATAGATTATATATATCATTATGTTATCCTTGAAATTAATTCTTATCTCATTAAACTTTTCTCTTGACAGAACGATTTGATATCGCGATAATCCAGCAATCCTTATATCTCAACTGATACAGATAATCGACGCGTTTCCGGGAATCACCCGCTGTCCACTCCTTCAGTTCGTGACCTTGAACCGTTCTCCAAGCAGGCGTCCTAGGTTTTGGGTGGTGACATGAGGGCGTGAACTCTTGGCAGCGGCCGGCAACGAAGAGAACCCGCAGGAACATGAACAGGAGGTGCTGAAATTGACTCCTAAATCGGTGCTCATCGTGGGCGGAGGCATTGCAGGAATCCAGTCGGCCATTGATCTCGCCAACATGGGCAACAAAGTCTATCTGGTTGAAAAGAAACCGAGCATCGGCGGCCGCATGGCTCAGCTCGACAAGACCTTTCCCACCAACGACTGCGCCATGTGCATCCTTGCACCCAAGATGATCGAGTGCGCGAACCATGAGAACGTCACCCTCCTCACCTATTCCGAGGTGCTGGAAGTTGAGGGCGAAGCAGGCGCTTTCAAGGTCAAGGTCCTCAAGAAGGCGAGATTCGTGGAAGAAGACAAGTGCGTGGGATGCGGCGAGTGTGCGGAGAAGTGCCCTACAAAGGTGGAAGATGAGTTCAATGCAGGCCTGGGGCAAAGGAAAGCGATCTACAAATACTTCCCCCAGGCCGTCCCTTCGACGTACGTCATCGATCCCGAGCACTGCAGGATCTTCCAGGGAAAGAAGTGCGGAATCTGCCAGAAAACCTGCAAGGCCAAGGCCATCAACTACGAGCAGAAGGATCAGGAGCTGGTTCTTGACGTGGGTGCCGTCATCATGGCCACGGGATTTGACCTCTACGATGTTTCGCCGTTGACCGAATACGGCTGGGGAAAAATCAAGAACGTCCTGACGGCCATGCAGCTTGAGAGAATGATCTGTGCCTCGGGCCCCACCCATGGGCACTTGAAGAGACCTTCCGACGGCAAGGAACCAAGGAAGCTGGCCTTCATTCAATGCGTGGGATCCAGGGATGTTCGGCACAAGCGATATTGCTCTGCCGTATGTTGCATGCATGCCACCAAGGAAGCCATCCTGGCCCACGAACACTACCCCGAGCTGTCATCCACCATCTTCTTCATGGATATGAGGGCCGTGGGCAAAGGCTCCAGGAGTACATTCAGCGGGCGAAAACAGAATATTGCGTGGAATACATCCGGGCCCGTCCCGGCCGGATCACGGAGAACGAAGAGAACGGAAACCCCGTGGTTCACTTTGAAGACACGACCACCCGGCAGCTCAAATCACGGGAGTTCGATATGGTCATCTTGTCCCAGGCCCTCATTCCTTCTCAGAGCAACGCCACGGTTGCGGGAAAGATGGGTGTGAGCCTGGATGATTTCGGATTCGTCTCTCCCTCCGAAAATCTCCTTAATCCCTTTGCCACGACCCGGGAGGGCGTTTTTGCCTGTGGGTTTTGCCAGTCTCCCATGGACGTGCCTGACTCCGTGGTGAGAGCATCGGCGGCCGCCTCGAAGGTCGCCGAGACCCTGGCCTCGAACTGATCAGAAAGGATTGCGCGATGTCAGAAGCGATCAGAATCGGCGTTTTTGTTTGCCACTGCGGCACCAACATCGGCGGCATCGTGAATGTGCCCGACGTCGTCGAGTATGCGAAGACTCTGCCCTTTGTGCAATGGGCCGAGGGAAACCTTTACACGTGCTCGGAGGACGGCCTGACCTCCATTCGAAACAAGATCCAGGAATTCCACCTGAACAGGGTGGTCGTCGCTTCCTGCACTCCCCGGACCCACGAGACGCTTTTTAGAAAAAACTGCGAGAGAGCAGGGCTCAACAAGTACCTCTTCGAGTTTGTCAACTTGAGAGAGCACTGCTCCTGGGTGCATATGGACAATCCCAAGGAAGCGACCCTGAAGGCCAAGGACCTCGTTCGCATGGGTGTCGCCAAGGTGAGTCTGCTCAAACCCCAGGAGGATCTTGCCACCGAGGTTCTCCGGTCAACGCTGGTCCTGGGTGGAGGAGTTTCCGGCCTGTCCGCGGCCCTGGCGCTGGCCAACCAGGGGTACCGGGTAGAGCTCGTTGAAAAGGAAGAAGAACTTGGGGGTTTGCTCCGGTTTGTGAACAGGGTCTTTCCCACCCACCAGGCCACGGCGGAGCTCCTGAATCCCCTGATCGACGCGGTCCGCAAGCACGGGAACATCCAAGTCCACCTGGGCTCCGAACTGACGGAAGTGAAAGGTTTTATAGGCAACTTCACGGCCGTGATCGGAGAAAACGGCGGATCCCGGGATTTGAGCGTGGGCACCATCGTGGTCACGGTAGGTTCTCAGGTGCACAAGCCCGAAGGAGCCTTCGGGTACGGCCGTTTCGAGAACGTCATGACCCAGCTCGACTTCGAAGGCCGGTGCGGTCAATATGACGGCTTCAACCGCGTGGTGATCATCAACTGCGTGGGGGCGAGAAACGAGGAAAGGCCATACTGCGGCAGGTTCTGCTGCATTGTGGCGCTCAAGAACGCCATTCTCGTAAAGGAAGCCAATCCCGGCGCGGACGTGACGGTCCTTCAGAGGGACGTGATGGCCGTGGGCAAAGCGTACGAGGACTATTACAGAAAGGCCCTTGAAAAGGGCATCAAGTTCATCCGTTACAGAAAGGCCGAGCCCCCTCGGGTGGAAGGTTCAGGCGCCAGGGCCGAGAAGGTCAAGGTGTTCCACGCCCTGATGGGCAAAGAGATTACCCTGGATGCTGATCTGGTGCTCCTGACTACGCCCCTCGTCCCCGGCAAGGACAACGCCGCCTTGTCCCGGATGATGAAGATCCCCCTCGGTATGGACGGGTTTTTCCTCGAGGCGCACCAGAAGCTGCGGCCTGTTGAATTTCCCGCGGACGGCATTTTCGTTGCGGGCTGTGGCCGGTACCCGGCCGAGATCACCGACAGCATCAGTCAGGCCCTTGCCGCGGCGGCCAAAGCGGCCGTTCCCATGGCCAGAGGAAAAGTCGTGAGCGACGCCTTTGTCTCGGAGGTAAACCCATCCCTATGCTCGGGGTGCGGAAGATGCGTGAGCGTTTGCCCCTTCGGCGCCGTGGGTTGGGCCGAGGTGCGAAGGCCGGATCGAGGGACGAGAGCCGTCGCCAGAGTCAATCCCGCGGAATGCAAAGGCTGCGGCCTGTGCGCCACATCCTGCCTGAGCGGTGCGATACGCCTCAGCGGCTTCACGGATGAACAGATATTCGCCATGATCGGGAACCAGGCGTCATAGGGGACAAATGATGCTCAAGAAAAACACGGACGCCTGGAATGAAATCCATTTCTTAGGAGGAGAATTACAGTGCAAAGGGCGCTAAAAAGAGAAAAGGGCGCGGAGGTGCCTGACCTCAAGAGCGAGATTCAAGCTCTCATGGAAGCAAACCGCCTCAATTTCTGCCTGGAGTGCGGCAAATGCTCGGCCGTGTGTCCCATGATCGATTTTTACGGGGAGTACGTTTACAAGCGTTGCGCGATCAGCATTGTGGAAAAGCTGTGCTTCGATCCCGAGGGCATCGACGACGAAGCGCTCTGGTATTGCTGGGCTTGCAAGGAATGCACTTTTTTCTGCCCCTCGGGCGTGGACTTCCAGAACTTCATGACGGAGTTCAGGGAGTTGCTGGTCTCAAACGGTTACCGTAAGCATGCTCACTTCTGCTCGGTGTGCGGCGCATACATGATGCCGAAAAAGCAGTTCGGTTACCTGGAGGAGACCATGAACCTGAACGGCAATGGAGATCTTCTTCTGGAATGTGAAAACTGCAAGAAGGGGAAATACCTCAACGTCCTCTTCAAAATCGCGGGGGGAAACGGAAAGCCCGTAAGGCGCTGATATTGGTGCAGGGAGCATGTTGCATGTTGCGGGTTGCAGGCGGCGATTCGGGTTCCGTTCCTGGCTTTCGCGATCCGGGAAGCCTTCTGCCTTGACAGGCTGTGTCAGAATGTCATTGCGAGGGAGAGGAACGACCGACCCGTCCTCCGTAGCCCGTCCTCCGCAGTAGCTCTGCTACGGAGGATGGACAGGCTACTGCGGAGGGTGGAAGCCGTTCGGCCCCGAGCTCACGGCCGAGGGGCAATCTCAGAATCGATTGAAATCCGTGAGATTGCCACGCTCCCTTCGGTCGCTCGCAATGACCAAAAGGAGGTAGCGACACAGACTCTGATGGGTTATGGTATGGATAAGGATGGATGGGGACATCATGATGAGAAACTGGGAACCGAAGATTACCACGTTTTTGTGCAACTGGTGCAGTTACGGTGCGGCCGACCTTGCCGGGGTGAGCCGATTGCAGTATCCTCCCAATTTCAGGGTGATCCGGGTGCCCTGTTCGGCCCGGGTGAGCCCCAAGTTCATCCTGGCCGCCTTCCGGCACGGCGCGGACGGGGTGTGGGTGTCGGGGTGACACCCAGGGGATTGCCATTACCTGGAAGGTAATTACTATGCGAGAAGGAAATTTGCCTTGCTGAAGGGGCTTGTGGAACACGTGGGGATCGAGCCCGGGAGGCTTCACTTTTCATGGATCTCCTCGGCGGAGTCGACGAAATTCGTGGAGGTGGCCCAGGAGGTGGCCAAAGCGGTCAAGGAGCTGGGGCCTGCGGAGCGCCTGGTCAAGAGGAGAGCCGAGGTAGGGTGATGGAACAGTTCGGGGAAAAGATCAGGGAAAGAGCCAGGGAGTTGCTGGAAACCGGGAAGGTGGAGGTGTTTGTCGGCTACAGGAAAGGCACGGTGCCCATGATGAACCATCCTGTGCTGATCCGGGATCCCGGGAAAGCGGAGATCCTGCACTGGGACAGCCACTGCGGATTGAATCTCTGCAATTACCTGACAAAGAGGACTGAGAAGATTGGGGTCCTTGCCAATGGGTGCAATTCGAGGAACATGGTGACCCATATCATCGAGAACCAGGTGAAGAGGGAGCAGCTCTATATCGTGGGGATTCCGTGCACGGGGATGATCGATCACCGCGCCGTGGCCAGGGCTGTGAAGGGGAGAGAGATCCTGGCGGTGGATGAGGAGGGAGAAGCTTTCACGGTCAGGGGCAGGGATTTCGAAGAGACATTCAGGAAAAAGGATTTTCTCCAGAGGAACTGTGCGGTGTGCACCCACCACAACCCGGTGATCTGCGACGAGATGATCGGGGATCCTGTGGAGGAGCCGCAGGGCGTGCAGGCATACAAGGACGTGGAAACGGTCGAGGCGATGAGCGCGGAGAAGAAGTGGGGGTTTTTCACCCAGTTGATCTCCAAGTGTGTTCGGTGTTATGCATGCAGGAACGCGTGCCCCTTGTGCTACTGCCCGACCTGTTTTGTGGATGAGTCGAGGCCCCAGTGGGTGGGCAAGAGTGTGCACGAGACGGACACGATGACCTTCCACCTGCTGAGGGCATACCACTGTGCCGGAAGGTGCACGGACTGCGGGGCGTGTGAGAGGGTGTGCCCGGTGGGGATCCCGATGAGGCAGTTTACGAAGAAGCTGAACAAGGATGCGATGGAGTATTTTTCCTGGGAGCCGGGACTGAGCCTGGAGGAGAGGCCTCCCCTGGATACGTACAGGCCGGATGACTATAATGAGTTTGTGAGGTAAATATGGAGTAATGGAGTGGTTACTCCAATCTTTTAGGTCATGATCATGCTTGAAAAGTCATACACCAAGGAAGAATGGACCGGGGCGCTGAAAGGTCTCCAGGAGAGCTGCAGGATCTATGTGCCCGTCAAGGACGGAGACGATCATTTTTTCAGGCTCTTTGACGGGAGCAAGGCGCCTGATTTCGGCTATCAGAACACGAGGTTGTCGCCGAAAGGCATCGTGTATCCCCAGTCGGAGCGGATGTTCGAGTACACGCTGGATGAGAGTGATCCGGATGCCAATATCTACAAAGAGGTCGGGAAAGAATATTCTCCGAGAGCGATTGTGGGGATTCGTCCCTGCGATGCCCAGGCATTCGGCCTGGTAAGGCGCAACTTCGATACCCCGGAATACCGGGATCCCTGGTGGGTGAAAAGCTACGAGGCGACGACCCTGGTCGGGCTGGGGTGCAACGAGCCGTGTGCCACCTGTTTTTGCACGTTCGTGGGCGGGGGACCCTTTAGCGAAAAGGAATTGGATGTGCTCCTCTACGACCTGGGCGAAAGATTTGCGGCAAGGGCTTTGACCGAGAAGGGGAGCCGTTTTCTAGACAAGGGACCGGGTGGACGACCTTTGGACGATGATGAGAAAAAGGCCTTGGAAGAGCGCAAGCGTTCCGCCGAAAAGAAGATAACCTCCCATGTGCCGACGGATCAGTTGAGCAAAAAGGTGGTGACCGAGCTTTTCGATGCGCCCTTCTGGGAGGCGGTGGCTTTCGCGTGTATCAACTGCGGGACGTGCACCTTTTTGTGTCCCACGTGCTGGTGTTTTGACATCCAGGACGAGGTGATGGGGAAAGAAGGGGAGCGGATGAGGAACTGGGATTCGTGCATGTTTCCCCAGTTTACCCTGCACGGGTCGGGGCACAACCCGAGGGAGAAGAAGTTCCAGAGAGTGCGGCAGCGATTCATGCACAAGCTGAAGTACTACGTGGACAAGTACGGAGACGGGATACAGTGTTCAGGGTGCGGCCGGTGCGTGAGGTCCTGCCCGGTGAATATTGATATCAGGCAAGTCGCCCAACTCATGAACTCGTACTAGGCCAAACGGGAAGTTAATATTTGTGTAAGAGCATGAAGGTAAATCCGAATTTCGAAATTCGGATTTCGGATTTGTGAGTGAGAAGGAGGACTCCCTTTGGATAACCCTTACCAACCATATCCTGTGCGGGTGGATCAGGTCATCACAGAGACGGTAGACGAAAAGCTGAAGACCTTCAAGCTGGTCTTCCTGAACCCTGAGGATGAGCAGAAATTCAAGTATTTACCGGGGCAGTTTGCGGAGCTGTCCATTCCCGGCAAAGGGGAAATCCCCATCGGGATTGCCTCTTCACCTACAGAGAAGGGTTTCTTGTGCTTCACGGTAAACGAAGTGGGGCTTGTGAGCACCTATCTGCATATGCTAAAAGAGGGGTATGTGATGGGGGTGAGGGGTCCCCTGGGCAACTGGTATCCCTGGGAGGAGATGGAGGGAAAGAACGTCGTGATCGTGGGGGGCGGATTTGCCTTCACGACCCTGAGGTCGAGCATCGTGTACATGCTGGATCCTGCGAACCGGGGAAAGTTCAAGGACATCGAGGTGGTGTACGGGGCGAGGACGCCGGGGATGCTTCTCTACAAGGAGGAGCTGGCTGAATGGGAGAGGCGTGATGACATCCGGATGCACATCACGGTGGACGGCACGGACGATCCCGGGTGGAAGTACAACAAGGGTTTTGTCCCGGCGATCGTCAAAGAGAAGATCAAGAGCGCCGAGGATGCGATCGCGATCGTGTGTGGTCCGCCGATTATGATCCGCTTTACGCAGCCGGTGCTGGAGGAGTTGGGGTTTCCGCCCGAGAGGATCATTTTTTCCCTGGAGATGCGGATGAAGTGCGGGATCGGGATGTGCGGGAGGTGCAACATCGGGGATCAGTATGTGTGCAAGGACGGCCCGGTGTTCTCCCTGGCCAAACTGAAGCAGTTGCCCCCCGAATACTAAGAACCGGAGTTCACCACAGAGGCGCAGAGGGCACAGAGGAATACGATTTTGTCTGTCGGGAGATACCGACAGACAAAATGGTTTGCCTCGGGAAGGGTGGTGGCTATACTAAAGACTGGGAGACCTTCAGGAGAATCGGTATCTCCCGATTCTCCTGAAAGACAGTATCTCCGTGAACTCTGTGTCTCCGTGGTGAAAAATCATTTGCTGTGAAGCGTATTACCTGCCCTGTCTTATTTTAAAGCATGACAGCTTGGAGCGTTGCGGGCGCTGAGTCCATCGATGCCTCACTTCGACGACGAATTCACTCCCTCAGGACTGAGTGCAGGCGGAGCGGTGGCTCCCATGTGAGAACCGCCGATACGAGACCATGTGGGCGAATCGAAGCCCCAAGAAAGGAGAAGTCGAGACATGCTTTTGCCGAAATTCGACTACCATGAACCCAGTTCCGTGGATGAAGCGGCGAGGCTCATGGGTGAAATTGGGGGAGAGGCCTCCGTTCTCGCAGGCGGGACGGATCTATTGGTCAACATGAAAATGGGCAAGACAGTGCCCAAGCATGTCGTATCCCTATCCCGAATCATAGAGCTGAAGGAAGCGACAAGGGAGCAAGGCTCCTTGACCATCGGCGCCTGTGTTACCGTCGCCGATTTGAGAGAGCTGGAAGAGGTCAGGGCGGAATACAAGGGCCTTTTCGAAGGCGCCGGATCGCTCGGGTCGCCTCTGATTCGGAATCTCGCTACCGTGGGCGGCAACCTCGTCACGGCGCGGCCGGCAGCCGATCTGCCTCCGTCTCTGATTGCCTATGGAGCGACCATCGGCCTGAAAAAAGAGACCGGGGAAAGGACCCTGCTTCTGGAGGAGTTTTTCAGAGGTCCGGGAGAGACGATGATCGAACCGGGCGAGATCTTGTGCACCGTCGTTCTGAGGGAGCCTCCGCCCTATTCAGGGGGAGGATACGTGAAACTCGGCGTGAGGCGAGCGCTTGAAATTTCCCTTGTGAACGTAGCGGCCTTTTTGGCTTTGGACGGACCGAGCGGGCCCGTTCGAGAAGCGCGGGTCGTTCTCGGCGCGGTAGCCCCGAAACCTATTCGCGCGCTTTCAGCCGAGCACGTTCTCATAGGAGAAAGGCCGGATGAGGCCCTTTTCGAAAAAGCAGGAGAGGCGGCTGCAAACGACGCCAAGCCGATCGATGACTTCAGAGCCTCTGCAGAATACCGCCGGGAGATGGTGAAGGTGCTCACCAGGAGAGCATTGAGACAGGCCTACGAAGAGGCAAAATTGCGTGAATGGAGGAGATGGAAATGAAGACCATGATAACCCTCACAGTGAACGGCCTAAAACACGAACTCGCCGTCGAGCCGAACCGCACCCTTCTCGATGTTCTTCGCTATGATCTCGAACTCACGGGGACCAAGAAAGGCTGCGACATGGGTGAGTGCGGCTCCTGCACGGTCATCCTGAACGGTAAGCCCGTGAACTCCTGCCTCGTTCTGGCCGTGCAGGCCAAGGGCTCCGAAATTACGACGATCGAAGGATTGAAGACGGCGGACGGCCTTCATCCGCTCCAGCAGGCCTTTGTGGACAAAGGAGCCATCCAGTGCGGATTTTGTTCTCCGGGCATGATCCTCTCGGCGAGCAGCCTTCTTCAAAGGAATCCGAGTCCCACGGAGGAAGAGATCCGAACCGCGCTTTCCGGAAATCTTTGCCGCTGCACGGGCTACCAGAAGATCATAGAAGCCGTTCGGTCCGTTGCCGAGCGCGATGAAGGATGAAGGAGGAGGGATCACGATGAGTGAATATTCCACAGTGAATTCCCGTGCGCCGAGAGTCGATGCGCCCGCCAAGGCAACGGGGAGTGCAGCCTATATCGACGACATTCGACTTCCGGGGATGCTCTATGGGGCGATCCTTCACAGCCCCCTGGCGCACGCCAGGATTTTGAACATCGACACGTCCCGGGCGAAGAGGCTGGCCGGCGTCAAATCCGTGGTAACCTCCGAGGATGCGGGCCTGGTCAAGTACGGCGTGAGCCCGGCACGATACGACGAAACGCTTTTCTGCCACGACAAAGCCAGGTACGTGGGAGACGAGGTGGCTGCGGTGGCGGCCGTGGACCTGGAGACGGCCATGGAAGCCTTGTCCCTCATCACGGTGGAGTTTGAAGAACTGCCGGCGGTCCTGACCCTGGAAGAGGCCATGGCGGAAGGCGCCCCTATCGTGCACGACGAGTATCCCCGCAATATGGGCGCCCAGGTGCACCAGGAGTTCGGAGATGTCGAAGCGGCCCTGGCTCAGTGCGATGTGGTCCGGACCGATACCTTCAGGAACAAACGGCAGGATGGGGCGTTCATCGAACCTCAGGGGTGCATCGCCGAGTATGATGCGAACGGGAACCTGACCCTTCGGAGCAGCACCCAGTCCCCCCACTACGTGCAGCGGACCATCGCCATGGTGCTCGGCATTCCCATCGGAAAGCTGCGCGTGATCAAGCCTTACGTGGGCGGAGGATTCGGTCCCAAGGTCGCCGCCAACGCCATGGAGATGGCGGCCTGCCTCATGGCCATGAAAACCGGAAAGCCGGTCAAGATGAACTTCACCCGGGAAGAAGTGTTTCTATACGGCCGTGCCAGGCACCAGTTCGTCCACACCCTGACCACGGGCGCGAAGAAAGACGGCACCCTCATGGCCCTGAAAAACGAGTGCTACCTCGAAGGGGGAGCGTACACCAGTTTCGGAATCGCGACGATCTACTATGCAGGCTCTCTCCTGGGAGGCCCCTATCGCCTCCAGAACATGAAGTATGACGCCTACCGCGTGTATACCAACAAGCCGGCCTGCGGCGCACAGCGGGGCCACGGAGGGGTGATTGCCAGGGCCGCGTGGGAGCAGCAGTTGGACCGGATTGCGGAAGAGATCGGGATGGATCCTGTGGAGCTTCGCCTCAAGAACATGATGGAAGCCGGCGACGTAAGCTGCAACGACCTCAAGATGAACAGCCTCGGGATGAGGGAGTGCATCGAGGCGGTGCGGGACGGCTCAGGCTGGAAGGAAAAGAAAGGAAGGCTGCCGAAAGGCAAAGGAATCGGCATGGCCTGCGGCTTCTTTGTGTCCGGCGCCGGGTTTCCAATCTACCGCTCCGACACCTACCATGCCACGGTCACGATCCATGTGAGCGAGGATGGAGGAACCGTTCACGTATACACGGCTTCGGCCGAGATCGGCCAGGGGTCGGATACCGCCTTTGCCATGATCGCGGCCGAGACCATAGGCATTCCCCTGGATTCGGTAAGAATCTCATCGGGAGACACGGAGTTCGGGATCGACCTGGGAGCCTATTCGAGCCGTCAGACCCTGATGACCGGGCATGCCGTCAAGGAGGCGGCCGTCGACGTGCGGAGGCAGATCCTCGGGGTCCTGGCTCGAGAATTGAAGGTGGATATTTCCGAGCTCGACATCAAGGACGGCCTCATCGTCTTCAAGCACGGAAGAGTGGATTACAGCCACGTCAGAAACCGCTACACCAAGGAGCACAGGGGCTGGCCGGGGATTCCCAAGGGCCGTGAACCCCTCACCTTTCAGGAGGCGGCCCGCATCGCCTACCTCGCCCGGGGCACCATCATCGGGAGAGGCAAATACAAACCCGGCGAGCTTGGGGGCACGCACAAGGGCGCCGCGGTCGGCACGTCTCCGGCCTATGGGTGTTCCGCCCAGGTGGTGGAGGTGAACGTGGACATGGAAACCGGAAAAATCACTGTAGAAAAAATGACCGACGCCCACGACTGCGGGTTCGCCATCAACAGGACTTCTGTGGAAGGGCAGATGCAGGGCTCTCTTTCCATGGGCCTCGGCGAGGCCATGTTGGAGGAGGTCAAGTTCGACGGCAAGGGGCGAATCCTGAATCCCAACCTGGCCGAGTACAAGATCGCCACCGCTTTGGACATGCCCAATGTGGAGCCGATCATTGTGGAATCCCATGAACCCTACGGGCCTTTTGGAGCGAAGGAAGTGGGGGAGGGCGCCATCATGCCGACGATCCCCGCCATCCTGAACGCGGTCTATGACGCCACCGGAATTCGATTCCAGGAACTGCCTCTCACACCCGAGCGGGTCTTCATGGCCATTCGGGCTAAGACGAGAGAGTCCGAACAGGGCGCGAATGAGCAGGAATGAGCGCGGATCGCTGACCGGGGAGCAGGAGATTCGCTACCGCAGGCAGTTGGCGATTCCCGAGATCGGCGAAAAGGGCCAGATCAGACTGGGCAGGGCGACGGTCATGATCGTGGGCCTGGGAGGATTGGGCTCAGTTTCTTCATTCTACCTGGCGGCCGCGGGAGTGGGATCTCTGCGAATCGTGGACCACGACACGGTCTCCTTGGACAACCTCAACCGGCAGCTTCTGCACAGCACCGCTGATCTTGACCGGCCCAAGACGGAGTCCGCAACAGAGAAGCTTCGCAGCCTGAATCCGGAATGTTCCGTCGAACCGGTGCGCGTTCGAGTGGCCGAGGACAACGGGTTCAATCTGGCGGAGGGCTGCGATCTCCTCCTCGATGCCACGGACAATCTTGCGACCCGCCGCGTGCTCAACCGGATTTCCCTGGCAAGGCGTATCCCCCTTATCTACGGCGGCATCAACGGGTGGAACGGCTCGGCCGCGACTTTCGTGCCGGGAGAAACCGGCTGTCTTTCTTGCCTGTTTCCATCCAGGGACCTGGGAGCGCCGGCGACCGGGTTCCCGGTCGTGGGACCTGCGGCAGGCGTGATCGGGTCTATCCAGAGTGTGGAGGCGATTCGGATCCTGCTGGGCATGAAACCGGCCCTCGCGAACCGCTTGCTCAAGTTCCAGGGGAAAAGTATGAAGTTCAGAACCATTCACGTAGAAAAAGATCCGGCCTGCCCGCACTGCGGGCCTTCCAGGGAAGAGTGAATGGGACGCACAATCCACATCACGGTCAACGGCATGACTGAGGAGGTACCGGAAAACGCAACGCTCGAGTTTCTGATCGAGCATTTCCGGGAGGCGGATCCCGCACTCATCGTCGAGCTCAACGGCCGGTATATCTACGCCCGGGAGTACAGCACCACGAGAGTTGCAGAGAACGACCGGATGGAACTCATCCATCCCGACTTCGGCGGATGATGGCATTTCTTCGCTCCCCTGGTTCTTCACGGGGATAGCCTGCATCCTTTGGGAATGCCTCGCTGGCTCTTTGTCCCTGCTTCACCTGCCTCGTGGAAAATGAGGTATCCTTGCGCCCCAAATACATGATCCGCCCTATTTCCCCTTCCATTGTGTTGCCGTTAGGTTGGCTGAGAGCCTGCAAGGGATTTAAGTCCATGGCAGCGGGGACCCTGTTGAAACGCCTCTGAAGCAAGACCTGGGCGACGAGCTTGGGCCAAACGGAGAAAAAGACTGGTTTGTCTTGGATAAAGTGGTTTTGCCTGAGCATGAGCTTGAAAGGCTTTGCAAAACCAGGAAAGTTTGGGTGGCGATGCCAAACCTGATGCGCTGATCAAAAGGAGGTATTGAATGATGAAAATGAATCCAGTTGTCCATTTTCAGATGCCGGCAGAGAACAGAAAACGGATGGCGGAGTTTTACACCAAAGCATTTGGTTGGAAAGCCCGGCAGCTTGGACCCGAGATGGGCGATTATGTGCTCGTGCAGACCACTGAAACCGACGAGAATGGCATGCCCATGGAGGCAGGCAGGATCAACGGCGGTTTTTTCCAGAAAATTGATGCTGAGCCTGCACAATACCCATCTGTCGTCATTGCTGTGGACGATATCAAGGAGGCGATGAAAAAAGTTGAGGAATCCGGAGGCCAAGTCCTTGGCGAGCCCATGGAAATACCAGGGGTTGGATTATTCGGCTCCTTTTTCGACACGGAAGGCAATCGGGCAGGCATTCTGCAACCGTATCCGATGGAAGGCAAAACCCACGAATGAGGACTTGCAAGGACCGGTCATGACGGCTTGCGCTTGCATGATTCCCAGCGACCTTGGGTGGTGATTTCAAGCTGTCAGATTTTGGGACGCTTCCATTATGATTACACCCATTATAATTCCTGAGATATTCTCAATGTAACTGCATTATAATGTGAACATTGAATTAAGATGAAAGGCGCGAGTATGAAAAAAAGCTATCGTATTGCAGTTATGTTGACTATGGTTGTGGGGGTATTGATTTTGTCCAATCCGGCACATGCCGACAAGTTTACCGATACCATCGACGTCTTCAAGAAGTCAGAAGCGGTTCAACCATTCTTCAAAAATGCTTATGGGTATGCGGTTTTTCCAACCGTCGGTAAAGGCGGCATCGGTATCGGGGGTTCGTACGGAACCGGCCAGGTATACAAGAATGGAAAAGTCACCGGCGAGGTCTCTCTGATAAAAGGGTCCATCGGTTGGCAGCTCGGAGGTCAAGCCTTCAGTCAGATGATATTCTTTCAAGACAAGCGAGCCTATGACGAATTTACCAGCGGAAAATTCGAATTTGATGCCACGGCTTCGGCTGTTGCGATCACGGCCGGCGCTCAAGCAAAGGCTGGCACTGAAGGAACCACGGCTGGAGCAAGTGCCGGGCCGGCCACCGGTGCACAGGCTAAAGCAAGCTATCATAAGGGAATGGTCGTGTTCGTTCATACCAAAGGTGGGCTCATGTTCGAGGCGTCCATTGGCGGCCAGAAATTCACTTTCAAGCCGAAGTGACCTAAGATGGAAATAGAGGACACCGCCTGACTTCTGAGCCGCTCGCCGCAGGAAGCACACTCGACGATCTTCCCGGGGCGGAGGTCTGCCAATTTTAAAGTGTAAGAACCGAGATTCGACCGTGCAATTCTCATGCACGCCTTTCGATCTGATAGGACATTGACCCCGAGGTGGGGTTATCAGTCTTGGGGAAGTCGTATCTTTGCCTTTGCCCGACTGATCGATAGGCTTGTGTCGATAAGCTATTGCTTCCGACGCTGCCCCAAAATTCCACATAACGATACGGGTGGCTGAATCCGAAGGGGGATCAGAAAACTGACCTCCAGGGGGGGTGCCGACCGGCAATTTCTTGAGACAGTCAGAACCTGTGATAACCAAGTTTTGTCGATTTCTTGCAAGTCGAAATCTTTAACTGGTGTCTCCTTGGGCAACTCAGAACTTCGCCGATGAGAAATCCACCTCCCAGGGGTACGCTGCGCAAGAGGTTCATCGTTCAATGAAAAGCATTCTGCTTTTAGCAAACTGCTATAGCCCGCCTGAACTGGAACCTCAGATCGAGTTGTTTGTTGAGGCCTGCAGCCACCACCGCTATCATGAAGCCCCAAATAATGTTACCCCTGGTCATTTGTATTATGGCCGGGGCGGCCGGGCGCTGAAAAAGCGCGTACAGGTTAGGAGGAAAACGATGCTATTGCGGCCCGGGCGGACTGTGGTTTGAGACTTGTGTAAACGATTGTCTCAATGTATAAGGGAGACAAGACCATCTCTTAGTTTTATGCCGCTTCTGTCCAAAACCCTTTGAAAACGTATCTTATTATTTATAATAAAGGCATGAAAATGACATGCAGCAAGCAAAAGAAGAAAGGAGACAGGTCGCCATCGATGGAGAAGACAATTCTTTTGCTCGGCACTATGGATACCAAGGGTATAGAGTTCGGGTATGTTAGGGAGAGAATCAGAGAGAAAGGGCATCGAGCCTTGGTGATCGATGTAGGGATTTTGGGAGAACACCCGCTCGACGTTGACATCTCCCGAGAGGAAGTGGCACGATCTGCAGGGACAAGCCTCCAGGATGTTATTGATCAGGGGAAAGAAGGTGTGGCCATAGAGTTAATGGCCAAGGGAGCAGCAAGGATTGTCCAGGGCCTTCATAGTTCTCATAAAATAGATGGAATCATGGCTCTTGGTGGTACTATGGGGACCTCATTGGCGGCTGCAGTGATGAGAACTTTGCCTATCGGTATGCCCAAGGTCATGGTTTCCACTATGGCCTCAACCGATACTCGTCCCTATATCGATAATAAGGATATTGTCATGATCCCCTCTGTGTCGGACATAGTGGGCTTAAATCGGGTAACGAAGAGGGTACTGGCCACTGCTGCGGGTGCGATTGTCGGCATGGTGACTGCAGACCCGGGACCCATTCAGTCGGACAAACCCCTTATCGGTTTAACCCTGCACGGCGATTTGATGCCTTGCATGGAGACATGCAAGAGCATCCTCGATCAAAGGGGGTATGAGGTGGTTGTCTTTGCAGCAGTCGGATCTGGCGGCAAGACCTTCGAAGAATTGATAGAACAGGATGTCATCAATGGAGCATTGGACCTGGTAACACACGAAATCGTATGCCAGCTATTCGGCGGTCTTTGCGATGCTGGGCACTTGAGACTGGAGGCTGCGGGGAAGAAAGGGATACCACAATTGGTGGTTCCGGGCAAAGTGGACATTTTAAGCTTTAGCCCCCGGCAGGGTATACCAGAACGATTCAAGGGGCGACCAATTTGGATGCATAACCCGGACTTGGGTGTGATTAGGCTAAACAAGGAGGAAATGTCTCTGGTTGCCGAGACGATGTGCAGAAAGTTGAATCAGTCAGTTGGGCCGACCGCCGTGATCATCCCCAAGCGCGGGCTTTCAGGCTATGGTAAGGGCTGGGAGGATTTTTACGACGCAGAAGCTGATTTTGCTCTTTTCGATATATTGAATGAGCGGCTTAAGCCTGAAATCAATGTCGTCGAAATGGATGCCCATATCAAAGATAGGCTCTTTGCAGAACGCGCGACGGATCTGCTGGATGAACTGATGCATAAGGCCGGCCGGGAGATCTTGAATTAGTCGAGTGAGTTCACGTTATAACAGCTAGTAACCGGTTCAGGGGAGGCGCAATGGCGCCACCGCTGAACCGGAGAGTTAACATTACAGATACCTCCAGCTTATCCGCCAGACTTGATGAGCATCGAAGCCTGTGATAGGAACTACCAGTCTAATAAGCTGAGTTGCCTCAGCTTCAAGCTTGCAGTTTGTAATCGCCCGATCTGGAAGAGCCCAACCAACGCTAGCGATACGGAAGCGATTATGAAGGCAGCGTGAAGAGGGTATGCAGCTTACCCCACGCAATGTCTAATTTTGTGTGAAGGGATTCGTGAAGTAGTCAGGAAGTTGAGATAAGTGTGATTTTGAAGCCGTCTGAGGTGCGACCGGGACAACGCACTCTTGCTCTTTTAGGGAAGGGCGGCGAGGAACTTGGCGGCCGGCATCACGCGGACAGGACCGTCGAGAATATCATCCTTGCCTTCCATGTGGATTTGGAAAAGAAAGGGGATGCCCACCCTCTCTCCGAAATACCTCAATGAAGGAAAACCATTTTTTCATCGAGATCCGCCCGGATTTCTTGTTCAAGATAACGTTTGATCATGGCACGTAAAATTTTGCCACAAAGCAAAAAAAAGTACAATTTTTTTTGCTTTGCGGCAAAATCATTCCTATCTTAATAAACCGAAAAATCCACTCTCAGATGTGCTTGCCAGGGTCTGCTTCGGAGGGACGAAGTTTCACACCTAGATGTATATATCTTGATTGACATATAGCTGATTTGATATATAATGTGCCCCGACGGATCGCCCATGATCAGCTCGTGCGAAAACATGGCGTCCCGTGATTGCCTCCGCCCGGTTGAGGGTTCCCTGCTCGATGCCTGGTTCGAACTGAATTACCGCTTACAGGAAGAGGCTGTCGATACGCAGATCAACAGGGCCTTTGTGGAGCAATGGCTGATTCGCCTGTGGACCATCGTATGCCCTGCCCCCCCATGCTTCTGGCTCTTCCCGGCCAGAATCAATGAGCGAAAGGAATTTCGATCGAGACTCTGTCTTTTTGATCTGAAGACCTTCAACGAATTGGGCCGCGCTTTACACCTCTTCATGCACACCGGGAATGTAGACGACCGGTATGTGGGCAAGTACCTGCGCGGATGACGGAACGAAATAATCTGGGAGGTTGAACTATGGACGTGATCAAGACGGACTGTGGTTTATGCATTAACTGCTGCGGCGTCAATGCATACGTGGAAGACGGCAAGCTGGTCAAGGTGGAGGGCATCCCTGAGCACTGGCTGAACAAAGGCAGGCTGTGCCCGAAAGGCGAGCGGCTCCCGGACCTGCTCTATTCGCCGTCACGCTTGAAATATCCCATGAAGAAGGTCAACGGCCGTTTTCAGAGAATTTCCTGGGACGATGCCTTGGGCGAGATAGGGGCCAAATTGCAGGAGCTCAAGGAAAAATACGGCGCCCACACCCTGGCGACCTGGACCGGTTCGGTGGGCGTCGAGCACTTCGAGATGGCGGCCTTTAACCAGCGATTTCGGGGGGCCTACGGCACTCCCAATTTCTTCAATGCCGAAGGCATCTGTTTCCGCACCCGGATCCTTGCGCGCCAGATCACCTTTGGCCGGTATCCCGTGGAAGAGCCGAAAAACGCCAACTGCATCCTCCTCTGGGGTCGCAATCCTGACGAAAGCTACTGGCCTGTGGGGAGAATCGTCCGCGAGAGGGTCCAGGCCGGGGCAAAGCTCATCACGATTGACCCGCGCCGCACTCCCATATCCAAGCTGGGGATCTATCTGCAGCCCCGTCCCGGCACCGACGGCGCCATCGCCCTGGCCATGATGAATGTCATCATCGAGGAAGACCTGTGGGATAAGGAGTTCGTGGACAAGTACACTACAGGTTTTGACAGGCTCATGGAGCATGTCAAGGCGTACACGCCTGAAATGGCCGAGACGATCAGCAGCGTGCCGGCCGCAGAAATAAGGCGTGCGGCCCGCCTCTTCGCCACAACGAAAAGCGCCTGCATCCTGGAAGGCGTGGGTCACATGAACCAGTTCGCCAACGGCCTCCAGACGAACAGGGCCTATTCGATCCTGATGGCCATCACCGGAAATGTCGACGTACCGGGCGGATGGGTCACCTGCCCTCAGGTTCGCCTGGCCGACCTGCGCCTGCCCGTCAAGGAGCATCCCCTCGGGTACGAGGAGTTCCCCATATTCCACCAGTTCAAGAGTCCTCCCCCGTATGGCTCCGCATCGATGATGACGGAAACCATGAAAACGGGGAAACCTTACCCGATCAAGGCCTTCATTTCCTCCGGCAGCAACCCGGCCCTGACCTTTCCCGACACCAACCTGTTCCTCGAGGGGGTAAAGAATCTGGAGTTGTTCGTGAACATCGATCCCAACATGACCGAAACCGGACAGCTCGCCGACTACGTTCTGCCGGCCTGCACCTTTCTGGAAGAGACGGGCATCGGCGGTTTTCCTTACGGCATATCCTACTGCGAGCCCTACATCATGCTGCGCAAGAAGGTGGTCGAACCCCTTTATGAGAGCAAGCCCATCTGGCTGATCTGGAGCGAACTGGGCCGCAAGATGGGTTACGCGGAACATTTCCCCTGGAACACCGATGACGAAGTGGCGGAACATTTATTTGCCACAAGCGGCGTCACCCTTCAGCAGCTCGCCGAACATCCTGAGGGGGTCTATTTCGGCAAGAAAGAGTACAGGCTGTTTGAGAGGAAGGGCTTTGCAACCGCGAGCGGAAAGGCGGAGCTGTATTCCGCGAGAATGGAAGAACTGGGCTTCCCGGGTCTGCCCAGACACGTGGAGCCGCAGCAGAGCGCCGTGGCAAATCCCGAGCTCGTCAAGCAGTATCCGGAGATCCTGCTCACGGGCAACAGGCAGATTGAATACATCGACGCGCAGATGCGCGATTCGCCTGCCTTGAGAGCGAGAAGACCGGGCGCGGAAGCGGAGATCAATCCCGTGACAGCCGCGAAATACGGAATCACGGACGGTGAGTTGATCGCCGTAGAAACTCCCAGGGGTTCGATCAAGATCAAGGCGAATGTCACGCCGGATATCAAGCCGGGTGTCGTGTCGGTGCCTCACGGTTGGGCGGAAGCGAACTGCAATATCCTCCTGGACGCCAAATTACTGGACCACGTCTCGGGCTACATCACCTTGAACAGCGTTGCATGCCGACTCGTCAAGCTGGCCTAGTGTTAATCAGGCAAGCCGTGACGGTGCGCCTGTGAGGGATAGGAACGGATTAATTGCTTTGAAGAGCAAACCATGACCGTGCACATCTGCATCCATCTTACGGGAGGCTCACCAAACTGTGGTGCGGAATTATCCAATAGCGCTTCTTGAAAAAGTACAGCAGGAGTATTCAGTATCAGAGGCGAGTTGGCGCTTTCGGGCCGGGGATGATGTTAAGAAGGACCTGTCGATCCTACTGGAATTCAATCGCGATTTGAACGAAAACGCGCGTTTGACCCGCCTTAATGAGGACTATCTCGAGCGGAGGATGGAGCAGTTGGACAAGCACGTCCCGATCTGCAGAGACGTCTATGAACACACCCGGGCAAGGCTTCACGAACTCCTTCTGCTTTGTGCCGCCAACTATGCGAACAACTGCGAGTACGGCGCAGTGGGAGATCTCATGTTCAACCCAAGACTCACGCTGGTTCACGTCAGGGGGGGCCATGAGCCGGTCGTCAAAGAGCGGCATGTACGCCTGAGCGAGCAGTTCAGGGACAGGGCAGCAACAACCGGAGAAGTCCTCACCTGGCTCAAGGAAGAGACGGCACTCGAAACAAAAAAGAAGCCGCTGATCCCCCATTCCTACGAGATCCTCGAAAACTGCCGTTTTATCTCCAAGGAATATTTGGATTCCGCGCAGGACCGGGCCGTCCGGATCGCGGATCTGAGTGGCTTTCTCTGCAGCAGAGGGTTCCAAGACCGTTTGGAACTTGATGCCTGGCTTAATTGCGCTAGCCAAAGCGACAGAGTCCTAATAGAGTCCAGACTTGTCCGCCTTGACTGGGTCGAATTCCGAAGATTAGGCGCGGTGATCAAGCGCATAGTGCATCGACGCCCGGGTGCCGAAGCAAAGAGGTACCAACTCGCTCTTCCATAATACTCCGGCGTCAGGGTGACGACTCTGATGACTTCTTAGAATGCCGTCAAAAAAAGCACAAAAAGTTTGGCTTTGCGGCAAAATCATTCCTGTCCTCATAAACCGAAGAACCCGGCCGAATATTTTGCTGCCGTGAAGACGATGATGCCTGCGAGCATCCACTTGATGGCTTTGGCCGGCACGAATTTCTGGAGTCTTGCTCCCAGGTACATGCCGGCCATGCCTCCGAGGCCGAAAAGGAAACCCAGAAGCCAGTCAGGCGCGACGGACATATTAGGATAGAACGGAGCTATGGCCTGGTAAAAGATCACCCCGGCCACGGAGGTGACGAAGGTCCCCATCAGGGAGGCACCCGCCACCGTGTATACGGGCAGGTTGAAAAAGGAAACGAAGAAGGGCGCCATGATCGCTCCTCCGCCGATGCCGTAGATGCCTCCGACGATTCCCACCACGAAACTCAGGGTGAAAATGCCCCATGTGGGAGCCTCGCAGCGTTCGCCGTAGAAATCGTATTCGAGCCTTTTCAAGTCAAAGCGTGTGACCTTGATCCCCGGTAAAGGTCCTGACCAGCCTCGATCTGTTTTCTCCGCCTCTTTCCGATGACGGCGCACCAGATCCTGGAAGCGATCTTCTGCGGATGCCTTCACGGACCTGGATTTGCGAACAAGGTCCAGGACCATGCGGCCGCCGATGTAGAGAAGTACGAGAGCGGCGAATAGCTTGAAGCTTCCGGGATCGGGCAGATAGGCGATGCGCACAACAGCGCCGATAAAAACGCCAGGCAGGGTTCCGATGATGACGGCCCATGTAAGAGGCCAGACCATCCGCCCTTCTCTATAATATCGATAGACGCCGCTCGGTATGGCCACGATGTTGAAGAGCTGATTCGTTGCACTGACGGAAGGGGAGGTGTACCCGAGAAAGGACATCTGGAAGGGGAGCAGAAGAAACGCCCCGGATACACCGCCCATGGAGGTGAAAAAGGAGATCACGAAGGCTACAAGGGGAGGCACCCAGGGAGAGACTTCGATTCCGGCAGTCTGAAAGAGCATATCCGGATTTCCTCCGAAGTTTTATGCTTGACTAAGGTAACACGCGAAAAGTATTTTTCGTGTTACTTGTACCACAGAGCCTTCAGCCTCGTCAAGAGCCGAGCGGTTGTCTTGCGAAAAAATGTCAGTGTGGTAAAAGCAAGCTTGTAGGGCTGATTGTGGCTACATTCGCATGATGGCAGAGGGAAAATACAAGAATAGGGCAGGACGCAATATGACTCAGCGGGCCACGGAAGAACCGGCAAGCCACGCTCGCATTGTCTCAGTCGCCGAGGAGAGCAGGTGTCTTGACACGGTCCAACTGGAAAGGCTGGAGCAGTCTTTCCGCTCCTGGAGTGAGGCTTCCGGTCGTCCGGACATAAAATCATCGAGAAAGCGAATCCTTTTGATATTTCTGTTGATTCGTCACACAGGGGCGAGGCTCGGCGAAGTTCTGTATCTTGCCCCGGCCGGCGACATCGACTACAAGAATCACCTTGTGCGCCTGTGCAAGGGGGGAGCCGAAAGCGGCCGGCCGTGCCGGGAGGTGGAGATCTCTGAAGCCCTCTCAACTGAAATTCAGAGGACCCTCGGCAGTCTTCAACGCGGAGGCACAGAGACCCTGTGGGTAGATCCGGGTCATGTACGTCGCAAGTTCTACGAGCGGGCCGAGGCCGTTGGCGTTCCCAGGGAGTTGGGCACCCCCGATGTGATCCGAAGATCCAGGGCTGTGGAACTGCTCCAGAGCAACATGCCCTTGCCTGTCGTGCAAAGGATCCTTGGCCATTCGACTCCCAATCTCGCGGCCTCTTACGTCGAATTCTCGGACGACGACGTTCGGGAACTGGCAAAATATTTTGTCGAAAAAGAAAGCCGGCGAAAAACGAGCGCTCGCAACGCCTTTTTCGGAAAGATTCAAAGGATTCAGAAGGGGGACGTCCAGGCGATCATCGAGGTTGCGTGTGTAGGGGGATACACCATAAACGCCGTCATCACCAACCACAGTCTTGCCAAGCTAGGCTTGAAACGAGGGAGATTGGTGATGGCGGAAATCAAAGCGCCTTGGGTGATGCTCTATAAGGCGGGTGAAGAGCCGAAATCCACGGCTGAAAATATCTTCCGGGGGACGATCGATCGAATCTCTCGCGGCCGGGTGACGACCGAGGCGGTCGTGCGCATCCCCGACGGCACGGAGCTTTGTTCCGTCATCACAGAACAAAGTGCGAAACGACTCGCTCTAAAGAAAGATGATCCCTTATGGGTTGCCTTCAACGCGTTCGCCGTCGTGCTCCACGTCGATTAGCATATTCGCAGCTTATAGCGATTCTTCAAACAGTTGTCTCAAAGGGTCGCGTGGCCAATCAGTGGGGAAGAGGGTTTGGCTGCAGTAAAATTCGATCCCGCTGTGGTAGCGAGCCCGGCTCTCACCACCATTGTAGACATCACGGGTCTCTCCATTTTTTTCATGACGGTCAAGTTAGTGCTCGGGATTTGAAGCGCCAACCCCCTATCCGATGCTTCGATGGATGAGCGCGCCCATGGAGACATAAGCGGAAAAGCTTACCTGAAATGGAACTCTCCCAGCCTGGGGTGCCACCGGTACTGTAATTCGAATTCCACAGGCACGTCCCCGCAGATCGCCTTTGCCGCCTCCTGGATCGGCCCGATGGCGCTTTTGTCATAGACGACTCCCCTGACGACAATCCCATATTCGATGAGGCCTTCTTCTTTCGGCCTCACATCCAGCGCAGAGATGGGAAAGGTGGGCTCCGTGGCAATCCTGGCCCTCACCCTGGCGGCAAGCGCCCTCAGCCGAAGGATCTGTTGAGCCTCTTCTGTCGCAAATGACTCCCGGCTGCGTAATGCGTCTGCAACGGCCGAGGTGATCTCCTTGATGCTCTGATCACTCGTATCAAAGACCAAGTCGTAATGTTTCGGGTCGTCCCAGGCTCCCCCGTAGATGAGGTAGACCGCGCCGCCCATTTCTTTGTCCACTTTTTCTATGAGCCATCGGGCGTTTTGAGCATCGATCCCAGCTCTCCTGACGAGCCGGGCAATCCGGTCATCCATGGATGCTTTGACGTGGATTCGAAGGGCAAAAGGAATCCCCTTGAGCAAGAAGTTGCCGCCCCTTCCCATAATCACCGTGTTGTCCCGGAGAGCGTACTCCAGGATCTGGGCTTGGTTAAGGGCGACAAATCCTCGAAAAGACCACTTGTATCTTTCATAGACGCTGGGCTGCTTCTCGTCATATTTGTTCGCGAAGTTCTCCCAGTCCTTCCCCGCCTTCCCGATGTCCTCGAGGATCCTCTTCCGGTCCACGTAGTCGTAGTGCAACAGATCGGCCACGGCCTCACCAATCTCTCGCCCCCCGCTTCCATACCTCCTTGAGACGGTTAAGATTGCCATCGTGTCTCCTATTTCGAAAAAGGGAATACCCAAATGAGCATTGCCGGGATATAGCAGGAAACGAGCGATACGATAACATACGGTGCTGTAATACCCAAGAATTCCTTCAGGTTCACCTTCCTCTGGTCTTCTTTTTCCCCCAGATTCTTTGCAACAAAAAGAGCAGGGGCGCCTGCAATGGTCAGGTTGCTTCCGAGAGTCCCTGCCCACAGGAGCATCCAATAGAGCGGCCACGGATCAATGGCCTGTGTGTCGCCCAGGTCTCTTATCACATAGAGCATGGTCAGGATGTAGGCATCATGTTCAACCACTCCCACGATAGGAGCGGTGACCCAATAAAGCACGGTGGCCCCGAGCACGAGGCTTTTCTCGATGAGCGGGGTGATGATGCCGGAAACCGTCTCGATAAGCCCGGAGTGATCCAGACCCCCCACAAGTGCGAACAGGGCAACATAAAATAGAATCGCTCTCCAGTCCAGTTCGGATAGAACCTCCTCAAAGGTGGGAATGTGAAGGGTGAAGCGGCTTTTAAAGACCTCGAACACGAGCACGAGCCCCAGTGCTCCCAAAATAGCAATAAAGCCGAGGGAATAGCCGAAAACAGGTCTCAAAGCCATGCCCAGGATGGTCAGGGCAAACATGCTGCATGAAATGACCGCAAAGGGTTTGTCCTTGATGTGGTCCAAAGGCTTTTCTTTTATGGAGGCCACATCCATCAAGATGCCCTTATACTTTCTGGAAAACATCTTGTAGAAGGCACCGCAGGTAATCACATAGGAAATGAGAAGGATGAAAAACGAGGATGGCCTTCCCGAATGCCAGAGAAAACCACTGAATTCGATCCCTGAAACGCTATGGAGCATTTGGGGAGGCAAGTCGCCCAGGAGCATGGCTGTTCCCATAAAGTTGGAGCAGAGGCCCACGAACATGACGGGTGTAAAGGATGGGAATTTGAATCGTCTGCAGGCGTGAAAAACCACCGGAGCGAACATCAAGACAACCACCACGTTGTCTATCAGGATGGAGACAAAGCCTGCCAGCGCTCCGATGAAAGTCACGAATACGGCGACGTTGCCTTTCGACATCTTGAGGATGACGGCCGCCAGGTAATCGGGGACACCGGATTTCCCAAAATATCCCGAGAGGATCCAGATGCTGAGAAGAATCACGATGACGTTCCAGTCGACCATCTGAAACGCCTCGATGTCGGTCATGATCCCGAGAAGAACCATGAGGATGATTCCCAGGAAGGCGGCCAGAACCGTATCGATCCATCCCGTGATGACAAGAAAGATCGTTCCAAGAAAAATCACACACGCGATGAGTTGTACAAAATCCATATTCATTGACTCCTGCTGTGAATGCCCTTGGCGCCCGCAAGAAGGGTGGGCCGTGCTAGTTCGTCTGGGGTGTCGCGGTTTGTTGAAAGCTGAGACCTGCTGGAAACGGAACCCTTAGCCAAGCCCCTCAGAATATACCCGGGGAAATCGAACGTGGCATTAACAGCGAAGAATGAGGCGCCGCTCTTCAAGAACGGATATCGGGAGGAGAGGGAGATATGGAGAACAATGACAAACAGCAAGCATGGAGTTGCCTGGGGCGAGCGAATCAAAAAAGCATAGGGCTTCTTGATCCTCTCCCTCAGAGGGATAGACAGATTCGGATGCCATGATTTGAAAAGCCGGATCGGATATAACCAGGTGACACCCTTTTGCGGCGTCAATTCCTGCGCAAAAGGCTAGGATGCAAAACACCATGACCGTCAACAACAGACCGCTTGATCTAGCTTTGCCTTTCATGACAAACCTTCGTAGGTTTTCGTTTTTTTTGATCACGCCAATGTCGCAGTCTATAATAAGACCCTCATGGTGGTCTGTCAACATCCGGCGGGAGGGCTCCGGAGACCCCCGGCGGCGCCCCTTTTCTCGACGCGACCTGGCACGCCGTGGCCGTGATTGCCCTTCCGGATGTTCTTTGAAATATTTCCGGGGTTTGGATAAGATGTCCTTGCGTTTGACGTAGACTTTCATAGAGAAAGGGGAGCCGAAATGGACAAAGATAAGAGCAAGGCACCGTTTATCTACAAGGTCATCACGGTTGAGAACCAGCCGAGGATCTACGCTATCCCTACCTCCGAGCAGGAGAAGCTGCTCAAGAAGAAACCTCAGGTAAAGAAGGATGAACAGGGGAGTGGTCTGTTCTCCTTTTTCGGCCACCACCTGGAGAAGCTTTTCGCTTCCACAAAGCCCCAGGAAGAGGAGCTGCCGCCGATTGAAAAAGAGCTGGAGTGGAGCCTGGAAGAGGTTCAGAAGAAGCTTGAAGCGGCGCATGCGGCCAGAAAAGCCGACATGGACGTCATGGCAAAAGAACGGATGAAACATGAACATCTCATCGAAAAGCGCAACCATTCGCAGGCTCTTCTTTTCAAAGATATTGTCGAATACCATGGCAAATTGGGCACGGGATTGAACGAGGAGGAGCTTTGGTCTCTTCACACCTTCATGAAAAACGCAGCGGATCACGAAATGGACTGTTCATCCCACGAGCTCTTTCACAAACATATCGAATGCAACGTGATGAGCTTTTTGCGACGGAAGGCTCTTGAAAAAGCCTGGCAGAAGGTGGAAGAAAACGTCGACGGATTCGGCATACCCTTTCCGGTTCCCACGTCGATGGTCGATCACGAAGACAAGGTGCGAAATGAAAAAGTCAGGGAAGAAAGGAAAAAAGCCGCCGGAGAGGATTTCCGGAAAATGCCGCCTCGGCAAATTGCTGAAATGATCCTGGGAAATATTCCCATTTGGGTATACTCATACCCTGAGAAAGACTCTTATCTCTGGCTTCTTACCGTCCTCCAGGGCGTTGCCGCAGGCATCGCCGCGAAGCTTTTTTTGAACTACCTTGGGTTCTGGGAGAGAAGTTCTTCCCTCCTGCTGAAGAAGATCGAAGAGAAATTCACCGGCAGAATCAGAGCTATCCGGGAGCGGGGCCAGGAAGCCACGGATCTCACGGAGGTCTTTTCCGTATCGAGAGACCTTCAGCGAATCAGCAAAGAGGAAATCCCGGATTACATCTGGAGCGAAATGTCGAGGGAACTCAGCTCCCCGTCAGGATAGGGAAAAAGTGGTCCCGACACTGTTGAGCACAAAGGAATCCGGGAACGCTTGAGAAAATCTCTGGATGGCCTTCCAGCCCGTGCAGTGCATGGGCACGATCATCTTGAGATTCATGGCTTTGAGGGCCTTTACGGTTTCTTCGATGATGGGCTCGAACATGGGCCCCGAGAGATGAAACCCGCCGATGACGGCGTAGACCTCGTCGACTCCCGTGACCTTCCTGGCGTGGAGGATCGTGTTGACGATTCCGGCATGGGCGCAGCCTGAGACCACAACCAGGCCCTTTCCTTTGAGGTGGATCGCCATGGCCTGATCATCCCGGATCGAGTCTTTTTCCTCCTTGCCGTTTCGCTCCAGCGTGGCGTTGGGAAGTCCTTTCTCAAAAGGGGTCGTGCGCTCCACTTCGCCGGTCACCATGACCGTGCCGTCGGCCAGGGAAACAGGCTCCGCCGATTCAAGGATTTTTGCTCCCAATCGGGTGAGATCTTCTTTCTTGAGGGTGACCGGAAAGAGCAGTTTTCGGCCGTCGTTGAGACCGAAATAGCGTGGGGAGTGGAACGCCTCGGGATGGAGAACCACTGTGACAGGCCGGCCGAGCCGTTCGAGGATCGGATAAAGGGATCCGGTGTGATCCATGTGGCCGTGGCTCATGATGACAGCCTCGATCCCGGACAGATCGATGCCAAGCACCTCGAGGTTGTGGGGGACGCCGAACTTCGTGTAGCCGGTGTCAAACAGCATGGCGTGGGTGGCGCCGCCGGCCGTGACGCGAACCAACTGGCTGAGGCCGTGCTCCGCGACCAGGGCATCGGTGGGAATCTGCCCGCTCTTTGCCAATGGCGGCCTGGTGACCATGTCGGAACCCTGGAGCAGCACATCGACATAGTTGTCCATGAGGGTGACGATCTCCACCCGGTCTACTTGTTTCAGGGAAATAGGGGGCTTGTTCATGGCGACTCCTCCTTTGGGATGGCATATTAGGCAAGAGATTTTGAATCGTTTTTTCCTTGACCCGGAAGGTCGTTGCGATCATACATGCTCTGGAAAATTATGGAAAGAGTAAAATCCGGGCCGCGGATCGCCAGCGAAGCTGCGACTCAAACGGTTCATCCTCCGTAGCGGACTACTTCGGAGCGCGGGTGCGGTTTCGGGCAGGGACGGCCGTTCCCCTCAAGGCGATATCTACCGGCCTCTCGGGAGGCGAGCAGAGCTTTATTAATGGTGTCATAATAGTATTGACACCCAGTTGCCTCCTTGTCCCGTCCCCGTTCCCGTAGGAGCCCCGCCCCTCGCGGGATGATAGCATCGCGACCGGGCTTGCCTCGCCGTAGCCCTGAGCATGTCGAAGGGGCGAAGGCGGGAGGTCGCTCCTACAGGGAGAGGACATTTCGGTTCGAAAGAAGCGTCAATACTATTTCGAGACGGTTAATAAGTGTTTGAGAGACCTTTGATCTCGTCGGAAACAAAACCGTGAAAGGAAGAGAAAAGGAGGCAGTCATGAAAGTTCTTGCCCTTAATTCAAGTCCCCGTACAGGGAGTGTGAGCAAAACAGAGCTCATGCTGAACTACCTCGTTCAGGGCATGCGCGAAGCGGGCGCCGAGGTGGAGGTGGTGGAACTGCGCAAAAAAACGATCAAGAACTGCATCGGGTGCTTCACCTGCTGGACCAAGACGCCCGGCGTGTGCATTCACGAGGATGACATGAGCCGGGAGCTTTACCCCAAGTGGTCCGCATCGGACCTGGTGGTGTACGCGACACCCCTGTATCATTTCCTGATGAACGCCTCCATGAAGGCGTTCATCGAACGCACTCTTCCCCTGCTGGAACCATTTCTCATCGCCCGCGAGGGAAAGACTTTTCACCCCCTGCGAGGAGAGCACCCCAAAATGGTATTCCTTTCCGTGGCCGGGTTTCCGGAAATGAGCGTCTTCGATGAGCTCTCTTTTTGGGTAAACTCTGTCTACGGGAAGCACGGCACCGTGGTGGCGCAAATTTACCGTCCTTTGGCCGAGGCGCTTCTTGTGCCTGCTTTAGAGAGCAAGGCCAGGGAGATCTTCGAGGCCACGGTCCACGCAGGGCGCGAAATCGTGGCATCCATGAAAGTCTCCCCGGAAACCTTGGAGCGAATCACCCAGCCCCTCGTGGAGGACACCGGTCCGGCTTTCGCGATCGCGAATCTCATGTGGAAGACCTGCATCTCCGAAGGCGTCACACCAAAAGAATTCGGCGAGAAAGGGTTGATCCCGAGGCCCGACTCCATCGAAACCTTCATGATGATTCTGCCCATGGGATTCAAGCCTGCGGCTGCAGGGGATACCAAGGCCGTCATTCAATTCGCTTTTTCGGGCGAGAAAGAAGGATCCTGTCATTTCAAAATTGAACACGGCAGGATTGAAGCGCTTCCGGGAGTTGCCGAGAAACCGGATGTGACGATCCAGTCCCCCTTTGACGTGTGGATGGACATCGTGACCGGCAAGGCCGACGGCCAGCAGATGTTCATGGCAGGGAAGTACAAGGTTCATGGCGATCTGTCTCTGCTTATCCGGATGAACCAGTTCTTCGGGCCATAGGTCGGCAGAGGGAGAATTGCCTTTTCACTTCTTCCAGTTCGGAAGTCCTTCAGTCGGCATCCATGGTAAGCTCGTCCCGGGCCTTTTGCAGCTTGATCTCCGCCTGCCTGCTCCTCGAGTAGAGCGCCGCCTTCTCGATGGCCAAAGCGATCGGGGCACTCAAGCCGGTGAGGAGAAACAGATCGTCTTTGCGGAATCCGTGCGCAACACTCACTGACTGCAAATAGAGCGCCCCTTGGGTTTCCGTCTTGCTGATCAGGGGGACGACAATCACGGATTTGACTCCGATGCTCTCCATGCTGTCGGATAGATTCTCCTTTGCTTCTGTGCTCGTGTCAGGCATCATGATGGCCCTGCCCTCTTTCATGGCCTGCCGGACGAGGGTCCTGCTATAACCCAGGTATTCCGTCTTTGTGGCATCTCTCAGACGGATCGCGATTTCTATCAGTTTTTCGCTGCCCGTCTTGCACAGAATCATGTGGGCGCTGTCGATTCGCTTCAAACAATGGAGAATCGCTTCCAGGGCCTTTTCGCAGATTTCCTTCAATTCCATGGATTCGAGCAAAGCCAATGAGACCGTGTAAAGCAATTCCAGATCTTCTCTTTTCTTAGCCCGGCGATCCTTTAAGAGGGACTCTTGCGACAGGTGGGTGTCGTGGGGCAAAACATCGATGGAATACTGATTCGGCAATTGCTGAGGAGGGCATTGGCTGCCGAGGCTGATGAGGACATTTCCAACGGCAATAGGAACGCCTTCCTCCACAGGAACCCTTTCGCCGCTCTCGATGACATGGCCGTTGATCCAAGTCCCGTTCTTGCTCTTCAGATCTTCGATGAAATACTTATCCCCGGCCTTAAGGATCTTTGCGTGTCTTCTCGATACGGATGGCTCGTCGAGCCGGATCCTGTTATGGGAACTTCTTCCAACCGAGGCCACGTCCTCGCTGACAAGAAAGGAACTCCCTTCCTGGGGACCGTTTGCGATGAATACCTTGAGCATTCGCCTCTCCGTTCGGGCAACTTTAAGTTGTAATGATAACAGATAATTACGCAGATTCGCAAGGAAAAACTGCCGGGCTCAGTTTCTGAGGCTGTGAATGGGGGCGGGGACCAGGCCGCCTCTTCGGATGAAGGGGTTGTCGCCGCTGCCGTTGTTCACGGAGATGATGGTCGAATGGCCCATGAGACCGCCGAAGTAAGCCTTTTCACCAGGCCCTTTTCCCGGAACCGGAATGAGCCGGGTGGCTGTGGTCTTGTTGTTGACGACGCCGATCGCCATTTCATCGGCGATGATTGCGGAAAGGGTCTCCTCCGTGGTGTCACCGGGCAGCGCTACCATGTCCAGACCGACGGAGCAGACGCTGGTGATGGCTTCGAGCTTCTCCAGACAGAGGTGCCCGTCGCGGACGGCCTCGGAAATGTTGAGGTCTTCGCTCACAGGGATGAAGGCGCCGCTCAGACCCCCGACCCTCGAGCTGGCGAAAGCCCCTCCTTTTTTGACGGCATCGTTGAGAAGTGCCAGGGCTGCCGTGGTACCCGGCACTCCGATGGCGCGCAACCCGAGGCTTTGAAAGATCTCCCCCACGCTGTCACCCACATTCGGGGTCGGCGCCAGTGAGAGATCCACGACACCAAAGCGGATCTTCAGCTTTTGCGCGACCTCGCGGCCGATCAATTCACCGACCCGGGTCACCTTGTAGGCGGTTTTCTTGATCAGTTCGGAAAGGCTTCCGAGGTCCATGGCCGGGTCGGCTGCGAGAGCCCGTTCGACGGCCTTTTTGACAACACCGGGACCGCTCACCCCCACGTTGATCACCGCATCCGCCTCCCCGATGCCGAGATAAGCACCTGCCATGAAAGGGATGTCTTCAGGGATGTTGGCGAACACGCAGAGTTTCGTGCAGGCGACGCCGTCCCGATCCGCCGTCAACCGGGCGGCCCGTTTCACGGTTTTGCCCATGAGAAGAACGGCGTCCACGTTGATGCCTGCCCGGGTCGTGGCCACGTTGACGGAAGCGCACACGCGCTCGGTGGCGGACAGCGCTTCGGGTATGGCTGCGATGAGGGAACGGTCGCCCCGTGCCATGCCTTTTTCGACCAGGGCGGAAAAGCCGCCGATGAAATCCACGTGAACTTCGCGGGCGACGTCGTCCAGGGTCTTTGCCACGTCCACCAAGTGCTCCGGTGAGAGGGCGGCGCCGACCACCGCCATGGGACTCACGGCAATGCGCTTGTTGACCACCGGGATGCCGTACTTCTGCCCGATCCCGTCGCATAGTTGCACAAAGTCGCCCGCCAAACTCAGAATGCGCTCAGTGATTCGGTGTCGAACATCTCCGGGGTCCGGGCCTGCACAATCGAGAAGATTAATCCCCAGGGTCACGGTGCGCACATCAAGGTTTTCGTTTTTCACCATCTCCAGGGTGGAGATGATCTCCCTGCAAGTCAACATGCTCTTTCTCCTCATGAAATCTGCTTAAGCAGATTTCATATACGGTTGATCGCCTCGAAAATGTTCCGGTGCTGGATGCTGATCTCCATGTGCAGGCTCTCGGCCTTGGCTCTGAGTTCGTTTGCCAGGATTTGCTGGTCCACGGCAGCAGGAACGTCGACTTCGTAAATCATGATGTTGTCGCCGGGGTCGGCGCCGCCTTTGAACACGGCCTGGAGATTGGTGATGTTGACTCCGTGCCGGGCGATCACTTCCGAAATGCCGGCCACCAGCCCCTTTCGGTCCGGCCCCTTGGTGGTGATGACAAAGGGCTCGGCGCCTTGGGCAACACAATCATCCTCGCCTCCTTCGCATGGCTTGGTATAGACGTGCAATCCCAAAGGCGACAGGCTGGAGTCCATCTCCCGGTGCAGATCATCGGCCGTCATCTCTCTGGGCGTGCTCACGATGAATATGCCTGCGAACTCCCTCTGAAGCATGGTCTGGCTCACGTTTTCAATATTGCAATTCAAGTCGGTCAGAGCGCGGGACACGGAGGCGACAATGCCCGGCCGGTCCCGCCCAAGAATCGAAAGAATGGCTTTGTTCATGAACGGCAACCTCCGAATGGAAACTTGTACTAGTACCATGTCTCATAACTTCTGTGTCGTTTTTTGGCAATTCAACCTATGCGAAAATCAGATGGATTCTCTAAATTCGAATCTCGAATATCGAAATTCGAAACAAATTCGAATGATTAAAATACGAATGACCAAAACAATGGAAGCGGGCTTGGTTCCTCTTTGTTTTAGATTTTGGACATTGTCGTTTTGGCATTGTTTCGGATTTCGAATTTCGTGCTTCGAATTTCCGTGTCTGCGCGAAGTGGGTCAAATATGGAACTGATTGCAAGATTTCAACTTGCCATATTTAGGTGTAAAACTTCTGAGACACGGCACTAGCTCTCCATGTACTCCTTGAGCTTGCCCAGTCCTTCCCGGATTTGGTCCACTTCGATTCCCGAGTAGGCCAGTCGAATGTAGTAATCGCTTTCGCCCGGAAGAGGGCGGCCGAAGTGAAGGCGCGTGCAGAAAGACAGGCCGGTGTGATCAAGAACGGCTCTCCGGAATTCCTCGTAGGTGGTGAGCCCCTTTTTCTGCATGACCCGGGTGATGTTCGGGTACAGGTAAAAAGTGACGTTCGGCCGAAAGCAGCGCACGCCTTCGATGGTGTTCAGCAAATCGACTGCCGCGTCCCGTCTTTCCTTGAGTAATTGGAGGATTCTGCGGGATTCGCTCTGGTCGCCGGTCAAGCCCTCGATCGCGCCGTATTGGATAAAGTGGTTGGGGCAGGACTCGTCGTTTACATTGAGCCTGATGATCACGTCGATCATCTCTTTGGGGCCGATTGCGGCGCCCAGGCGCCAGCCGGTCATGGCAAACTTCTTGGAGAACGTGTATAGGATCACGCATCGTTCGGCCATGCCGGGCAGGGAAACGATAGACCTGCTCTTGCCCTCGTAGCGAATGTCGAAGTAGGCTTCGTCGGACAGGACATACAAATCATGCTTGAGGACCACATCGGCCAGCCTTTCCATCTCCGCCGGGGAGCATTCGGCGGCCGTGGGGTTTTGGAGATCATTGAGCACCAGGATCCGGGTTCGCGGCGTGATCTGCCTTTCCAGCATGTCGAGATCGATTTCGAAATTCCCGGTACCCTCCCGGTAGGTGTACGGAACGGCTTTGCCTCCGTGAAACTCGATCATGGATTCATAGATCGGATAACCCGGGTTGGGATAAAGCACCTCGTCGCCGGGGTTCATCATGGCCAGCATGAACTTGCCGATGGTGGGTTTGCCGCCCGGCTGGATGGCCACGTTTTCCATGGAGTAGGAAACCCCCCGGCCGGCGCTGACGTCTTCGGCCAGCACCGCTCGAAGCTCCGAGCAGCCGGCATTCGGGCAGTACCCGGTTTTTCCGTCCCGCATGGCTTTGACGGATGCCTCCATCACGTTGACAGGGGTCTTGATGTTGATGTCTCCTATATGAAAAGGATAGACCTTGTTGCCCTGCGCGGCAAAAGCCGCCGCCTCTGCCGACACGGCAAAAGCGGTCTCGGTTCCCAGCCGTGAAATTCGATCTGCCAGTTTCATGGATGTTCCTTCCGTTATTTTTCTAATCTCCTCTTCGTAAGTTGCCGGTGGGGGGGCGAGCCATAAGAAAGGAACTATAGGGTGCCAAGTCAAAAGTCAATGGGTAAATCCAAAGCCCTTTACAGTGCGACAAAGGTCTGAGAAAATGAAAGAAATTCCGAAACAGGGAACCGGGAGGGGAACGAAGATGGAAGCATCATCCAGGTGGGAAAAAAAGAAAATCCAATGTCCTGAGACCATGCGGCCCGCCTACCTGATGGTGGAGTATCGCATGGAGGAGGACGGAAAAGATCTGATCAGCAGCGTCAGTTGCGATAATCCGAACCTTCACAACCTGGGCGGCGGAGACTGCACGTGGTCATGCTGGGAGACGATTTCGTGAAAGGCTATTTCTTGGCAGGCTCCACCCGAGCGAGATTCTTGCACGCGAGCTCATTGCCCATGCGGCAGCTTAGGTCATAGTCTTCCAGTGCCTCATGCATCTGCCCCACTCGCTCCAGGGCAAAGCCGCGATTATTGTATGCCAGGGCATAAAAAGGGTTAATTTCGAGGGCCTTGTTGCAGTCGTTGACCGCTTCCTTGAGAAGCCCCTTCTGAGTATAGGCCCCGGCGCGGTTGGTGTAGGCCACCTCATTTTTTGGATCAAGGGTGATGGCTGCGGTGGCCGACCTGATGGCCCCGTCCCAGTCATGGTCTTCAAAGCAGTCTCGGCTTTGATTGATAAGGCGCGCGACCTCGATCGGGAGATCAAAAGTCTTGCTCAGGTCCACATCGGCCGCCGGATACCCTTTCACGTTCCCGCCCTGACCGCACCAGACAAAATCGCCCAGGCCTTTCCAGACCCGGTCGCATTGCATGACCGTTCCGTTTTGCATATAGAGGTCTTTGACGTCCACATCTTGCGCGCCTGTGGGCGAGACGAAACCCAGGCAGATGATGATCAGGATGAGACCCTTCGCGGTTTTCTTGATTGTACCCTTCACGGTGCCTTCCTCCCTTCGTCGCAATTCCCGGATAGGCATTGATAGATCCCAGATCCGGGAAGGCCGAGACATGTTTTTATGACAGCAATCCAATTAACGAATTAAAAGAATGCTTAATTTTAGCTAATTGATATTTGTTTGTCAATATTTTAGGGTAGGATCAGCGACGAAGATCGAGCAGTTTTGCGACTTTGCCCAAGGCTCCGGTCTATCAAGGCATTCAGAAAAGGGTTTACCTTGAGGCGGGAGGCCGTTTCCTCCAGGGACAAGGCCGCGGCAAGGCAAAGGCGGGCAAGGTTCTCTTCTCCTGTTTTGTAGAATAGAAAAGCCGTCTCCTCCATCCTTGTTCGCCAAATCATGCGGTCTTTGTCACCGAACAGCTTGACGACCGCATCCTCCCTGATTTTGCCGATGTGCTCCCGGCGCTGACCTTCGGAGATGAAGATGGGGCTTTCTTGTGCCCTGGCGATTTCTTCCGAGAGAGGTCTGAGTTTTTCCGGATCGATGACCCAGGAGATCATCAGGTCATGGTGGAGAAGCCTCTCGAGTTGCGTCGGTGTGAGCATGTCGGCTGTGACACTGTCCAAGGGAATGAATTCGGCGATGACAGGTCGATCGGAGAGTTCCACGTTTTCGAGCAGCGAGGGTCTGAGCCGGAGGTATTCGCCGGTCGCAGGACCCGGTTTAGCCTCTTGCTTTCGGTAGGCATGTTCCAGCACGGTTGCGGCGTGGGACAAGGTTGTTTCCACCATGTGGGGCACCTTGGAAAAAAAGAGGTCTTTTACCTCTTTCATCCGCTTCTTGCTGTACCTGCCGTAAATGAATTCGATGATTCCCTGCTCGTCGTTCACCGCACCCATCGCAAGGTCCACTCCTGAGGCCCCCCGGGGAAGGATGATCATAAGGGGCCGGCTGCCTGAGCCGTCGATGGGGCCGACGTAAGCCGAGGGCTGCTCCTTTGACGCGGCGAACGCAGGAGCCTCATCAGGTTCAGTGTCCGGCAAGGTGATGCCTCTTTGTCCGAGCCTGAAAACGGCCTTCCGCACGGCCTTTTGCACGGTTTTCTGGGGGAAAGCCTTCCGTATTTCGGAAAGGATCTCCGGTGCCTCGGCTTCTTCAAGGGGCAGGTTTTCCAAGAGCGCTTCGGCAACCTGGGGACCTGGAATCCGTTCAGCGACCGATGCGGGATTGATCGTCTTGAAATCCTCGAGGAGGCGCTGAAGAAGGCGCTGTTCATCCTGGGAAAGAGCGGTGAAAGCCGCCTGCTTTTTGTGTTTTTTCTTTTTGGGCAAAGATTTCCTCCGGGCCGTGGAAGTCTTCTTAGCCTTCCGGCCATGAAAAATCAACAGGAAATCAGGAGCACAGATCCTCTTGACTTCGAAATCATACGCCTTCTATATTGATGCGTTCGTAAACGCTCATGGCCAGCGAATTGGCCGGCCCCGCGCATGAATACGCCTGAGGCGCATAAAAATCCCCCTCGATCCCCCTTTATTAAAGGGGGATGACGAAGGTTAGGAGGAAGCTTCCTCGCTTTATTAAAGGGGGATGACGAAGGTTAAGAGGGAGCTTCCTCGCTTTATTAAAGGGGGATGACGAAGGTTAGGAGGGAGCTTCCTCGCTTTATTAAAGGGGGATGACGAAGGTTAGGACGAAATTTCCCCCCTTTGAAAAAGGGGGGCGAGGGGGGATTTTCACGGTCAAAGCCGGTGGATGACCATATTGCACTTTAAGCCATGGATGAGACTGCCCCACAAAGAGACTTAAAGGAGCTCAGCCTGAGACTGGGCTATGAATTCAGAAGGCCGGAACTTCTCGCAGAGGCTCTCAGGCATGCTTCCTTCGTGAATGAAGTGGGGGACCCTGAACTGCGGGACAACGAAAGGCTCGAGTTCCTGGGCGATGCGGTGCTGGATCTTGCTGTGAGTCATCTTCTCATGGATGTGTTCAGGGAGGCCAAGGAAGGCCATTTGTCGAAGTGGAGGGCCGCTGTGGTCAATGAACGGGTGCTCTCCGAACTGGCGGCAGAGTTGGACCTGGGGTCTTATCTCGTCCTCGGAAAGGGTGAGGAAATGTCAGGTGGACGGGGAAAGCCTTCCATTCTGGCGGATACCTTCGAGGCTTTGTTGGGGGCGGTGTATCAGGACGGAGGGTTCGAGCCGGCCAAGGAGATTGTTCGAAAGCTGCTGATCCGCACTATTGAGCAATTGGAGGAAATAGGGCAGGGCGAAGATTTCAAGAGCCTGCTGCAGGAGTTCACCCAGGAAACTTACAGAACACGGCCCGAGTACGCGTTGTTGAGTGAAAGCGGCCCCCCTCATGATAAAACCTTTAAGGTGGCTCTGCTGATTCAGGGCAGGAACGTTGCGGAAGGGGAAGGGAAGAGCAAGAAGGAGGCGGAGCAGAGGGCTGCGAGGGAGGCTTTTGTTTGTCTGACCAGAGATCGAAAAGACCTTTAATTGTCCCTGTTTTCATTCCCAACCTGGGGTGCCCCCACCGGTGTGTCTATTGCGATCAGGAAAAAATCACGTCTCAGGCTGCCGGGTCGATCCATGGGGCCGACGTGACCAATGTGCTTGAGCAGGCCGTCCGTTCCCCCCGCTTTAACCCCGGAGGGCAGGCCGAGGTGGCCTTTTACGGGGGAACGTTCACGCGGCTTCCCGAGGCAAAGATGCAGGAATTGCTGGAAGCCGTTGCGCCATACCTGAAACAAGGGATTTTTCAATCCGTCCGCTTGTCTACCCGGCCGGATGCCCTGGAGGGTGAAACCCTTTTGTTCCTCAAGTCTTTCAACGTGAAAACCGTGGAGCTGGGCGCCCAGTCTCTTGATGACGAGGTTCTGAATCTCAGCCGGAGGGGCCATTCCGCCCGCAACACGATCGAATCGGTCC
>Ga0209270_1000526_pt1 | contig 78044 bp, 62 predicted proteins | sample MTBAKSrepl1MetaG_FD_187456 | JGI IMG/M metagenome (GOLD analysis project Ga0209270, IMG submission 187456) | Enrichment culture microbial communities from Arthur Kill intertidal strait, New Jersey, USA, that are MTBE-degrading - MTBE-AKS1... | ecosystem: Environmental > Aquatic > Marine >... | reverse complement strand
TACGACGTGGCCCACTACTGGCGCAACGCCAAAGTCCTCGAGATCTTCGAAGGCAGCAAAGAGATCGAAAAGGTCATCATCGGAAGGAAGATCCTCGGGGATTCGAAGAGCAAGAAGGCGTAGGGCAAAGCACAAGCGGTCCGAGCCATCTCAGCGCTATGTGGGCCGGCGAAGAAATCGTCACCGGCTCGGCCACCATCATCCTGGCCATTGGGCGCAGGCCGAATGGCCCCCCAATCGATCAACAGATAGCTGACTCTTGGATGGTAAAAGAACGCCTCCCGCACCATGCCATCATCCCCCTCGCCGCGCCACGGCTACTCAGCATCGCCGTTCGAGGCCGAGAGGGTTTCACGGGGAATCCTTATTTTTTCTTCATCTTGAGCAGCTCGTCCTGGCGAGCCTGCATCTTGTCGGACCAGACGCCCTTTTCCTTGTAAAGCTTGATGGCCCCCTGGTGATAAGGGGCAGTGGTCTGCTCACCCACGAACCTTTCCTTGACCCAGTCGCTCAACTGCGGATGAAACGGCGCCAGCTCCGTGTCGTGTTCCCATAACGTCTTTACGATCGTGTAGGCCACATTGTCGGGAAGATCGACCCGTGAGATCAGGCTGAAGTTTCTCGCCACGAGGACCGTGTCTTTGGGAATGCCCAGGGGACCCTGCTTCACGGTCATGGGGAAATAGGCCCTGGAGATCTTGTGGACCTCATCCCAGTGCTTGTCGCCGGCTTCTAGATAAAGAATTCCATTCTTGGCTGCAGCCAGTTCGCGAAAGACCGGCACTCCGATACCCCCGTAACACGCGTCGGCCTTCCCCTCCATGACCAGCCGGACCGACTCGGGGATGTCCGAGGCCTTCAGGGCGATCACATCCTTTTCAGTGAGCCCGCCTGCGATCAGCGAGACCCGGGCGCCGAGAATCAAGGCCTGCTGGGTCCCATAGTCCATAACCACTCGTTTGCCTTTCAGATCCTGATAGTTCTTGATGCCGGACTGGCCACTCACGACGTTACTCGTCGCGTTGCGCACGCCGAGCATCAGGACACGCATGTCGAAGCCCTTACCTCTGGTCTGTTTCTCATAAATACCTTTGCCTTCGTACGCGTATCCCTGTGCGTCATTGGCCAACATGATCAGGTCCACCTCGTGGGAGGGCATGAGGGGGAGCGTCATAACCTCGCCCTGGGGCAACACTTCCATTTTGATGCCGGCCTGTTTGCCCACCACACTGGAAATGCCTGCAGAAAACGCGTAGAGAAGGGTACCCACCGCCCCAGACCCCACGCGAAGAGCCTGGGCCGCCGAAGCAGAGGCAAGGGGGAACAAGGCCAGGGACACAACCAGGCAAAAGATAAGTAAATTGTTCTTCTTCATCGAAATCCTCCTTTTCCATAAAGAAAGGTTGAACAACGAAGCGACCCACCCGAGAACAGCCCAGCCCCAGTGAGCCTCTCACATGCTGGATGCAGCAGAAACGCTACAGGATAGATCTCGACGACCACCGGTCGTTTGGAGGATCTTTTCCTTTTCACCTAATCGAGCACTGCAAGGACCTCTATCTCGATTAGCCAATCCCGGCGCAGGAGTCCATGGACGATTACACCTGTCGCTGCGGGGTAGTTGCCCCTGAAGTATTCACGGCGGATCTCGGCGGTCGCAGGGTAATCCGGTACCGCCTGGGGAGTGATGAAGTCCACGGTCTTGATGACATCGCTCATGCTTCCCCCCGCCATTTCCAAAAGACGCTTCATCTGCTCATAGATAACTCGCATCTGGCCCGGTATATGTCAATGGAAATGAGACACCGAATTCCGGTAATTAGACTCCAATATCTTCAGTCGAAGGCTTGTTGATCCATGCGGCCTCCGGCAATGGAAGGGGTTTCGGTGCTCTGCCCTTGAAGCGCAGAGGGTTGTTTTCAAAGGCGGCGGATAAAACCTGAGCACGAAGGGCCGTGATCTCCTTGGCCTTGCCATAGTGAATTTGCTCCGGGGTCATCAGGGCTATTCCCGAATGACGGTGCTCTTCGTTGTACCAGGTGAAGAATCGGTGGCCAAAAGCCCTGCTATCCTGGATGCAGCCGAACCTCTCCGGGAACTCAGGGCAGTACTTCAAGGTCTTGAACTGGGCTTCAGAGTAGGGATTGTCATTGCTTACGTGGGGTCTGCTGTGCGACTTGGTCACGCCCAGATCCGCAAGGAGATGAGCCACCGCCTTTGACTTCATACTGGGACCCCGGTCCGCGTGGACGATCAAATGGCCGGGTTGGATGTTCTGTTTGATGCAGGATTCCTCGATGAGCCTCCTAGCCAGGGATTTCTGCTCTCGATGAGCGACCATCCAGCCAACCACGTAGCGGCTGAAGATGTCCATGATCACGTAAAGATAAAAGTAGGTCCACTTGGCGGGGCCTTTCAACTTGGTAATGTCCCATGACCAAACCTGATTAGGACCTGTAGCGAGCAGTTCGGGTTTGGAGTAGTGACCACGTTGGTGGCCTCTCCTTCGTTCTTTGACAGCACCGTTGGTTTCGAGGATCCGGTACATGGTACGGATAGAGCAGTGATACTGACCCTCATCGAGAAGGGTGGCATAGACCTCATAGGGGGCCTTGTCCTGGAACCTCTCGGAGGTGAGGATGGCAGTCACTTCCTGCCTTTCCACCGGGGTGAGGGCCAGAGGCGGGCTCGGACGGCAAGCGTCTTCGTTGCCCTGGGTCTCTGCCCTGCCGGCATGCCGATAGAACGTAGCCCTCGGCATCCCCAGGGCCTCGCAGGCCGGCTTCTTCCCTACATCCTGACTGAGGGCAGTGGCAGCGCTCATGAGTTGCTCTCTTCGTCCGGATCCTGGGAGATCCCCAGCATCTCCGATATTTTTTTTTGAACCTCGATGATGGTCTCGGCCTTCTTGAGCTTAAGCCGAAGCCGTTTAACCTCTCCCTGGAGGGCGGCATTTTCCTTGGCGAGGGGGTTCTTCTCGATCTTCTTCCGCCCCCTCTTCTTGGGTGACATGGCGTCTGTTCAATTCCTTCTACACTCCACTTTCCACCCTCAGCCGCTCCGATCTCCTCTATCACATCAATCGTCTGCTCGGTCTCACCCCGAGACTCTCCAAAAGCGCCATCTACAACCAGATTCAATCGGCCCTCCTGGAGTCCAAGGAGCAATCCGGGAAGACCATCCTCCTCATCATCGATGAGGCCCACCTCCTGCAGACAGGTCCCCTGGAGGAACTCAGGCTTCTGACCAATTTCAAGATGGATTCCTACGACCCCTTCATCCTCATCCTCTCCGGTCAGTCCGATCTGCGGAGGGTCATGGAGTTTGCCGTCATGGAGCCCTTCAACCAGCGCATCGCCATGCGCTACCACATGCCCGGCCTCAGCCCCGAGCAGACCAAGGGCTACCTCCTCCATCACCTCAAGCTCGCCGGCGCAAAGGAGCCCCTCTTCTCCGACCAGGCACTGCAAGCCGTGCACGAGGTCTCCTTCGGCATACCAAGGAAAATCGGGGCGGTCACGGAGGCCGCTCTCACCTATGCCATGTTCGATCAGAAGCGCACCGTCACCCCGGAAATGGTCCTCAAAGTCAAAACTCTGGAGGGATAGCTCATGAGAGACCCCAAAGAAGTCCAACTCGCCTGGTTTGTGGTGGAGTTCCTCCAGACAATGGTCGGCCTCATCTGGGAGCACTATCAGGACGACTTCCGAGGAGACATCAAGGAACACGAAAAGCGAAACGATGATGAACCCTGGAACTTCTGAAGTATAAACCAAAGAACTGTTCTTCGAGGCGGGAGGGTCTACAGCTACCCCCCGCTTCTTTTTCCTTCACCGGTCAGCCTATCCTGGTGAACTACCCTCACCACCTTCACAACCGTTTTGTCAAAGAGCCTTCAAATCACCACCCGATCGGTCCGATCTGTACATCAAAACTCTGTCAGATTTACGAGGTAATCAACAACGAGTAACGTCGTGAGTGGCCAGTCCGGCATCAAGTTAGCGGGAGGTTGAAACATGTCATTCGACTTGTACAAAGAGCAGATCGATATCCGAAAGGCGGCCAGGGAATTCGCGGAAAAGGAGTTCCGTGAAATCAGGCTGGAACTGGACGCCAAAGAGATGTTTGATGACCGGCTGTGGAAAAAGGCTGCGGATCTGGGGTTTCTGGGCGTATTCGTGGACGAGAAGTACGGCGGAGCGGGGATGGGGTACCTGGAGCAGTGTCTCATCATCGAGGAATTCGCTCGTGTGGACCTCGGGATAACCCACGCGATCGAGTCCAGTTTTTTCGGGACGCAGCTCATCATGCTGGCCGGAACAGAGGAACAGAAGCAAAAATACCTGCCAGCCGTGTGCAGCGGAAAGCTGAGGATGGGGGTGGCGGTTACAGAGCCGGATGCCGGCAGCGACGTCGTCTCCATTCAGACGGAGGCTGTCCGCGAGGGCGGGGAGTACGTGATCAGGGGAAACAAGATCTTCATCACGAATTGCACCCTGGCCGATTTCCTGATCGTGGTGTGCGTCACGGAACCCGATCACCCCAGGAAACACGAGAGACTCAGCACCATCATCGTGGAAACGAACAGGCCCGGGTATGATGCGAATACATTCCATGGAAAGCTCTCCCTGCGGCCGTCCAATACGGGAGAAGTGGCCTTTCACGATGTCCGGGTCCCGGCAGGGAACCTGCTGGGAAGTCCGGGGCGGGGATTCTATAACATCATGGAGTTCTTCAACCGCACCAGGGTTCAGGTGGCCGCATTGGGCGTGGGCACCGCCCAGGGGGCATTGGACAAGGCAGTGACCCACGTGCGCCGCCGCCACCAGTTCGGGAGCCCCCTTTCCTCTTTCCAGCTGGTCCAGGGGAAGATCGCGGAGATGGCCACCATGACGGAAGCGGCGCGCTCGATCTGTTATCGCGCAGCCTCGAAGCTCGATTCGGGAACACCGGATCCCGGCCTCAGCTCCATGGCCAAATGGTACAGTGCGGAAATTGCGGTCAAGGTCGCGGACGAGGCCATCCAGCTTCACGGCGGGTATGGAATACTCGAAGAGTACGACGTGGCCCACTACTGGCGCAACGCCAAAGTCCTCGAGATCTTCGAAGGCAGCAAAGAGATCGAAAAGGTCATCATCGGAAGGAAGATCCTCGGGGATTCGAAGAGCAAGAAGGCGTAGGGCACCCTTCTCACCCCAAACCTGATCTGAGAAAAGATGGCGGTCAACCTGTCTTGTATGGGTTGACCGCCTCTTTGATTTCTGGTCGGGGCGAGAGGATTTGAACCTCCGACACCCTGCTCCCAAAGCAGGTGCGCTACCAGTCTGCGCCACGCCCCGATCCAAAGAGCGTATCCTTTTCGCCTTCCGGAATCAAGATCGAAAAGCGGAAAAGCGGAAGTGAAAAGCGGAAGAAAGGGTCTCTCTCGCTCGCTTCGCTGGAGATCACAGCGTGAGAAGAGCGGCTTGTCCTGTTTTCCTGTTCAAAAACCAGGACGATCTTCAGCGCCTTCGGAGCATGAAGAAACCAGCGAGTATCGTCGCCGCACCGAACCGATTGACAATCTGCTCTGTGCTCTGCGGCCTCTGTGAGGGAGAATACAACTGCATCCTGCATTTCATGATCCTGACCTACTGCCAGACTTCGCTTTCGATTGACATGCCGGAGATTGCAAACAATAATGGCTCCTTATCGAGGTGGAGGTTCATGGAAGACATACAAAACCATAAAGACGACAGGGACATAGATATCGATCGGGTCGGGGTGAAGGGAATCCGCTACCCCATCACCGTTCTCGACAAGGATATGGGCGAGCAGCAGACGGTTGCGGAGATCAATATGTACGTCAATCTTCCTCGCTACTACAAAGGGACGCACATGAGCCGGTTTGTGGAGATCCTGAACCAGCACAGCCGGCGCATCTCGCTTCAGAGTTTCTCCGAGATCCTCGAAGAGATGAAATCCAAGCTCGACGCCCAGAGCTCTCATATGGAGATGTCCTTTCCTTATTTCATCAACAAGGCTGCGCCCGTGACTGGGATCAACGGCCTTATGGAATACCGCTGCACCATGAAAGGATCGCTGACCTCCAAGAGCGACCTGGTGGTCGTCATCAATGTCCCGATCTGCACCCTCTGCCCCTGCTCAAAGGAGATCAGCGACTATGGCGCTCACAACCAGCGGGGAGAGGTGCGGCTTCAGGTGAGGTTCAGGAGATTTGTATGGCTTGAAGAGCTCATCAAGATGGTGGAGGAATCCGCCTCCAGCGACGTGTATTCGGTGCTCAAAAGGGAAGACGAAAAATACGTCACCGAAAGGGCTTACAATAATCCGATGTTCGTCGAGGATATTGTGCGGGAAATCGCGTTGAAGCTGACCGGGGATTCCAACATCACCTGGTTTTCCGTGGAAGCCGAGAACTTCGAATCCATCCACAACCATAGTGCCTATGCGTATATAGAAAAACACAAGGCTTGAATTGTCATTTGTCCCCTGTCCTTTGTCCTTTGTCGCAAACATAAGACCCCGAGTCTTCGATAATATTCACTTCTCGGAGAGTATAGCTTGGTGGAACACATGACCTAAGTCCCTCCCTGGATAAAGTGAGGAATCGACAATGACATCGGGTTTCGAGAAATTGAGGGTATATCGATTGTCTGAGGAGTTAGCGGACCTTGTATGGGTTGTAGTTCAAAAATGGGATAGATTTGCTCAGCAGACCGTTGGCAGACAATTTGTTGAAGCCGCCGACAGCATCGGAGCGAACATTGCAGAAGGAACGGGGCGTGGCAGCTACGCGGATAACCGGCGATTCGCAAGAATCGCCAGAGGTTCGCTTTTTGAAGTTAGGCATTGGCTCAGAAGAGCATACAAGAGAAACCTGCTATCGCAGAATGAGATCTCCATGTTTCAGGACCAGATCAGGGAACTTGGCCCGAAGCTGAGTTCCTACATTAACTCGATTGGCAAGGACAAACAAGTGGCCAATGACTGACTTCTCTCACTAGCCCTTCGTCCTTTGCAGAAGCGAGAGAAGGTTGCGATATCTAACTCTCGGAGGGAAACAGCTTTTTAAAACAAAGGACCAATGACAACTGACTAATGACTTGTGACCTAGGAGGTGCAAATGACATCTGATCTGAAAAAGATATACCGCACGATAATGGACGACCATTTTCCCCCCCAGATCACCATCTCCTTTGGAGACCAGGTGCTGGTGTACAGGAAAAGGACATGGAAGCTGACTGACGAGAAAAGCCGGGAAGTGATCGAGAAAGGGCTTCGTTACGGCGAGAACCCGGGCCAGGAAGCGGCCCTGTATGAACTCGTGAACGGGAATCTGGCGCTCGGGCAGTGCCAGTTCATCGGACCCGGCCGAGGGTTGGTGTCGGCAATGTCCGAAGAGGACATGATTCAGGAGGGAAAGCACCCCGGAAAGATAAATTTGACCGACATCGATAATGCCATGAACATCATGAAGTACCTGATGGAGAAGCCCCTTGCCGTGATTGTAAAACACAACAACCCCAGCGGTGTCGCATACGGGGAGAGTCTCGCGGAAGCCTACAAAAAAGCCGATATGGCGGACAGGATCGCCGCCTTCGGAGGGGCGGTTGCCTTTAACCGTCCGGTCGACAAGGCCACTGCCGAGGCTGTCGCAAAGAACTACCTGGAAGTGGTGGCTGCCCCTGAGTACGAGGAAGGAACGGTTGAGATCCTCGCAAAGAGGGCCAATCTTCGAATCATCCGCATCAGGAAAATCGAGCGCCTCCACGAATACAGCCGAACGCGCTTTGTTGATTTCAAGAGCCTCATTGACGGCGGCTTCATTGTCCAGCAGTCGCCCCTCAACCGCATCCGGTCTCCGAAGGACTTCGCCCTGGCCTCCTGCGAATACCAGGGTAAGAGCTATGCCATATCCAGAAAGCCCTCGGACGAGGAATACGCCGACATGCTTTTCGGATGGCAGGTGGAACAGGGTGTCAGTTCGAATTCCGTGATCTTTGTAAAAGACGGGGTGACGGCAGGAATAGGCACCGGAGAGCAGGATCGAGTCGGTGTGGCGGAGATCGCGACTTTCAAGGCCTACACCAAGTTTGCAGACTGGCTCTGCTTCAGTAAACACGCTCTTTCCTACAAGGAAATGGAGCTCAAGGTGAAGTCAGGCCGGGAAGACCGCGGAATTCTGGAAGAGATCGACCGGGAAACCAGGGAGGCAAAGGGCGGCCTCATAGGCACCACCATGGTTTCGGACGCCTTTTTCCCATTCAGAGACGGGGTCGATGTAGGCATCCAGCAGGGGATCAGGGCGATAGTGCAGCCCGGTGGCTCTTTAAGGGATTTTGAAGCCATCGAGGCCTGCAACGAAGCAAGTCCGCAGGTCACCATGGTCTTCACCGGCCAAAGGGCATTCAAACACTGACCTGCCGTTCTACCTGGGCTCCAGGAAGGCCTCGTTGGTCTGGGTCAGATAGCCTTCGAAGGCGATCAGATCGGGGTGCTTGTCAAAGGTTTCCCAACCTGAGACATCCACCCCTTTTTTCTCGGCATCCCCAATCCGGAATACCCTCAGTAGCGTCACCGGCGTTCCTCCGTCGAGTGCCCCTTGTTTTTCCACGCACCTCATCTCCCTGTGGAGGGTATCCACATCGATCTGGTGCTTGTTCACCAGGTGGCCCCAGGCTCCGCCATAGACTTCCTTAAAAGGTTTCTTTTTGAAAAACCACATGCACCGCCTCCTATTATGTAAGCAATTGATCACAAACATTCTTGCTCATTGCATTTACGGTTGTCAAGGAATAAGGGCATGATCTTCCAGAAACTGCTCGCGATTTCCTGCCGACAAATATTCTTGCCCTGGGGCAGGTAAACCTTTGGATTGAATCCCTCCGCGGACTATTGTAGAAATTCAAAATCGGAGGTTGCCATGAAGAAGGAAAGCGATGCGCCGTCCGGCGAAGAGTGGAAGGGTTTGTTTGATGCGGCCAGGGTCTTCAAGAAGATGAAACCATGGGTATGGATGGACGATACCGATCTCTTCGGTGTACAGAATCCGGAAGACGGGGAGATCGGCTACTGCTGCGTCATGGGGGCTGGAGGAGAGGTGTTCGGTCTGTCGGCATACCTGGGGCCGGAAGGATTGATGACCTACAGGAAAATGGTTTCCGGGGAGATCGGCATCGGAAGCGAGGAGATCCTTCATGCGCAAAAAACCCTGACAGTCACCTTTGAAGACAGGAAGGAACTCGACAAGGAGGATTTACAGGTTATCAGCAATCTCAAGCTCAAGTTCAGGGGCCGAAATGGTTGGCCTCAGTTTCGAAGCTATCTGCCGGGTTATGTGCCCTGGTACCTGACCGCAGGACAGACGAGATTCCTGACAACTGTTCTGGAACAAGCCGTAAATGTCGCCGGCCGGCTCAGGGATGATCCAAAGCTGTTGCGCCAGAAAGGAGAGGATCTCGTCCTTGTCAGGATTTTGGAGAAACGGAAGAAAGCCCCTGGCTGGAGGGATTCGTGGATTGAGCCTGAAACCTGGGAGAAGCCCAAAATGGTATCGGGCCCTATTGATGAGGTTCGACTTCACCGGATCCGCAACCAGTTGAAAAAGGGACAGAGCATCTGGGAGATCGACACCTTTTATTACCCGGGGGCTATCGCCGAACAAGGGCGGCCTTACTACCCCTTTCTATCGCTCATTGTGGACCGCGCAAGCGATATCGTGCTGGGATCATGGCTGAGCGCACCCTGGGAAGGGTTCTCGGGCTTTCAGGAACAGGTGATGAACCATCTTCAGAACAGCAGCGATTTGCCGAGAACCATTCGGGTGAGGAAGGAAGAGGTTTTTGAGTTGCTGGAACCGATCGCCGGTCTCCTGAAGATAGGCCTGAAGCAGGTGGAATCGCTGGAAGGAATCAGTCAGGTGAGAGCGGCTCTTGTGCAGTGACTTGCCTGATTTCCGTTCCTGAAAAAATCAACGGATTGAACCGCGAGGCGCGAAGGACGCGAAGAAAAACGCAAAAATTTGTTTTTTGGCGCACTTGGCGTCTTGGCGGTTTAAGGCTTTCGATTCGGCTTTACTCTTTTAAATCCACCGCCAGAACTTCCCCGATTCGCCGGCCCAGGAAATCCTCTCCAAAGGTCCTGAACCGCTCCGGGTCGTCGGTGGTGGAGAAACTCCGCGCTTGATTACGGGAGAGCCTTGACTCGATCTCAGGATGGCGGACGAGATAATCGGCCAGTTTGTCCGCCACGATGGCCGGTGCGTCCAGCACGCGACAGTTCTTGCCCATGATTCTTGCAATATCGTTTTTCAGAAAAGGATAGTGTGTGCACCCGAGAATCAAGGTGTCGATGGCCGCACTCTTAAGGGGAAGGACATATTTTTTCAGGATGGAGCGGGTCTCCGGCTTTCGTACCCACCCCTCTTCCACCAGGGGAACCAGAAGAGGGCAGGCCTTTTCAATGACCTTCAACTTCGGATCGAGTTTGTGCAGTTCCTGGTCGAAGACCCTGGATTCGACCGTCGCACGGGTTCCGATCACGCCGATCCGGCCCCAGCGGCTGGCATCCACAGCAGCTTCTGCGAGGGGAATGACCACCCCCAGGACCCGCCGGTCAGGATAGTGATCGGGCAGCCATTCCTGTTGGATCCGCCGGAGGGCCTTGGCTGATGCGGTATTGCATGCCAGGATGATCAGGACCGCGCCCCTGCTGAAAAGAAAATCCACGGCCTGTCGCGTATAGTCATAAATGACCTTCAGGGACTTGTTGCCATAGGGCGCACGTGCGCTGTCGCCCAGATAGAGGTAGTCGTAGTCCGGAAGCTTTTCCAGAAAACCCTTGAGAACCGTCAGCCCGCCGTACCCTGAGTCAAAGACACCGATCATGATTTGACTTGTCCATGTTTATTTTTGTCCCAAGCCTAGCGCCAGGTGAACGGCCAAGGCCTTTTCAACCAGGTCCATTGCACGCTTATCCACTTTTCCGATTCGTTTCACCAGTCGGCTTTTATCCAGCGTGCGGATCTGATCCGCCTTGGCCTTAGAATCCTTCGGCAGATTTCCAGCTCCGGCAGGCAGAAAGACTTCGAATGGGTAGATTTTCACGAGATTTCCGGAGGTGATGGGAAGGATGGTCACTGTTGAAGAAAAACTGTTGTTCTGGTTGTTGGACACAATCAACACCGGCCTCGTCTTCGAGATTTCGCTTCCCAAGACCGGGTCTAGCGCTGCAATGAAAACTTCGCCCCTCCTAATATCCATTCCAACCCTCTAGATCAACGCTCTCGAATTCCTTTGCGAGAGAAGACCCCTCTTCCTTTCTGGCCTTGTATCCTTCCTCAAGGAGCTCTTGAAGCTCCTGCTCTTTGATCTCCTTGACCCTTCGCTGCAGGGTTTCGGCGATAAAGCGGCTCTTCCGACCGGGGCCGGCAACTTCTTCGAGCTGATTTGCCAATTCTTCAGGCAAAGTTATGTTCAACCGCACCATATTAGCCATTGGAACTCCTCCCCAATGCATTGTCAATACGTATTAATAATGCACATGACTAATGCTCAAGTCAATGCTTATCACATTAGGAACATCCTCCAGGTATTAAGATTTCTCACCCCCTTCGAAATGGATTTGCTCATTGTATTTTCGTTACACTAGAACAGGTCAAGTTGCTTATTGGCTTTCTTCCTGGGTTTCCACTCGGGCCTCGCCAAGGGAGCCCATACACCGTCGGGTATCAGGGTGAGGAATGGGGAAGGGTTCGACTGGAGGGTTCGACCGGAGAGGATGCGGCTCTTCGCGTGAGAAAGAAAAAGGGTTTTTCTCGCGCGGGTCATTCCTACATAGAAGAGCCTTTTTTCCTCTTCTTCATCCATCTCGCCAAAAATGGTGCAGGGCAGGAGCCCTTCCTCGCAGCCTGTGATGAATACAAAGGGCCACTCGAGCCCCTTTGCAGCATGGAGTGACATCAGGGCAACCCGGTCGCCTGCGAGGACTTCATGATCGATCCCCCGGTCCGTTGAAAGAATGTCCAGAAAGGCTCTCAGGCCGCCGGAAAACCTCGCCGTCAGATCCAGAAGGCGGCGGAGCGGTTCCCTTGTTTCCTCGTTGGAGACATCGAAGGAGTGCATTTCAGCCGCCCTTTGCACCACCTCCCTCACCGGTCCGGTCGGCAAGAACGACCTGAGAACAGTCTTTCCTTCACTTTCGTTGAAACCCGGCAGAGCGAGGTAAAGCTCCCGATAATAAGGCTCCTCAGGATATGCAACAGCGAGGAGGAAACGCCAGAGAGAATGGACCGGATGCTGCATGACCAGGGGTTTCTCCCCTGACCGCACGTAAGGAATTCCTGACCGTTGAAGCGCCTCCTCCAGTTTCTCCCCCTGCGCATTCAGCCGAAAGAGAACCGCAATATCGCCAAAACCATACCCGCCCTCTCCTTCCTCATGTGAGGACACCCGGCCGCTGTCGAGCGAGAAGTGGGAAATCCCGCCTATGAGACGCTCGATTTCGGACACGACCATTTCCGCCTCTTCTTCAGCGGTGTGACAGGACGCGGTCAGGATTGGATCGCCGTGGCCGTTTTGTCCCTTGAGCGGCTGATCTTTTTGAAGGATGGTTGCGGCGCCGTTCAGGATAGTTTGAGTGGAACGGTAGTTTCTCACGAGCCTGACCACTGTTGCGCCCGGGAAATCCTTTTGAAAGGCATGGAAGCTTCGCACCTCCGCCCCCCGGAAGCCGTAAATGGCCTGATCCGGGTCCCCGATGGCACAGATGCGGCTACCGCCCTGCTCATGAACGGCGGGACACGGATGGGATTCCGGGCTCACAAGGGTTCTCAATATGGCCGCCTCTATGGGGTTAGTATCCTGGTACTCGTCAACGAATATCCATCGTGCACGATTCTTACAAGCTCGGAGGATTTCAGGAGAGGCCTGAAAAAGCCTGTAGGCCTCCAGCTCCAGGTCATCCAGGTCGAGCATGCGGGATTCCCGAAGCCTTTGCCGATACGCATGAAAGAGGGGGAGCAGTTGCTCCATAGACGGATCAGGGAATCCGTCGAGCAGGTTTTCCCGTTTAAGACGGGGAAGGTGTTTCAAAAAAGTCCGAATGGCTCCACTCTTCAAGTTCAACTCACAACCGACCCGCTCTGCGAGTTTCTCGCTGTCCCATTGGGAGCAGAGGATGAAATCGGGCGGGACTCCACTCCCCTCCCCTGCACCCCTGAGCACATTCATGCAGAATCGATGGAACGTGGAAACACCCACATGGAGCGAACCTTCCCCGGGGACCAGAGAGCGGATTCTTCCCTCCATTTCCCGGGCCGCCTTGTTCGTGAAGGTGAGGGCCAGAACACGACTGGGGTCGACACCTTTCCGAACCAGGAAGGCGATCCTGTGGGTCAAGGTCATGGTCTTTCCGGTCCCCGGCCCGGCGACAATGAGCAGATGGTCTCGCTCGTGGAGCACAGCCTCTCTCTGCTCGGGGTTGAGGGGGTCCAGGATGGGATCGGAACCGGATGGTGTGAATAAAAGAACCGCCTTCCTGGTGGGCCGAGTTTTCCCTGCGCCATGTTCTTCTCTTTCTCGGGAGGGAGGAGCGGGTTTTCTGCCCGTGGGGAAGAGCCCGAACTGACCGGCCAGCCTGCTCTTCTCGTCTTCCCGGAAAAGCCGGATTTTTCCGTATTCGCCGTCATAGCCTCCATCCCGGATTACCTGATTCAGCCGCATTCTCCTGATTCCTTCTGCGAGCAAGGGGCCGCCGGCCTCCTTCAGCTCTTCGAGGGAGCAATCCATGAGGATATGCAGTTCGGGTCCCAGACGCTCCAGAAGATCTTCGTAAGCAGATGTCACTTTGTTGGTAGCGGGGCCGCAGGAAAGGATTTCAGATAGGATCTCGGGAAACGGAATAAGGCTGTGGAAGTCCCTGCTCACGACAGGGGCATCCCTGTCCGCAAGCTCGCACACCCTGTTCAGCACCCCGACTGTCAACGGCTTGCCGCATTTGGGGCAGATCGCGCTGCAACGGTTCGTCTCCTCCGGTTCGAAGCAGACCCCGCATTTCCGATGGCCGTCCAGGTGGTACTTCCCTTCCTCGGGAAAAAATTCCATAGTGCCCAGAAACCCGCTCCCGGCGGTCATCGCCTCTATGACATGGTCATAATCCAATTCCACGTCGAAGAGATTCGCTTCCCTGCCGAGCTTCGCTGGGGAGTGTGCGTCGGAATTGGATACCAGTACATATCCGTCCAGCGCGGAGAAAAGCCCGTTCATGGCTGGATCCGAGGATAAACCTGTTTCCAGTGCGTGGATATGGCAGGTCAACTCCTCAAAGCATTCTTCGATGGCGTCGAATCCGGACTTTGAGCCAAACAGGGAAAACCATGGAGTCCATATGTGTGCCGGAATGAAGAAACCCTTCTCACTTGCCTCAAGAACCATTTCGAGAAGGTTTTTGGAGTCGAGACCCAGGATGGGTCTTCCGTCCGACCTGATGTTGCCTATGCGGCCGAGGGCTTTGTTGAACTTTTCAAGAGAGTCGAAATCGGGCATGAGGATGAGGTGGTGGACTTTCCTGGTCTTCCCTCCTTTCTTATAGATGCAGCTCAGCTCGCCCGAGAGAATGAATCGCGGCGACGAACGGCACGATCGCGGGAGATCTTTTTCTACTCCCTTCTCGAGACCCGGCCTCAAACGAAAGAGCCCCTGCTCCGCCTCCACGAGATTTTCCTTCAACTCGGCCACCCAGCCGGGATGGGTGAAATCGCCCGTCCCCAGAAGCTGGATCCCCTTCTTCTGAGCCCAGAGGGCCAGTTTTTCCGGCGCCAGGTCCCGGGAAGTGGCCCTCGAATAATGGGAATGGATATGGAGATCGGCAATGAATCGCATGGCAGGGGAGTATTCCTCATGGATGGGGGTCTGTCAATCCGCAAAACCGCATGGCTCTTCGCGCATTGAGCAAAGAGTAAGACTTTTCAAAAGAAGTTTTCACCGCGGAGACGCAGAGGCCGCAGAGAGATTCTTTTTTGTCTGCAGGGAGACGACTGCAGACAAAAAGGATTGCTCACAACTTCACCTGCTCTAATCAGGCGATGCTATCGGTATTTTCCCCTCGGGAAGATTTAAGAATAACCGGCAACGCAGAGTATTTTTCAATGCCCCGCCATTGAAAAAGCAACCCTCTCTGCGTCCTCTGCGCCTCTGCGGTGAAACCTTTATCCTCTTGCATCTGTTGCCTTCTGCTGACCTCTGATCTCCGATCGCTGGCCTCTGGTTTTCCACGGTTTCAACACCGAAACGAACACTGCAAAAACACAGGTTGCAGCCTGAAACGTCCCGAAGACAAGAAGCATGGTCCTGTTATGCACGAAAACAGGATCGCTCAGCGCTTGGATGCCTTGGGTTTTTGCGATCGGGGGAAGGGAGTTCAGCCAGGGTCCCAGCCAGAAGGTGCCGAAGATTACCCCATAGAGATTAATCGCCCATTTCACCGTCACCCACCGGTGCTTGAACCAGCCCCAGTTGGTCTTCAGGGAATAGAGGAGCCCGGTCAGGAGTGAACCCATAGCACCGGGGATGATGATCCAATCATCCACGTACCTGAGGGTCCAGAGAATGCCATAGAGCTCACCCCCGTCCGCGGGATTGACGAAGAACTGTTTGCTGCACAAGGTGACCGCACCGCCCACCCACAGACACGCGAAGAAGAGGTGGAACACCTTGAGCCATCTTTGTCCCTTTGCGCCGAATTTTTTCATGCCTTCTCCTTCAATTTCGCACCCAGAACATCGATGGGGTTCCCCCGGCCTAAAGCTTGCCGGGTTCTACCCATCCTTCTATGCACCTGCCTTCCGCCCTTCCACTTCCGCCTTCCACCTTCCACCTTCCGACTTCCGCCTTCTCTTTTCAGTCTATCAGCACCAGGGTCTGATCGGTGAGCCCGTGCAGAACGGCCGCGGAGACGCTTCCAAGGAGCATCCGCTTGATCCGGGAAAGACCCCTTTTCCCCATGACAATGGTCCCGTATCGCCTGGTCCTGATTTCATGGAGGAGTAATTCGGCGACGTCCCTGCCCGACGGCAGAAGACGCAACTCAAAATGTTTGTCCCCGCCGAGTATCTTGACGAAATCCTCCCACCGACGCATAGCGTCCGCCGCGCTTCCCTGGAGGACATGCACGAAATCGGTATGGAAGTCCGGGTTCCGCAGCAAAGAATGGGATAGAAGCCGGAGCACAAGCAAAGTGGAGACGGAGAGGTCTACGGGGATCAGCACCTCCGACCATCGCGGGTCCTGGCCCACGAGACCGACTACCTTGCCCTTCTGCTTGTAAAGAAAACGCTCCCGCCAGGGCTCCGTGGGATTGCGGCCGACCATGACCGCTCCATACCCTCCCTTGTCTACCTCCCTGCAGAGGGCATCATCCAGCGGTGGGTCGACCCGCCTGGTCAGGTGGTTTAGAGCGCCGCCCTTGAAACCCCTGCCGCGCCACATCCGATCGCTCCAGCGAACCACTTCGTCTCTTGTCTCATCCATTGCGGCGCCCTTTTCTTCCGTTGCGAGAAAAAGGATGGATGTGGAGATGCCGTGCCTTGCCGGGATCATTCGTGCCATGGCGCCTTTCAAGAGCCGCCCGTCCTCACCATTTGCCACCACCCACAATCCCTTGAACATATCGCGCGTGAGGAGCCTCTGCTCCAGATCGACTCGTTCCCTGACCCATGTCGGCCACCGCTCGCAATGAAAACCCCTTTCCAGGACAACACTTTTCAGGCAGCCGTTGCAGTTGACACACACAGTCACTCTTTTCCCTTCCCGCGCCTTCCGGATCCATTCCGGATCTGTCCGGAGCACCCTGCCAAGACCGATCAGGGAAGCTGCGCGCCTTTGCAGCGCCCTCCTTGCGATAGAAGGAGTGAGGATTCTCCCGGACACAATGGCCGGCGTGCTCACCTCGGCAGTAAGCGCAGCCGTGTCGTCCACGAGATAGCCGGGTCGCGACATCCTCTTTCTCACCTCCGGGAGAAACATCGAATTGTAAGTGCCGGCGCTGGGGGAAAGATAACTCACCCCTTCCCTCTCCAGGAGTTTGGCAAACGCGATCGCTTCGGGCAGGTCGATCCCACCGGGAACCCACTCGCGCAGAAGAATCCGAAAGCCGACGGGGAATCCATCCGGCACTCTTTTTTTGACCTGTCGAATTACCTGAAGGGGAAAATCCGTTCGCTGATCGAATCCCGCTGTTTCGGGTTTGTGGGTAAAGGCGGACAGAAACTGGGCCAGGAGGTAGCCCGTTGCGCCGTGGAGTTCAACCATGTCGAACCCCGCTTCGCAGGCCCTGCTCGCGGCTGCCCCGAAATCTTCGATGACCCGTTGTTTGTCCTGCTCGGTCATGGGGCGGTTCCAGGCGATGAGATGTTGGAGAAAGCCCTGCGTGAGTCCGAACCGTCTCTCCAGGGGAAAGAAGTTCATGAATTCCTTCAGGGAAGCGATATTGAACGCAAGATGACTGCTTTCCAGGGCCGTGGGGAGCAGGGGGCGATCGGTCCTTGCGAAACGTCCTGCGTGATTGAGCTGCAGAGAGGCCAGTGCGCCGTTTCTTCTGATTGCCTTTGCGAGCCTGGCCAGCCCCGGGATGAATTCATCACGGTCGGTCCTCAGATTATGATGCGAGGAAACGCCGTCAGCGGATACCGCCGCATTGGCCACCACGACCATCGCAACGCCGCCGGCAGCCAGAGAAGAGTAATGCTCGATGAGGAATTCACTGACCTGCCCGTTGGGCAGGGCGTAACCGGTGAAGACGGGTACCGCCACCAGCCGGTTCTTCAAAGTGTGACTGCCGATTTGATACGGGGTAAAGATCACCCTTCCTCCTCATATGTAAGACTATGATTTCACATTTTACATCCGTGACCAGCCTGGGTCAACGAGGGCTGGACTCCTTCGCTACATTCCTGCCGGCCCTGTCGAAGGGAAATGCCTTCAAGAAGGATACCTCCCAACCTGGCACCCACGACAATGCCGCCGGACAACCTTTCACCCTCCCGGGCGAGCCGCCAAGCCGGTTGACAGGGGGCTGTCTAAGTAGGATATTCCGGATAGGTATCCCGGAGGATTCATGGAGACTAACGGATGCAAAGGAAATCGGCTGCTTGTTGCCGTGACAGGCGGGATTGCATCCGGCAAGTCGACGGTGTCCAGGATGCTGGAGGGGTTTGGCGCTCCTCTCATCGACCTGGATGTCCTGGCCAGGCGAGTAGTCGAACCTGGAAAACCCGCATGGGAAGAGATCGCGGATTATTTCGGTCGTGAGATCCTCCTCCCGGACGGCCGGATAGACCGCAAGAGACTCTCCGATATCGTTTTTCGGGATGCCGAAAAAAGAAAGATGCTCGAAAGTTTCACCCACCCTCGTATCTTCGAAGAGATGTGCAGGCAGGTCGATGAGATCGCGGGCCGGTCTCCCGATGCCATCATTCAAATCGGCATTCCTTTACTGTTCGAACTGAATCTCCAACATCGATTTCACAAAGTCCTCCTCGTCTTTGCACGCAGAGAAGTGCAGGTGAGCAGGCTGATGGAAAGGGATGGAATCAGCAAAACCTCAGCGGAAAATATCCTCAAGGCCCAGTTGCCGATCGAGGAAAAGGTCGGCATTGCCGACTTCGTGATTCACAATGACGGCTCCCTTGAAGAGACCAGAAGACAAGTGGAAGCGGTCTGGAAGCAGCTCAAGGAAGAGCAAAAGAGCACATGATTGACACAGGACCGGGCGGGATAGTATTCTCACTCACACGAAACATCCTGCAATATTCCGTTTTTCCCAGAATTCACAACTTCCGGATCATGCAGTTGACCTTGGGTGCAATCAGCACTCCGGGTCCAGTCCTTTTGGCGAGGTTTCATTCATGAATCCTTTAATCGGGGAGGGGAGCCCATGTTAGTTGAAAACTGGATGAACAGGAACGTGGTGACCGTTGACGCTGAAGATTCCATGCTGGATGCGATGAAACTCCTGAAGGAAAAAAACATCCGCCGTCTGCCCGTACTCAGGAAGGGGAAGCTGGTGGGAATCATTACGGACAGGGACCTGAAGAAAGCCTCACCCTCCGAGGCAACCACGCTGGAAGCGCATGAGCTTCTTTATCTCACTGCCAAAATCACGGTAAAGGAGATCATGACCCCGAACCCGGTGACTGTCCCATTCAATTATACGGTGGAAGAGGCGGCGGCAATTCTCCTGGACCGGAAGATCTCCGGTTTGCCGGTTGTCGACAAGGACGGGACCGTGGTAGGCACCATTACCCAGACAGACATTTTCAGAGTGCTCATCTCTGTCACCGGCTTTGGAAAAGAAGCGATTCAGTTCGCCTTTTCTCTGGAAGACAGACCCGGCTCCATTAAAGAGGTGGCCGACATTATTCGAAAATACAAAGGCCGCATGGCCAGCATCCTGAGCTCCTTCGAGGGTGCGCCCGAGGGATTTCGCACCGTTTATATCAGAGCTTATGATCTTGACCGTGAAAGGCTTGCCGATTTGAAAAAGGAGCTCAAGGGAGCCGCGAAGCTGCTCTACGTGATCGATCACAAGGAGAACAAGAGGGAGATCTTCGTAGGTTGAACAAGAACCCCCTGAAACCATAAGAAGGCATCCTCCAGACAACGGCCTTTCCATCAGGTCACCCCGGCCATGATCCGCGCTTCGGCTTGTGTCAATGTTCAGATCCGGCCGGGCATTTTCCATCGTGCGCTCTCCGGATGTTCTCTTCATGAAACAGGAATACCCCCTTCGGCGCTGTTTTGCGTTGAATATCCGAATTTTGAGTTGACATAAGGGGATCGATCTGCAACTTTTCAGCATCGTTAAAAGCAAGCATGGAGAACTTTCCCCGCATCTCAGCGGGATGAAGATCAACGTCCCGGGAGAGCTTGAAGCTTTTCAGTGACACTTAACCCCAAGGAGGTAAAGACATGAAGAGCAGGAGCATTTATCTGGCAGCCATTCTTTCGGCTTTGTTGATCCTGGGTTTCGCCTCGCAGCATCAGGCCTATGCCCAGGATACCATTCAACTCAAATTCGCCAACTACTTCCCCCCCCCTTCCCAGCAATCCAAGATCTGCGAGGAGTTCATAGCCGACCTGGAAAAGCAGACGAACGGCAAGGTGAAAGTCCAGTACTTTGCCGGAGGGGCGCTCCTGAAGGCCCCGGTGATGTTCAAAGGAGTTACGACCGGCATTGCCGACTTCGGGCTCGCCCATGTGGAGTACTCGCCCGGCAGAATGCCTGTGACCGAGGTGTGCGATCTGCCCCTCGGTTATCCGAGCGGATGGATCGCCTGTCATGTGATGAATGATTTCTACAAGAAGTTCAAACCCAAGGAGTGGAACGAGGTGCACATGCTCTGGATGCACTCGAGCACGCCCAATGTGATCATCTCCAAGAAACCGGTCCGGAGTCTCGAAGACATGAAAGGCCTCACCATCAGGGCGCCCGGCCGGATCGGCGACACCATCAAGGCACTTGGCGGCACTCCGTCCCCTGTTCCCGTCATGGAGACCTATGACGCCATGAGCAAAGGCGTGGTAGACGGGGTCAACACCCCGTTCGAAACCCTGAAGACCTTCAGGTTCGCCGAGGTCGCCAAATACACCACGGGAAGCTGGCAGGTCGGGAACGTCTACGCCTTCTACGTGGTGATGAACAAGCAGAAATACGACAAACTTCCGCCCGACGTGAAACAGGTGGTGGATAAACTGGCCGGAGAATACGAAGAGAAATTCGCCAAGATGTGGAACCAGGTGGACATAGACGGGAAAGAGTTTGCCGTCAGCAAGGGCGTGGAGATCATAGAGCTCACTCCCGAACAGGTGGAAAAGTGGAAGGCCGCTGCCGAGCCTGCCATCGACGCATATGTCCAGAGCATGGTCGGCGCCGGCTACAAGGAGGGTGAGGTCAGGGGTTGGATCAAGTACCTCAGGGAGCGGATCGACCACTGGACCAAGAAGCAGATTGAGTTGAAGATCAAGTCGGTCACCGGCCCTCCGGAAATGAGATAGCGCACACTCATTGAGCGGAGCACATAATTGTTTGCTTCCTTCTCGAAAGAAAGAGCGTCTCTCGCCCGCTTCGCTGAGGCACAGAGTTCTGGAGAGTGCCAACTTGTCCTGTTTTTTTTTCAAAAAAACAGGACAAACTACACCCTTCGGGGCAAGAGCTGTAAGCGGCTTTCGGTTCAGCCGTCGATCGAGCACCAACTCGCTCTGTGGGCTCTGCGAGATAAATGCAAACTCTTTTCTGCTCTCCGTAACAACTGCGTTGACAGGCCCATTGTGGGCCCATATATGGCGGCGGAATACTCCCTCCGCATGGAGAAAGGCGGGTGGATCCCCCCGGTAAAAGGTGGCTCCACCCGCCAGAGGAGAAGGGTAGATGGAGATGCTGTCCCGGTTTGAAGGGATCATCAGACGTTTGAGCGGTGTTTTCGAGTACTTCGCGCTGATCAATCTTCTGATGATGGTCGCGGTCACCTGCCTGGATGTCATCGGGGCAAAGGTGTTTCTCAAGCCGATCCTCGGCGCGATCGATCTCGTAATGCTCAACCAGCTCCTCGCCATCTCCTTTGCGGGTACCGCCACGCTCCTCCTGGGAAGGCATGTGCAGGTGGAGTTCGTGGTCATGTTCCTGCCGAGACGGCTTAGAGGAGTAGTCGAATCCGTCGTCTGGCTCGTGGTGCTGTTCTTTTTCGTTGTCGTGGCGTGGCGCTTGTTCGTGTACGGCGCCGGCACCGGCGGCGAGGTGAGCGCCACGGCGCGCATCCCCCTCAGCCCCTTTGCCTATGCCGCCGCAGTCGCCTTTATCCCGATCTGCCTGGCGGTCCTGGCGGATCTGTTCAAATCTCTTAGAAAGATAGGTCACGCATGAGCCCGGCTGAAACTGGTCTTTTAGGGATCGCTCTTCTCCTGATCCTCTTCATAGCGGGTATGCCGGTCGCCTTTTCCATGGCAATAGTGGGATTCACCGGCTTTGCCTACGTAGCCGGTCTATCCCCGGCACTGAACCTGCTGCCCCAGGACATCTTCGAAACCTTTTCGTCCTATCCCCTGAGCGTCATCCCCATGTTCATTCTCATGGGTACCTTCGCCTTTGCCTCGGGGATCAGCCAGAGGCTCTACCAGACGACGCACGCGTGGGTAGGTCAGCTCAGGGGGGGACTCACCATTGCCACGGTCCTTGCCTGTGCGGGGTTTGCGGCCATCTGCGGGTCCACCGCCGCAACCGCCGCCACCATGGGGCAGATCGCCATCCCGGAGATGAGAAAATACCGCTACAACATGCGCTTTGCCACGGGAACGGTCGCTGCAGCGGGGACCCTTGGCATCCTGATCCCGCCGAGCACCATTTTCATCGTCTACGGCATCCTGACCGAGGAGTCGATCGGCAAGCTCTTCATGTCCGGGGTGCTGCCCGGGTTCATTCTCACGCTTTTCTATATCGCAACCGTCTATGTCCTCTGCCGCAGGAACCCGGAGCTCGGCCCCCCGGGCGTGAAGACCACCTTCAAGGAGAAGATCGTTGCAACCGGCGGCATCATCGAGGCACTGATCCTTTTTCTTCTCACCATTGGCGGGCTTTTTCTCGGGTGGTTCAGCCCTACCCAGGCAGGGGCCATCGGGGCCGGCGGGTCCCTGCTGATCGGACTTGGGAGAAAGCAGCTTACGTGGAAGGGATTCCTGGAATCAGGCAAGGAGGGGATCCGGACAGCCTGCATGGTCCTTTTCATCATCATGGGGGCCACGGTGTTCGGGCACTTCATGGCGGTCACGACCATCCCCTTCCTGCTTGCCGACTGGGTCGGAGGCCTCCCCATCCCCGCCTGGGCCGTCATGAGCGTAATCATCTGCATTTACTTTCTCGGCGGGTTTTTCATGGATTCCATGGCCCTGGTGGTCGTCACCATACCGATCTTCTTCCCGGTGGTCACGAAACTCGGGTTCGATCCCATCTGGTTCGGGGTCATGATCGTCCTGGTGGCCGAGATGGGAGTGATCACCCCTCCGGTCGGAGTCAATGTGTTTGTAATCAAGGGAATCGTCCCGGACGTGCCCTTGCACGTCATCTTCAGGGGGATCTTCCCGTTTCTTGGGGCCTTGTTCCTTCTGGCGGCTATCCTCATGGTTTTCCCCCAGGTCGCAACCTTTATCCCGAGCCTGATTTCCTATTAGGAAGAAAGGATGCAGTGCAATGGGCGACGATCTTCTATCAGGAAAAAGAATCCTCATCGTGGACGATGAACAGGACGTCCTCGAAACCCTCGAGCAACTGCTGACGATGTGCGAGGTGGTCCAGGCAACGACCTTTGAAAAGGCCAGGGAGCTTCTGGAGACGCAGTACTTCGATATCGCCATCCTCGACATCATGGGGGTGAACGGATACCAACTCCTCTCGATCGCCAATGAGAGAAATGTGCTCGGCGTCATGCTCACCGCCCATGCCCTCAGCGCAGACAATGTGCTGAGGTCTTACAATGAGGGGGCTGCCGCCTATCTGCCCAAAATGGAGATCACCAAGATTGTGGTCTTCCTGAACGACGTCCTGGAAGCGAAACAAAAGGGCCAGCACCTCTGGTCGAGATGGTATGGCCGGCTCAGCTCATTTTTCGACCGCAAGTTCGGGGAGGACTGGAAGGAACAGGACAAGGATTTTCTGGAAAAATACAAGAACTGGTATTAGCCCTTTCGTGCGTCGCATCTCAAAGATTGAAAAGTGCTGCCCGCCATTCCTCTTCCTGCACTCCGGTGGTTTCTCATCGTGAAATTGGGGTGCAATTCCACCATTTTGACACTTCTTGCCTCCTGAGCAGACGGGTCACACCCCTCGGAGCCAAACCCTCAATCCTCAGACAGCAACGCAGGCCGCAGGCAAGGTTCTTTGCGAAACGGCATGGCAACAAGGAAGCCCAAGTTTCAGCTTGACACACCGGCGATTTCTCCAGTATGAATTTCCTATAATGAAATGACTCGTCACGATATGAAACGATCATTTCTTCTGGAGGGCTTATGGAAGAGAAGATGTTGCTTTCAACGGCTGATATTCTTAGAAGGAGCGCAGGGTGTTTTCCCGAGAAGACAGCCCTTGTAGACGGGGAACGCAGGATTGCCTACAGAGAACTCGAGGCGATAGCCGAGGGGCTGGCAGCCAGCCTTCAGGAGCTGGGGTATCGGAAGGGGGACAGGGTTGCCATCTACATGAAGAACTCCCTGGAACTCGTGACGGCCTTCTATGCCTTGCAAAAGCTTGGGGTCATTGTGGCCTGGGTGAACCCCAATTACCGGGTGGCAGAGGCGCGGTTCATCCTGAGCAATTCCCAGGCGAAAGGGGTATTCCTGTTCAGGGAATGGGAAGGGTATGACTACCTGAGCGCTCTTTTGGAGATGAGGAGCGAGCTTCCTTCCCTGGAAAGAATCTTTGTCGCAGGCGAGGGACAAGGCAAGGGGGTATCCCTCTTTGACGAACTGCTCAAGGGGGGCCGGGGCAAGCGGCCCACGCCGCCGGCGATCGATCCTGAGCACGATCTCTCCATGCTTATCTACACCTCCGGAACCACTGGAAGGCCCAAAGGGGCCATGATCACCCAAATGCAGGCGGTGGGGGCGGCGCGGCAGTATTCCCTCGGCACTAATGCCGGTCCTGAAGACGTCTTCATCGGCTTTCTGCCCATGAGCCATTCCTATGGCTGCGGGTCCATTCTGATTCAGCCTTTCCTGCTCGGCTCTACCCTTGTGGTCATGGACAAGTTCGACCTGAAACGCTGCTTTGATCTTATAGCCCGGGAGCGGGTCACCCTCCAGCTTGGAGCCCCGGCACACTACATTCTGGAGCTCAACCATCCGGAACGGGCAAACTTCGACCTGAGCTGCCTGCGGGCAGGGCTCATTGCAGGGCAAATCGCGCCGGAGGGGCTGATCGGGAGGGTGCAGAAGGAGATGGGTGTCTATCTCACGTCCTTCTGGGGAGCCTCTGAGGTGGGTCCCGGTGTCGGTGTCATGTGCCCCTACCCCTCTCCCCTCGAGATCCGGGAGGAATACATCGGTTTGCCTGTTTCCGGCACACAGGTGCGCGTGGTGGACCCCGCGACCAGGAAAGAAATCCCTGACGGACAAATCGGGGAGCTGACCCTCTCCGGATGGCATGTGATGAAGGGCTACTGGAACAACCCGGAGGAGACGGCCAAGCAGGTTGTGGACGGCTGGCTGTTCATGGGGGACCTTGTGTCCAGGGAAAAGAACGGGTACATCCGGATCTACGGCCGAACCAAGGATCTGATCAACAGGGGCGGATTCAAGGTTTACGCCTATGAGCTGGAGACGCTCATCTCCGAGCATCCCAAGGTTCAGGAGATCTGCGTAGTGGCCACCCCGAACCCTGTCCTGGGCGAGAGCATCTGCGCCTGCGTGGTGCCCGCGAAAGGGGAAGCCCCGACGCTTGCGGAAATCAGGGGATTCCTGGGGGACAAGATTGCCTCCTACAAGCTCCCGGACGAGCTCTGCAGCATGGAGAACTTTCCCCGCCTCTCCGGCGGGATGAAGATCAACAAATTCGGCCAGGGCGGGGTGCGCGAAATGGCCCTCAGGAACGAAAGCCGCGAGCGGCACCGCTCACGGTGAGTCCGAGAAGGTTCCATCTGTTCACGGCCTGAATCTTTTGGGCGTCAGGCAGGTAAAGCACCACATTGCTTCGTATCAAATCATGAGATCCATGCAAACCTCTCAAAGAGAGTACAAAGTGCAGGCGGTGGATCGGGCCCTGGACATCCTGGACTGCTTCAGTTTCCAGAGTCGGGAGCTCTCCCTCGCCGAGGTAGCCCACGAAACCGGCCTCAACAAGACTACGGCGAAGCGACTCATGTCCAATCTCGCCCACCGGGGCTATTTGCAGCAGGATCCCGCCACCAGGAACTACCGTCTGGGGCTGCGTCTTTTTGAACTGGGAGGAATCGTTTTTTCCTCCTTTTCCTTACGGCAGGCTGCGGCCCCTTCCATGAACCGGCTGCAGAAGGAAACAGGGGCAACCGTCCTTCTCGGGATGATGATGGAAGACCAGGTGCTCTATGTCGACAAGCGTGAGGGCCGCGGCATGATCCGCATATCTTCGGACATCGGCTGGCGAAGGCCCGTGCATTATGGAATGCTCGGCCCGGTTCTCCTGGCATTTATGGACCGGAAAGAGGTAAAAAGGCTCCTCGTCAGAGACCCCCTTCAACAGCACACCCCCTTTTCCATTACAGATGAAAATGATTTCAGCCTTCGGCTCGAACAGATTCGGAAAGAAGGCTATCTCGTGGAAAGACAGGAAGCGGTGGAAGGAGTGATCGGGATCTCCGGTCCCGTTCGGGATTACTCTCGCAAAGTCGTAGCAGCCATGGGCATTGTGGTCATGATGGCGAAGAGCCAGAATAAGAACGACATCGATCGCTACATCAAGATGGTCACGGAAGCCTGCTCCGCGACCTCATCCGCCCTTGGCTATCTGAAGATTTAGGAATCTTCGCTCACCACCCATTAAGGAGAATGCATATGCCGATCGAAGGTTTCACACCCTATGGGAAGGAAGAGGTCGAGAAGTACAGCAGCATGAGATGGTGGCTGGGGATGACCTGGGGGGACATCTTTAATAAACATACGGATATCTATCCCGACAAAATCGGCCTCGTGGACAGTACGGGCCGCTGGACCAACAGGCAACTCCGCCAATCGGTGGATAAGCTGGCCGTCGGTCTTATGGAAATGGGTATCGAGCCGAAAGAGAGGGTGCTCCTCCAGTTGCCGAACTGGCATGAATTCGTCTTCTCTTTCCTGGCTCTTCAGAAGATAGGCGCCGTCACCGTCATCCTCATCCCGCGCCACAACCAGACCGAGATCAATCATATCTGCAAGTTGACGGAGCCTGTGGCATGGGTCCTGCCCCAGCAGTACGGGAAGGTCGCCTACCAGCCGATCATCGAGGATGTGCTGAAGGAAAATCCGCAGATCAGAAACATCATCCAGGTGAGGGGTCAAAGTGAAAAGGCTTACCATTGCCTGGAAAAGCTGACGGATCGAGGGGATCTGACGTCCGAGGACGAGAAGGCTCTGGAGAACAGGCGACCCGATCCGGATGAGGTCTCCCAGATCCTGCCCACGGGCGGGACCACGGGGCTGCCCAAGGTGAGCCCGCGGACGCACAACTGTTACATGAACAACGTGGAATACCATGGCTATCGCTGGGAGATTACAAGTCAGGACACCATCATGGTTGTCACCCCTCTCGGCCATAACCTGAGTGTACACTGGGGCATGGCTGCGGCGCTGTTCTTCCATGCCAAGCTTGTGCTCCTCGATTCGACAAAACCCCAGGATATCTGTGAGTGGGTCCAGAGGGAAAGAGTGACGGCGATCCCCACTGTTCCCGCTTTGTTCGCGCGGATTGTGCAAATGGACGACCTTCACAAATTCGATCTCAGTTCGCTCAAAAAGATTTCCGTTGGCGGCGCCCCGAGCACCCCTGAACTCGTCAGGAGCGTCAATGAGAAAATCGGCGCGCAGTTCGTCAACGGATTCGGCTCGGTGGAAGGCACCTGCGCCAGCACAAAGCTGGGCGACAGCATCGAGCTCATCTGCGGCAGCGTGGGAAAACCGATCTGCCCCTATGACGAATTGAAGGTGGTGGACCAAAACGACAGGGAAGTGGCCGTGGGCGTGGATGGGGAGCTCGTCTCCAGGGGACCCGGTATTTTTACCGGGTACTTCAAGGCGGCCGAGCGGGAGAAGACCTTTACCAGGGACGGCTTTTTCAGAACCGGCGACCAGGCGAGGAAGGATGCAGAGGGGAACATCTGGATCACGGGCCGCATCAAGGACATCATTATCCGGGGCGGTGAGAATATCAGCGCGGTGGAAATCGAGAGCATGATGAGCGAATATTCGGGACTCGTGGATTCGGCCGTGGTCGGGATGCCGGACAGGATTCTCGGGGAGAGGGTATGTGCTTACGTGGTTGTCAAACCCGGTGCGCAAGTGAGTCTCGAGGAGCTTGTCACCCATCTGAAGGGAAAAGGCGCCTCGGTGCTCCAGCTTCCCGAAAGGATAGAGATCATCGAGGAGATCCCGATGACCAAGGTGGGAAAAGTAGATAAAAAGTATCTCAGGGAGGTGATCAAAAGGAAGCTGGAGCAGGAGGGGAAAGAATGAACGTCGAACATCGAACGTCCAACATCGAGTGCTGAATGGCGGAAAAGAACCGAGGGACGACCGCTTCGCTCGGACGAGGGACGGAAGAGACAAAAGCAATCGAATGCACAATGGAGAAAGAAAACCAGAGGAGGGTTGAGATGCACCAGGAAGAATACCAGGTTGTAGGCAAGCCTGTGGAGAGAACGGACGGAAGGGTCAAGGCGACGGGCAAGGCCCGTTACGCAGGGGACCTTGTCGCCCCTGGCATGCTCCACGGCAAGCTTTTGAGGAGTCCCTTTGCCCATGCAAAGATCCTCAACATCGACACAAGCAGGGCAAAGAAGCTGCCGGGAGTTCTTGGAGTGATTACCGGAAAGGACTTTCCAGGCATCCCCTTTGGGACGAGACCGGACACGCGGGACCAGCTTCCCATGCCGATCACCAAGGTCCACCATTTCGGCGAGGGGGTGGCTGCCGTAGCCGCCATTGACGAGGACACGGCAGAAGAGGCCCTCGATCTTATCACCGTGGATTATGAAGAGCTGCCCGTGGTGCTCACTGCCCAGGATGCCCTGGCCCCCGGAGCGGTCCTGGTGAACGAGTTCTGCAAAAGCAACATCGCCTATGCCTCCGACTTTCGATTCGGAGACCCGGACGCCGGTTTCAAAGAGGCGGATTACGTGAAGGAGGAAAAGTTCAGCTCCCAGCGGGTTGCCGTCGGTTTCATTGAACCGCATGCCTGCCTTGCGGAAGTGGATGCGACGGGCAGGGTCCTGCTGCAAGGATCGAAACAGAGCCCTTATCCGACCTGGCGCCACATGTGCAGGGCTCTCGACCTCCCGCTCTCCAAGATGCGGCTCGTCACGCCTTTCGTGGGCGGCGCATTTTCAGGCAAGCATGACCCGTTTGACGTGGATTTCGCCGCGGTCAAACTCGCTCAGGTAACGAACCGGCCCGTGAAAATCGTATTGAACTACGACGAGGTGCTGGCGGCTTACCGGCAGCGGAACGCCATGGATGCCGTGGTGAAGATGGGTATGAATAAGGACGGCAGGATCACCGCCCTCAAGGCGGAATGCGTCCTTGAAGGCGGCCCCATCGCAGGCATAGGGCCGTTCAACATCTACTTTTTCGGCGCGTGGCTCAACCTCCCCTACAAGGTGCCGGCCATCGATTTCCATGGAAAACTCGTTTACTCAAACAGGGCGCCCTGCGGAACGGTGCGCGGGCAGGAGATCGTGCTCGCCCAATATTGCGTGGATTCCATGCTCGGCATCATGGCGGAGGATCTCGGTATCGACCAGGTAAAGGTCCGCGCCGTCAATGCCGCCACCGACAACTACACCACTGTGAACGGCATTGTCATCGACGTGAGCGGCCTGCCCGAATGCATAGAGAAATCGGCCAAGACCATCGGGTGGGAGGAGAGCAGAAAGTCGCGGCCCAAAGGCCGCGGGATCGGTTTCAGCTGCGCTGCCCATCCCTCAGGCGTACGGCTGGGCGGCCATTTCGGATCATCGGTCCTTCTGAAACTCCAGGAAGACGGGAAGGTCATCCTGACCCACGGAGGCACCGAGATAGGCCAGGGCGCAAACACCGTCTTTTGCCAGATGGCGGCGGAGGTCCTCGGCATTCCCTTTGAGGACGTCATTCAGGGACCGAGCGATTCGGACACGGCGATTCTCGATTCCGGCATGTTCTCCGATCGATGCACCTACTGGGACGGAAATGCCACCATTGCAGCGGCCAACGACCTGAAGCGCCAGCTGGCGGCGATTGCCGCCGAGAAATTGCAGGCCAAACCGGAGGATCTCGTGTTCAAAAACGCAAAGATCTCTGTGGCAGGCCAGCCGGAAAAAGCAATGAAACTCATCAACGCGGCCAGAACAGCATACTATGACCTAGGCACCCCTCTCTACGGGAGAGGGTACTGGGCGGCCACGGACATAGACCTTGTCGATTGGAAGACGGGGAGGGGCAACCTGGCCCATGGCGTCGATTTCATCGCCACCGCAGTGGAAATGGACGTCGATTTGGAAACGGGCAAGGTAACCCTTATAAAAGGCGTGAGCGGCGACGATGCGGGCCAGCCGATCCACCCTGTCATGCTGGAAGGACAGGTAAACGGCGGCTCGGCCCACATGACCGGCCACGCACTCATGGAGGAATCTCTCTACGACGAGAAGGGGCGGATGCTCAATTACTCCTGGAGGGATTACAAGCAACCCACGGCACTCGACACGCCGGAGTATATTGTCGACCACATTCATACCCATGACCCCTATGGGCCGTTTGGCGCCAAAGGCGCGGGCGAGGCAAGTTCCTGCTCCACCATAGCCGCTATTGCCAACGGGATCTACGATGCCGTCGGAGTCCGGATCAAGGATCTTCCCATCACCCCCGAGAAGATCCTGGCCGCACTGAAGAGGAAGGAGGGAAAGTGATGTTTATCAAGAGACTGCCCCGTTTTGAATACCATGCCCCCGGTTCCGTTCCAGAGGCCTTGGAACTCCTGTCCCGTTACGGAAGCGATGCGAAGCTGATTGCAGGAGGAACGGATCTGGTTCTTGCCATGAAGAAGCGAAACGTCACGCCCGCCCATCTGATCAACCTGAAGACCATACCGGGTCTTTCAGGCATCGAGGCAGACGGAGAAGGCGTTACCATTGGTGCACTGACCACGATCGCCGAGATAGAGCGCTCATCCATGATCAGGGAGACGTATACTGCGCTCTGGGATGCCGCCCTCGTCATGGCCTCTCCCCAGGTGAGAACCCTCGCTACCATCGGTGGAAACCTCGTGAGTTCCGTTCCTTCGGCCGACACCGCCCCGCCGCTCATGGTCCTCTCCGCCCACGCCCGGATTACCGGTCCGGCCGGTGAGCGCACCTGCCCTGTTGAAGATCTCTTTGCCGGTCCTTCCTCCTGTGCTCTTGCCGCCGACGATATTCTTACCGGCATCAGAATCCCGGTCCCGAAAGGCAGGGGAGTTTATCTGAAATCCATGCGCCGCGCGGCCCTCGATCTGGCTCTGGCAGGAGTGGCGGCTTACCTTGCGTGCGACGGAGGCAAGGTCTGCACCGACGTGAAGATTGCCCTGGGCGCAGTGGCCCCAACACCGATCAGGGCGGCCGCTGCGGAGAAGGTTGTCCTGGGCAAGGTGCTCACCGAAGAGCTCTCCGCCGAGGCGGGAAAGGTGTCGGCCACGGTGTGCAGGCCCATCACCGATCTGCGGGCAACTCAGGAGTACCGCTGCAGCCTGGTGGAGGTGCTCACCAAACGGGCTCTGCTTCAGGCCCTGAACAGATTGAACCAAGGAGGAGTCCAATGAAAGCACTCATGGATCTGACCCTTACGGTCAACAACATTACCTATACGATCGCCGTTGAACCGAATCTCAACCTCATCGACGTTCTTCGGGACAAGCTGGGGCTCACCGGGACCAAGAAGTCCTGCAACGAAGGGGAATGTGGGGCCTGCACGGTTCTCATGGACGGAAAGCCTGTGGCGTCCTGTCTGGTTTTGGCCATGGATGCCCAGAACAGGAATATCACTACCATCGAGGGATTGGCCGATGGCGAAAAGCTCCATCCCCTTCAGGAGTCTTTTGTGAAGCACGGCGGAATCCAGTGCGGCTACTGCACCCCCGGCATGATCATGTCTGCCAAGGCACTTCTCGATGAAAATCCCGACCCGACCGCTTTGGAGGTGCGTAAAGCCATCTCCGGGAACCTCTGCCGCTGCACCGGGTATCAGCAGATCGCCGACTCCATCCTGGCTGCGGCCAAGGCGATGAAGAGATAAGGGATGAGCCGATGCGTGTTTCAAGAAGCTCACATGAGGCTTAATTGAAGATCAATCTCAAATCCAATTTCATGCTTCTTGGGGATGCGGATATCGACAGCATCGAGTTTGACTCTTCTGAAATTACGCTGCGTGAGCTTCTTGACACCATCACCCGACGCGCCACCAATTCTCCCGGGTTTCTGAATCGTGACGGAACAGATCTGAACAGTGGTTGGGTCATCGAAATTGAAGGGCGTTCTTTCGATATGTGCGAAAAGGGGATCAACACCATGCTGAAGGACGGAACCAGCGTAGTCATCAACATCGAGATGCTCGGAGGCGGATAGAGAACCACTTAGGATGTGTCTGATAAAAAACTGCAACGCCCATTTACGTCCGCCTGGTTAAAGAAGCACGTGCGGAGACTTCCTCCGCTCTAAGCTATCTGAAGAGCCTGCTTCAGATCGAATCTCAACCAAGAGGAGGTAAGAAATGAAATACAAGAGACTTTTTTTGGCCGGCTTCACCATCCTTTCATCGTTCCTGATCCTGAACGGTATCCCCTGTAATCGAGTCTTTGCTCAAGAGAAAGCCATTGAACTCAAAATGGCGAACTTCTTCCCCCCTCCTTCCAGCCAGTCGAAGATTTGTGAGGAGTTCAAAGCGGATCTGGAAAAGCAGACGAACGGCAAGGTGAAAGTCCAGTACTTTGCCGGAGGGGCGCTCCTGAAGGCCCCGGTGATGTTCAAGGGGGTCTCGACCGGCATTGCCGACATCGGGCTCTCCCATGTGGAGTACTCGCCGGGAAGAATGCCGGTGACCGAAGCCTGCGATCTGCCCCTCGGTTATCCAAGCGGATGGGTCGCCTGTCATGTGATGAATGATTTCTACAAGAAGTTCAAACCCAAGGAGTGGAACGAGGTGCACATGCTCTGGATGCACTCGAGCACGCCCAACCTGATCATCTCCAAGAAACCGGTCCGGAGTCTCGAAGACATGAAAGGCCTCACCATCAGGGCGCCCGGCCGGATCGGCGACACCATCAAGGCACTTGGCGGCACTCCGTCCCCTGTTCCCCTTATGGAGGCCTACGATGCCATGTCCAAAGGCGTTATCGACGGTATCAACACCCCGTTCGAAACCCTGAAGAACTGGAAGTTCGCCGAGGTCGCCAAATACGTCACGACAAGCTGGCAGGTTGGGAACGTGTACGCCTTTTACGTGGTGATGAACAAACAAAGCTATGACAAACTCCCGCCTGACGTGAAAAAGGTCCTGGATAAACTGGCAGAAGAATACGAAGAGAAGTTTGCCAAGATGTGGAACCAGATTGACTTCGACGGCAAGGAGTTTGCCGTCAGCAAGGGCGTGGAGTTCATCGATCTCGCCCCGGATCAGGTGGAGAGGTGGAAGGCCGCTGCCGTGCCTGCCATCGACGCATATGTCAAGAGCATGGTCGGCGCCGGCTACAAGGAGGATGAGGTCAGGGTCTGGGTCAAGTACCTCAGGGAGCGGATCGACCACTGGACCAGGAAGCAGATCGAGCTGAAGATCAAGTCCGTCACCGGCCCTCCGGAAATGAGGTGATGCCCGCCATGGGGGACCTGCATAACCAGGCCCCCCATGGGACGTTCATTGCGTCGAAATGCTTCTTCCCGGTGGTCACCAAGTCGGGTTCTACCCCATCTGGGTCGGGGTCATGATCGTCCTGGTGACCGAGATGGGGGGGTCGCGACCTTTATTCCGAGCCTGATTTCCCTAATAGAGATGGCCCATGGATCGAAATCGTGAAGACGTGAAGAATCATTACCACCTGCGAACCCTCGAGTCCGCGGAGCGGGTGACCTACATGATGGAGAAGCGGCCGGGCTGAAACGGACCATGGTCCCGGAAGGATGCAGTTCCATGGGCAAAATAGAAAATTGGAGGTAGGAAGTGAGCGCCTTGGTTAAGAAAGTGATTTGTACGCAGTGCCACAACGCGTGCAGGCTCGCGGCAACGGTGGACGACGGCCGCCTCGTCTCGGTCGACCCGGACAGGGAGTTCCCGGGCGCAAAGTCGTCCTACCCGATTACCTCGGCATGCCCGCGGCGGAGGAATGTACTGGAGTACTTCTACCATCCGGGCCGGCTGAATTACCCTCTCCGGCGGACGGGCGGCCGCGGCGAGAACAAGTGGGAACCCGTGTCGTGGGATGATGCCCTCTCGGAGATCGGCGCCAGGCTCAGGCGGATCATAGGGGAGCACGGGCCGGAGGCGGTCGCCACCACGAGCGGCACGGGTCGGACCCATGACGAGATCAGGCAGAGGTTCTTCAATCTCTTGGGCTCGCCGAACCACACAGGGGCCGGCCAGATCTGCTACGGTCCCTTTTGCGTGATGAGCCATGTGCTGTTCGGCTGGCGGCTTTTCCCCGTGGTCCGGGACAACACCCGCTGCATCCTCCTCTGGGGCGGCGGGGGCCCGCGCTACTGGGATGTGTTCTGGAAATCGGCAGTCCGGGCACGGAAGGAGAACGGGGCAAAGATCGTCGTGGTAGACCCGAGGGGGATCGACTCGGTGAGACATGCGGACCTGTGGCTTCAGATTCGACCGGGAACAGACTGCGCCCTGGCCCTCGGCATGATCCGGCACATCATAGAAGAGGGTCTTTACAACAAGTCGTTTGTGGAGAAGTGGTGTCACGGATTCGATGAGCTCAGGGAGCGGGCATCGGGGTTTACATCCGAGAGGGTTTCTGAGATCACCGAGATTCCCTCTGACAAGATCCGCCTTGCAGCCGAGTGGTACGCGACCCTCACCCCGGGGGTGACGAACCACGGAATGGGAATCGAACACCTCCCGAGCGTTATCGAAACCCTCCACGCACACTTTGCGCTTTCCGCGCTCTGCGGGAACGTGGACGAAAAAGGAGGCGACATCTTCACTACGCCCTATCCGGGCATCGTTCACGAGCAGGCCATCGCCGCCCATGAGAGGCTTTCCGAGGAGCAGATCAAAAAGACGCTGGGAATAGACCGGTTCCGCCTCATGTCGCGAAAGGGGTTCGACCTGGTGCAAACCCATGTCAGCAGGGTTTTCGGCAACGAGGCATACAACCGCACCTCTTATGAGGTCTTCGCCCACGGCCCCACCCTGTATCGGGCCATCCTGACCGGCAAACCCTATCCTGTACGTGGTCTGATAACCCTTTCGAGCAACCCCATGGTGACCGCCCCGAACACGCGGCTCGTGTATCAGGCGATCAAGAGCCTCGATCTGTATGTGGTGATGGATTTCTTCATGACCCCAAGCGCTCAGCTTGCCGATTTCGTACTCCCGGCCACCACCTACCTTGAGCGGCCGTGGCTGTGGACCTACTCCGGCGTCGTCGGGAGCGAGCGGGCCATGCCGAAGAGCGTGCAGGGTGCGTACGATCGTCGCGACGATTTCGATTTCTGGAGAGGTCTCGGGCTTGAGCTCGGGCAGGGCCCTGACTGGCCATGGGAAAGCCTGGAAACGCTCTATGACTATCGTCTGCGCCCCATCGGCTTGAATTTCGAGGAGTTCATGGGCCGTGGCGGTTTTTTGTCCTCACCCAAGGAACCCCGCCGATACGAAAAGAGCGGCTTTGCAACGGCCACCGGGAAGATCGAGCTCAGCTCCAGGACCCTGGCCGCCCTCGGTTACGATCCCCTGCCGGTGTTTCACGAGCCGCCGGAAAGTCCTTACAGCCGTCCGGATTTGGCTGAAACCTATCCCCTCATCCTGATCACGGGAGGACGCCATCTCCCCTTCTATCACTCCGAGCACCGTCAGGTGAAGTCCATGAGGAAAATGCACCCGGACCCGATAGTGCAGATCCACCCCGACACGGCATCCCGGCTGGGCATAAATGAAGGCGATTGGGTGTGGATCGAAACCGCCCGAGGCCGAATAGAGCAGAAGTGCCGGTTGTTCGAGGGAATTGACCCGCGGGTGGTTCATGTGCAACACGGGTGGTGGTTCCCGGAAGAGGACGGGGCGGATCCGAGTCTTCACGGAGTCTGGAAATCCAACTCCAATGTCCTCACTGACGACGATCCGGACGTCTGCAACCCCGTGAGCGGGGGCTGGGCTCTGCGCACCATGGTCTGCAAGGTGTACAAGGAAGCCGCCGACCAATCCACCTCGAGCCTTTTGGACGACGGCAGGTAATCCCTGGGTATTCTGTCCACCTGCAATGAACAGGCGATGTCATCTGCCTGTTTACAGCGAGCGCTTCAGCCGGATTTATTGAATCTGGCTGAATTAAAATCTCATTTCAAATCAACAACCTGAGAGTGATCTCCCCACGCAGGCCGTTTATGATGTGCGGCACACGCATTGCATCTTAAACTTGGCTTGAGTTGTAAGCACCCACGCCCGGCCCACCATATGCTTGCAGGTTTGCAAGATATGGGATATGAGTGGAACCGGTTACATTCTTTTTCGAGTACTCCCTCTAGACCTTCTTAATTGAGTCCAAACGGGTAACCCCCGTTCGTGGAGGCTTATGCATACCTTCAGCGTTCTTGTTGTGGATGATGAGAAAGACTTTCTTGAGACGGTCGTCAAACGGTTGGAGCAGCGCAAGATCAATGTGACGGGTGTTGGAAGCGGCGAGGATGCGCTGGAGCAGCTTAAGAAAAAGGAATTCAGTGTGATTATCCTCGATGTCAAGATGCCGGGTGGAATGGACGGCATCGAGGCTCTTCGCATTATCAAGAAGATGCAGCCCCGTGCCGAGGTGATTCTGCTTACCGGACATGCGTCTGTGGAAACGAGCATAGAGGGAATGAAACTTGGCGCATTCGACTATGTGCTGAAGCCCGTCAAGCTTGAGGATCTGCTTGCCCGTGTCTCCGCTGCGCTGAAAAGAAAAGGCGGGGATCAGAATCCGCAAGCATGAATCCGCCCGCTTGGGCTGCAAAGGCATTGGTTTCTTCCAGTCGGTCCCTCAAAGCAGGAGGAAAAGATGGATTCGTTCATGGTGTTGATAGTGGATGATGAGAAGGATTTTGTCGAAACCACCGTCAACCGGTTGATCAAGAGAAACATAGAGGCTGTCGGGGTGACAAGCGGCGAAGAGGCACTGGAGCTTGTAAAGAAAAGGCTTTTCGATGTGGTGGTGATGGACATCAAAATGCCCGGAGGGATGGACGGTATCGAGACCCTGCGGGAGTTGAAGAAGATTCGCCCCCTGGTAGAGGTGCTGTTGCTGACAGGACATGCTTCTGTGGAGACAAGTATTGAAGGGATGAAGCTGGGGGCTTTTGATTACCTGCTGAAACCGGTGTCCATGGAAGAGCTCATGGTGAAGCTGGGACATGCCTTTGAAAAGAAATCCGAGCATGATCAGAAGATCCGCAAGGCCAAGATCAAAGACCTGATGCGTTTTCCGGGAAGAGTGATCACGCAGGACAAGGACCTTTGAAATGGAATCCTTTTGCGTACTGCTGGTGGATGACGAGATGGAATTCCTGGAGACCCTGGTGAAACGGCTGAACCTGCGCAAGGTACAGGCGTTTGGCGCAGGAAGCGGACCGGAGGCGCTGGAATTCCTGGATCGGAATGCGGTGGATGTGGTGGTTCTGGATGTAAAGATGCCGGACATGGACGGGATTGAAGTGTTGCGGCTTATGAAGGTGCGCCACCCCTTGATCGAAGTGATCATGCTCACCGGGCATGCGAGTCTGGAGGTGGCGATAGAAGGGATGGAGGCCGGCGCATTCGACTACATGATGAAACCGATCAACATCGATGAGCTCCTGTACAAAGTGCAGGATGCCTACAAGAAGAGACTGATTCAAACCGAGAAGATTCGCAGAATGGCGGAGGTTGCAGGGTCTCCCCAGGATGAAACCTGAGTGTCGCGTCTCACAAAGAGGGTGTCATTTCGGGCTCCCGCCACGAGCGCGGGATAAACTCGGGGAGAGATCTTGTCCGTCTCCCACGCCACGCAGTGGCGGGGATCTTCGAGCGGCGTTGCTCTTCTTCGTGCTCTTCGTGTTCTTCGTGGTGAAGACGAACTGTTCCACCTCGAAGAGCACGAGGGACACGAAGGTGAAATAAATGAGTATATCGTGCCCCGACTTGGTGAAATGGGATTTCAAGGTGACTTTCTGAACAATGCAAAAGGGGGATCATAAGAAATGGGGTTCATGAGAGCGTGGGGTGAATTCATGATGGCGGGGGCCAGAGCCCAGGCCAGATGGGAAATCGATGTCTCCAATACCGTCTTCAGGGACAGGAAGCGAATAGTCCTGCTTTGTCTTCTGATCGTCCCGATCATTCTCGGCGGCGTCGCTCTTGCAGAGCCGCTTGGGGATGCCTTGCCGCAGTTCCTTGGCGGGAAGAAGGCGTATAGCCCGGCGTTTTACAGCACCGGCATCTTTGTTGCCTCTGTGCTGATTGGGATTATTGCGGGCCTTATCACAGGCTGCATCGGAGCGGGCGGCGGCTTCGTGATCGCCCCCGCTTTGATGAGCGCAGGCATCAAGGGTATTCTTGCCGTGGGCACCGATCTCTTTCACATCTTCGCCAAGGCGATCATGGGGAGCGTGATCCATAGAAAGCTGGGGAATGTCTCCGTTTCCCTGGCCGTTGTCTTCCTGATCGGCGCAATCGTCGGCGCGACTGTGGGCGGGCTCATCAACCGTGTCCTTTATGAGATCAATCCTATCCTGAGCGATGCCTTCATCACGACCATCTACGCTCTCATGCTCGGTTTTCTCGGATTCTATGCCATGCTCGACTTTATAAGAGCATCCAAGAGAGAAAAGGATTTTCATGGCGCCGGACAAGGCGCGCACGGCGGCAAGGCGGAGGGGACCGACCTGGGGAACCTGCCCAGGAAAATCCAGTCGGTCAAGCTGCCTCCAATGATCAAGTTCGATCAAGATTTCACCCCGGGCGGCAGGAGCATGTCGTGGATATTCCTGGTGCTGAGCGGGGCTCTCGTCGGGCTGACTGCGGGGATCATGGGGGTAGGCGGGGGGTTCCTCACGTTCCCCATTTTCGTGTACATGCTCGGGGTCTCTTCCATGACCACCGTGGGGACAGACATCTTTCAGATCATCTTCACAGCGGGCTATGCCGCAATCACCCAGTACGCCATTTACGGCTTCATCTTTTATACTTTGGCCATGGGAATGCTCCTGGGTTCACTCGTGGGGATCCAGATCGGGGCAATGGTGACCAAGGTCGTGAAGGGAATCACGATCCGCGGTTTCTACGCCATGGCCGTTCTGGCAGGTTTTGTAAACCGCATATTCGCCCTTCCCGGCAAACTGGGGGAGATGGAGGTGATTCCTCTGTCCAAACAGACCGGGGCGGTACTTGAGATGATCGGGATAATCGCCTTCTTCATCGTCGTAGGGGGATTCGGGGTCTGGGTCATCGGCACATTCTTGAAGAACATCCGGGTCCTCAAGGGCGAGGAGGTATTGTCATGATTGAGAAAAAAAACGAGTTCTATTTAGGCCTCGGCCTGATGATCGGGTTTGTGGTGGTGCTCGTCTTCTTCTTCATGCCCATTTTTGGCGGAAAGAATGGATTGGATTACCTGGACAACCTCTATAATTCCATCTCCAAAGGATCTGCCTATTACATCCCCGGCATGAAAAAGGATGTGGAAAAATTCGGCGAAAAAACCGTTACCGTAAACCTGCAGATGATGAGCGAGGAGCAGGCGTCGCAGACAGCGCTTCTCTTCAAGGCCGCCGGCTCAAAAGTGGAAATGGCAGGCAAGAACCTGAAAGTTACCGGCGACCTGGCGAAGATTCTAGGCAGCGCATTGTCGGATGCGGATGCCATGTACTGGAACAAGGGACAGGACCTGTCCGGCAGGTACGGCTACAGAGAGAAAAAGGCGCTTTACAACTGGTGGATAGGGATGGAGGAGATGCAAAAGAGCTTGAACAAGGACAAGCTGTTCAAAGAGGCGAAAATCATCTCCGCAGTTCAGAAAAAAGCGGTGGAAACCGCTTACAATTATTATACAATTGAACCGCAGAAGATCGGAGAGAGGTGGGGCACAGTCGTCTTTTCCCTGCTCTTCTATGTCGTGTACACGCTCTGGTATGGCTTTTCCATACTCTTCATGTTCGAGGGGTGGGGACTCAGGCTCGGCCATTAGGGAAGTTTTGAACTTGTGAAAGGCCGGCGGGAAAGGATATCCTCTACTTCCTCCGGCCTTTCGTTTTTCATCTTCTCCGGAATTGATGCGTTCCTGGTCTCCCACTGTCATTTCGACCCCGGCCAAAGCAGTTTATCTCGTGCGAGTTGCGGGAGTCGAAATGACAGATGCGCTTACGTGACTTTCACGAGAGCAGCTCCGTTCATTTGGCGGTGAAACATGGAAAGGATAGTAACTCTGCTCAAAAGGCTCTTCCCCGGGAGATGGGGGCGGGAGAGCTATGACGCAGAAACCCTTCGAATTGCCTTCAGGGACCGTTACCACCATTTCAAACTCCTTCTGAACGCAAACAACAAAGCCCTCGCCATTATGGCCGAAATCGGAGAGGCCCTGAAAGGGATCACTCCCTTTGGAATGAGCTTTGTTCGATCGCGCTGCACTGCCGCATCCACCAGTGTGTTTCAAATTGTGAGGAACTTGACCGAGCTTGCCCCCGGCAAGTATGAAGCGCTGTTCGATCGCTTCAAAGAAATCCAAAAAGCCCTCAATGCTCATATCCGGCATGACCATCTCGTCACCCAGGGTCCTCCGGTCATCCCCATGGATGAAGTGAACAAGTCCATGGCCGATCTCGTGGGCAGCAAACTGGCCAACCTGGGAGAGATCAGAAAAGGGATCAGTGTCAAGGTGCCCCGCGGATTTGCGATCACCTCATCCGCTTACGAAGCGTTCATGAAAGAGAACGACCTTCAGACCGAAATCGATCGGCGCATTCAGTCCACCGACATGGGAAGCATGGATCAGCTCTATACCCTGAGCGCGTCGATCCAGCAGAAGATCATCAACTCCCCCGTTCCCGAACAGGTGGAACGCAGTATCCGGGAGCATTACCTCAGGCTTTCGGACCATGGAACAAGGACCACGGTGGCGATGAGAAGCAGCGCCCTTGGGGAAGACCTTCCCGGCGCCTCCTTTGCAGGCCAATACCGGTCCGAACTCAATGTGAGCGGCGACAGCATCCTCGATGCCTACAAAGGCATCCTGGCAAGCAAGTACGGCCTTCCTGCCATGGCTTACCGTTTGAATCGGGGAATACCGGACGAGCAGATCGCCATGTGCGTTGGATGCATGGAAATGGTGGACGCCCTCTCCGGCGGTGTAGCGTACTCCCGGAATCCATTGAACATCCTGGACGATGCGATCGTGATCAATGCGGTGTGGGGGCTTCCCAAATCGGTGGTGGACGGAAGCACCGCGTGCGATCTGTTCGTGATCGAGAGGGGAGATCCCATGCGCATCCTCCGGAAGGAAGTGGCCAGGAAGGATCAGAAGTTCGTATGCTACCCTGAGGAGGGGGTATGCCGGATGGACCTGACAGGAGAGCAGAGTCGCCTGCAATCCATCACCGATGAGCAGGCCCTTAAAGTGGCCCGCCTCGCCGTGGAGATAGAGCAGTTCTATAGAACCCCCCAGGACGTGGAGTGGGCTCTCGAAAAGGACGGTTCCATTGTGCTGCTCCAATGTCGCCCCCTTCAGCAAAGGACGGATTCCGAAGAGAGCGCCGGGAGGAATGTGACTGCAGAAAAACCCGCGAAGGTGATCCTCAAGGGAGGTGTCACTGCGAGCTCCGGTGCTGCAGCCGGTCCTGTTTTTGTCGTCCGGAAAGACGTTGACGCCCTGAAATTCCCCTCAGGCGCAATCCTGGTTGCAGCCCAGCCGCTTCCGCGCTGGGCGCCCCTTCTCAACCGTGCGGCAGCCGTGGTCACGAGCCAGGGAGGCATCGCGGGGCACCTGGCAAATGTCTGCAGGGAATTCCGAACGCCCGCCCTGTTCGGATTGAAGCAAGTCATGGATCGTGTTGAGACGGGCGAGATGGTCACTGTGGATGCCGACGGTCTGACCCTCTACGAGGGCAGGATAGAGGAGATCCTCGAGTCTAGGGAGGCGCCGATGAATCTCATGCAGGGGAGCCCGGTGTATGAAGCCTTGAAAAAGGCTGCCGATCTGATTGTCCCCCTGAATCTCCTGGATCCCGATGCGGTTTCGTTCAGGCCGGAGCGGTGCAGGACCTTTCATGACATTACCCGGTATTGTCATGAAAAAGCGGTCCACGAGATGTTTCGCTTCGGCAAGGATCACCGCTTTCCTGAGCGATCCAGCAAGCAGTTGCTTTGCGAAGTTCCCATGCAGTGGTGGATTTTGAACCTGGACGACGGATTTCATGAAGAGGTTGAAGGCCGGTATGTGCGGCTCGAGAATATTGTTTCCATTCCCATGCTCGCCATCTGGGAAGGAATTGCCGCCATGCCCTGGGAAGGTCCTCCTCCTGTCGACGGAAGGGGAATGATGTCGGTCATGTTCGAGGCCACCCGAAATACCGCACTGGTTCCGGGGATGAGATCGAGCTATGGGAACAGGAACTATTTCATGATCTCCAGGAACTATTGCAGCCTGTATTCCAGGCTCGGTTTTCATTTCTCCCAGATCGAAGCCCTGGTAAGCGAGAGAGCGACTGAGAACTATATCAGCTTTCAATTTAAGGGCGGCGCAGCCGACCTGGAGAGAAGGTGCAGGAGGGCATTCTTTATTCAGGAGATTCTGGAGGAGTATGGCTTCAGAACAGAAGTGAAGGAGGATACCCTTGTCGCCCGGCTTGCGGAAGAGGAGACGAATTTCATGAAGGAGCGCCTCAGGATCCTCGGGTTTCTAACCATCCATACCAGGCAGCTCGACATGATCATGGCCAATCAAGCCTCCTTGCAGTACTACAGGAACAAGATTACCGGGGATATTCGCCGGATCCTCGTCGAGCATCCGGAGGAATCTGTCCATTCACAATGAACAGGCAATGTCATCTGAATGTTTACAATAGCGTTTCGGCTGGATTGGTTGAACCTGACAACACGTTGAAATACAACAGGGTATAAGCACTCCCTCCCTGCTGGACCATTGAGGTGCATGGCATGCGACTTGCATTTTCGGCACAACATTGGAACCGGCTTTTCCCTCCCCCAATAGAATGCCCGATCAAATTCGATTTTTTGCTCATTTCGGGAGCTGACCGAATGGAGACGGAAGTAAAATCCGTGGGCCGGACATCAGAGATCATATCCAAGGAGGAAGGTAATGGTTCACCATGGTGAAAGTTTAGCTCATGGCGCTACTATCGATAGGAAGGAGTCATCCAGCTTTTGGGCCAGCCAGCCCGGGTACAAGCCCGTGCTGCTCCTGATCGGTTTCGTCGTTTTTTGTACACTGATTATCCTTCCCCCCCCACAAGGACTGCTCGATCTGATGAACACCGACAACCCTCCCGGGTACAAGGTGACGGCAGGCAAGACTATTGCGGACAGCGTGAACCATAAACTCCGTCCCGATGCGTACAAAGAAGCCTCAGGAAGCAGACAGGTCCCTGCAGAAAGAAAAAAGCTGATTCCGGCTGAAGAAAAAGCCCATGAGAAGGCAAAACCCCTGCTGACCTCGGAACAAGTGGCGCGCCTGGCAAAGGCGACGCTTGTCATTTTCGCGCTTGTCGTCTTCCTCTGGGGAACGGAAGCCCTCCCGCTGGGGGCCACCGACCTCCTTGTCGCGGTGATGCTCTACCTCTTCGGGATTCTGCCCATAGAGGAGATCTCAAAGGCCTACATGCAGGATGCGGTGCTCTTCATCTTCGGCATCCTGGCTGTGGCCGTGGGTGTTGCCAAGACAGGTCTCGACAAAAGGATCGGCCTGATCCTGCTGAGCCGCATCAAGAGCGCCAAGGCGTTCGCCTTCATCTTCATGCCCGCCCTTGCCATGTCCGCGAGTTTCCTGTCCGAGCACGCCCTTGTGGCCCTGTTGATCCCGGTCCTGATGGGGGTCTACAAAGTGACCTGCAGGATGTATGGTGTGGAAAAGGACCGGGCGCTCGCGATTTTCCTTCTCCTCGGCATCTGCTTTGCCGCCAATCATGGGGGACCGGGGTCCCCTGCAGCAGGGGGCCGCAATGCGATCATGGTAGGGTACCTCATGGCGCACGGCGCCCCGATATCCTTTCTGGAATGGATGAAGTACGGGTTCATGTTCGTGCCCCTCATGGGTGTCGTCATCGGGGCCTACATGTATCTGCGGCTCAAGCCGCGCTTCGTAGTGGGGGGAATAAACCCGAGCGAGGTGGTCAAGTCCGAGGTGGCGCGAATGCCCAAATTCGGCGGCAAAGAGGCCATAATGGCGGTCATCCTGGTTGTTCTGGTCGTCGCGTGGATCGTACTGGGCGAAGAGGCGGGGCTGGGAGGACCGACGCTTTATGCGGTCATGGCCATGTTCCTCGCCAGAATCCTCACCTGGGACGATGTTCAGGAAGGCGTTGCCTTCGACGTGGTGGGCCTCTATGCAGCAGCCTGCGCCATGGGAGTGGCGCTCAAGTTCTCGGGCGGGGCACTGTGGCTGGCACAGGCCTTTGTGGGGGTGCTCCCAGACTTCCTGGTCAAAGGGGACAACCTCACCATCGGCGTCAGTCTCGCGACCGGGATTATGACGAACTTCATGAGCGACGGCGCGACAGTGGCCTCGCTCGGTCCCATATTCCTGCCCATGGCCGACCTGGCGAACGTCCATCCGTGGAAGATCGGCCTGGCGTGCGCCTTCTCCTCTTCTTTTGCCAACTTCCTGGTGGTCGGAACCCCCAACAACGCAATCGCCTACGGCATGGGGAGGGACCCGGAAACAGGAGAGAAACTGCTGGATGTGATGGACTTCATGAAATATGGATTGCCGATCACGCTCCTGGGTTGGATTGTGCTCTGGTTCTGGGCCATTTTCGGATACTGGCGTTTTCTCTCCTGGCCGGCGATGTAAATTTCAAATTCCAAATTTCAAATTCCAGATTGTTGATGATGAAAACGGCCATTTACTCAAGACTTCAGAAAAAGATCATTTCGGTTACCCTCCTGGTATCCCTCGCCCCACTCCTGCTCCTGGGCGTGACCATCTATTATCAGTTTGCAAGGATGTACAGGACCAAGGTGCAGGAGCAGCTCCAGTATAGGGCCTGGGCCCAGGCAGAGGCCATGGACCTCTTTTTGAAGGAAAGGACGGCCATTCTGGCCGCCATGGCGGACACACACACCTTTAACGAGATGACGGAGGAGGGAATTCTCTCAAGCATTTTTGCCGTCATGAATGTTCGGGCCGGCGCATTTGTGGATCTGGGGGTCATCAATAATGCCGGGCAGCAATTGGCTTACGTGGGCCCCTACGAGCTCAGGGGGTTGAACTATTACCAGCAGGAATGGTTCGGAGAGGTCATGAGCAAAGGCATCTACATCAGCGATGTCTATCTCGGATACCGGCAACTCCCCCATTTCATCATCGCTGTTCGGCGCCAGGAAGGGCAGAATCCCTGGATCTTGCGAGCCACCATAGACCCTGCCGTTTTCGGAGCGCTGGTGCGTTCCGCCCAAGTGGGAAAGACAGGAGACGCCTTTATCGTGAATGAAGCGGGCGTTTACCAGACCCGGCCCCGCTTCGGAGGGCAAATTCTGACGGAATCGGGGCTGGACACCCGTCTCTTCGGGGGAAGCACCAGTCTTATGGAACTGAACACCCAGGACGGTGTGGCCATGCTGTATGCGGGAAGCTGGTTAAAGAAGCACAATTGGCTCCTTCTTATCAGGCAGGAAGCGGCTGAGGAGATGGGCGGACTCTTTACAACAAGAAACGTGGAGATTGCCATCATCCTCTCCGGGATTTTGGCCATTGTACTGGCCACGGTCTTTACCACACAGCTTATGGTCAACCAGTTGAGAGAGTCGGACCGCAGGATGAATGGTTTGAATGCCCAGCTCGTCCAGTCTGACAAGCTGGCGGCTATCGGCAAGATGGCTGCGGGAGTGGCCCACGAGATCAACAACCCCCTTGCCGTGATCCTTCAGAAGACAGGGTGGATGGAGGATCTGCTCCAGACAGAAGACTTGAAGTCCAGCGAGAATCTGGACGAATTCAAAACATCCATCAGGAAGATCGAAGAGCACGTCGAGCGGGCGAGAAAGGTCGTCCATGGCATGCTGGGGTATGCCCGCAAGATGGAGCCCCGTTTGGAAGACGTGGATATCAACGATACCCTGAAACAAACCACTTCCCTTCTGAATAACTTCGCAAGGATCAACAACATTGTCATCCGGACCGATCTTGCCCCGGATCTGCCTATCCTGGCGAGTGACCAGGCCCAGCTTCAGCAGGTTTTTTTGAACCTCATCTCCAATGCCATAGATGCCATAGGCAAGGACGGCGTCGTTCAGATCAGCAGCATCCGTTCGGAAAACGAGGTCCATGTCAGCATATCGGATAACGGGAAGGGCATACCGGAAGAGGCTCACAAAAAGGTTTTTGACCCGTTTTACACGACAAAACAGAGCGGGAAGGGGACAGGGCTGGGACTGTGGATCAGTTACAATATTATCGAAAAAATGGGTGGAACCATTACCCTCACGAGCAAGGAAGGGGAGGGAACAACCTTTACAGTACAGCTCCCGATCATTGTGCCGGAGAAGAAGTAGCGCTCCGCATGACGGTCGGAATGAAGGAGAATACTATGGAACTCTTCAGAGTGCTGGTCGTGGATGATGAAACGGATTTTATGGAAACCCTGGTGAATCGTCTGCAAAAGAGAAACGTCGATGCCGCAGGCGTCCCAAGCGGAGAAGCGGCACTCGAGCTCATGAAGAAGAAGCTGTTCGATGTGGTCATCCTCGATATCAGGATGCCGGGAGGAATGGATGGGCTCGCGGCCCTTCGAGAGATGAAGCATATCCAGCCGCTTGCGGAGGTCATTCTTCTCACAGGCCACGCAACAGTCGAGTCCAGCATCGAGGGCATGAAACTGGGAGCCTTCGACTTCCTGATCAAGCCTGTCCAGATGGAGGACCTCATCACCAAGATGGCGCAGGCCTTTGAAAAGAAAGGCTCTCATGAGCAGAAGATCCGGGCGGCCCGAATCAGGGAGCTGATGCGTTTTCCGGGACGCGTCTTCGATCAGGAAAAGGACGAGCGCAAATAGAATTTGAAAAGGAATCGAACAGTGCCCGATGTCAAAGGAAGATCCAACAAAGCACTAAGACATAAGGAAAATCAAGATATCTCTCCTGGTGCCTTTGTGTGTTCGTGGCAGAAAGACTTCTGAGAAGGTCAGGAAGATGAACCAGAGCCCCTACGCCAAGATGAAACGAATCATTTTCCTGATCATGATTCTCGTCCCTGCTGTGCCCTTTTTTATCACGATTGGAATAGGTTACCATTACTTCACCTCTTCCATTGAAAGCAGCACACTGGCCACCATGACCCGGATCATGGCTGACCACCGGAGGATGATCGACTCCTTTCTGGCCGAGCGCAGGGCCGACCTGGAGTTCGTTCTCAATACGCAGAAATTCGAGGAGCTTTCGGACAGCCAGAAGCTGTACGACATCTTCCTCCAGTTGCAGAAAGAATCCAGCGCATTCGTTGACCTGGGCCTCTTCAGCGAGGAAGGCATTCACCTGGTTTATTACGGTCCCTACAGACTCACCGGCAAAGACTACGGCAAAGAGGAATGGTTCCTTCAGGTGATGAAGGACGGATCCTACATAAGCGATATTTTCCTTGGATTCCGGAGGGTTCCCCATTTTGTCATTGCCTTGAAAAAGACCGAGCCGGAAAGATCGTGGATTCTTCGAGCGACGATCGATACCTACATATTCAATGATGTGGTCAAGAGCGTTCGGATAGGAAAGACGGGAGAAGCCTACATTGTAAATTCGGAGGGTTATTTCCAGACCGACCGGCGATCGGGCGGCAACCTCATGGACAGGGATTCCGAATACATCGACCACCCGGCCTCTGATTCGGGGACAAAGATCACCATCAAGAAGGATGGCTCGGGCGAGGAGTACCTCTATGCAACCACATGGCTGACGAACAAACCATGGCTCCTCGTGGTGCGGCAGCAGAAGGCCGACGCATTCAAGGCCCTGCGTTCCGCCTCCTATGCAATCCTCCTCATCATCGTCCTGGGAGGCTGTCTCATCGTGGGGGTGGCTTTCTATCTTACGGAATGGGTCGTCAGGCGCATGGAGAAGATGGAAAGGGATCGGGAACAGTTGAGCGGACAGCTCATCCGTGCAACCCGACTTGCCGAACTGGGTGAAATGGCCGCCGGGTTTGCCCATGAGATAAACAACCCTCTTCAGATCATGAAATCGGAGCAGGCCCTGATTGAAACCATCTTCTCGGATCTCAGGCAAAAGGGGGAGTTGAAGGAGTCGGAGGATTTGAAAGATGTGGAAGACTCCATGAGCCAGATCAAGCTCCAAATCGACAGGTGCGCAAAAATCACGCAGGCCATTCTCAGGTTCGGCCGCCAGAGCGATTCGGCGCCTAAGGACATCGACCTTTCCATCTTCATCCCGGATGTCCTCGGCATGGTCGAGAAAAAGGCGGCCGTCCAGGGGATCAAACTGGAAAGAGATATTCTGCCCCATACTCCTCTTATCCATGCGGATCCCTCACAGCTCCAGCAGGTCTTCATCAACCTTATCAACAATGCGATCGACGCCATTGCGGATCGGCACGGATCCGAAGGAGGCGAGCTCTCCATTCAGGCGCGGCCGGCCACGAATGGGAGGGTGATGATTGCGATAGCGGACAACGGCATCGGCATCAGCCCTGAGAACCTCAAAAGGGTTTTTGCCCCCTTCTTCACGACCAAACCCGTGGGAAAGGGTACGGGGCTGGGGCTGTCCGTTTGTTATGGAATTATCGACGGGATGGGAGGAACAATGGAGGTCAGCAGCCGGAAGGGGGTCGGCACCACCTTCACCATCCATCTTCCCGCCGCGGGAATGTAAAGAGGATTCTCCCGCAGATCCTTGGATCCCGTGCGATGTTTCGCGGGAGAAAATGCTTTTACAAGTAAAGAGTACTTATGGGGGAAAGCATATGAGTGAGATGAAACTGATGCTGGTGGATGACGAAGAAAGATTCCTGGAAACCACCAAGAAGCTGCTTTTGAGAAAGGGCTACAATGTTCTGACCGCGACGAGCGGATCAGAGGCCCTCGATAAGCTCATCACGGAAAACGTCCATGTAGTCATCCTCGATGTCAAGATGCCCGGGATGGATGGGGTCGCAACCTTGAAGGCGATCAAGAGCCGTTATCCTCTTGTGGAAGTCATTATGCTGACAGGACATGCCACCGTGGAATCCGCTGTGGACGGGCTCAAGTCCGGGGCCACGGACTACCTCATGAAACCCGCCGACCTTGACGAACTGATCAAAAAGGCGGAAGAGGCCTACGAGAAGAGACAGCGGTTGGAGGAAAAGATCCGGGTCGCGCAGGCACGCGCCGTCAGAAAGTCGCCGATGGAGATCCTGAGGGATCTGAAGTAGAAGCACGAGACAGAAGTCAGCTAAGCCGCCGCCGCCGCGGGGCCGGTTCGATCGAATGTTTCATTCGACGTTGGACGTTCGATGTTCGATGTTGGACGTTCATCCTTCATTTGATTGGGGGTGCCTATGGCAGAGAAGATCAAGGTATTGATGGTCGACGATGAAGAGCAGTTTCGCTCTACCACTTCCAAGATTCTCACCAGAAAAGGTTACGAGACCACCATGGCCGCCAGCGGGGAAGAGGCCATCGAAGCTCTCAAAAAATCCAAGCAGGATGTCGTGATTCTGGACATGAAGATGCCCGGGATGGACGGGAACCAAACCCTTGCGGAACTCAGGAAGATCGATCCCGATCTGCCAGTCATCATGCTCACCGGGCACGGCACCCTGGACTCCGCGAAGATGTCTTTGAAGCGCGGCGCTTTTGATTACCTCAGCAAACCATGCGATATCGATCTGCTGGCTTCGAAGATCAACGATGCGTACGAATTCGGCAGAGGGGGCTTCAGGGAAAAAGAGGAGAAAAAGGCCTCAGATATCATGATTCCTCTCGAGGAGTATACGAGCATCAGCGCGGACAGCACGGTAAAAGATGCAATAGGCGCCCTCAAGAAATCCTATGAGTCCTTTCTCTCCTCGGGAAAAGTCATGGAATATGGGCATCGTTCCATCCTGGTATTTGACACCAGGGGAAGGCTGTCGGGGATCCTGAGCATTCTGGACCTGATCAAGGCGTTGCGCCCGGCCTACCTGACCGCTCCCAAGCCGTCCATGGCGGATGCCCTTCGGTATTCCACCATGTTCTGGAGCGGTCTTTTCACGTCCCAGGCAAAGGGGCTTGTGAACAAGAAGGTAAGCGACATCATGTCCGAACCGCCCCTTACCATAGAAGAGGACGCAAACCTGATGGAGATCGCCGAGATGATGGTTACGGAAAAAGCCAGGAGGGTCGCCGTCACCCGAAAAGGGAAGGTGATCGGGGTGGTCCGGGAGCAGGAGCTGTTTTTCGAAATTGTGAGGATCGTCTCCGGAAGCATATCCTAACTGCAAGGCGGAGTTCTGAATCGACGAAATCTCTCTTTCACAGCGAGGGTCAAAATGGCGGAGGAGCACAAGACAGGATATGACAAATATGTAAACTGGAAGCTGTTTTTTATCCCCGTGATTGCGTTCTTCATTATTCTAGCAATCCCCACTCCCTATGGAATGAAGGATGTGGGCACGGAGGTGAAGGTTGGGCCCAAGGCGGTGGTGGACTCCATCACTCAATGGCTCTTTGAGAAAAGCAGCAGCGAGGTTGAACAGTGGCAGCTTCTCACGGCCCAGATGATGGAAAGAAACATGAGAATGGGAACGCTCACCAAGGGGGCCTTCCTGAAAAAGGATATCCGATGGGCGCAGAAATACTCCATTACTGCAGATAGTGTGAATTTCAAAAGGATGCGGGATTTCGTTCAGACCATAAGCGACGAAACCTTTCATGAGACCATGAAGAGGGCGCTCAAGCTGAGGCAAACGGATCTCGTCTACGAGAACTTAAATCCCGCGGACAGGAGAATCGCGGAAAAAGGGGCATGGAATATCAAGGTGGCCGTTGGGATGATCGTCATCGTGGTATTCTGCTTCATTACGGAGTGCGTCCCTCTCCCCACCGTCTCCTTCCTCATGGGGCTCATCCTGGTCTTCACAGGCGTGCTGGCAAGAGACGAGGCCCCTGCTCTTTACTGGAGCGATTCGGTCTGGTTCATCATGGGAAGTCTCATGTTCTCCGCGGCCTTTGTGAAAACAGGGGTGGACAAACGCATCTGTCTCATGATGTTCAGGAAGCTTGCAGCCCCCAATGTGAAGATGACCACCCTGGTGCTCTTCATCGTCATCGCCCCCCTTTCCTCTTTTGTAAGCGACCATGCCCTGGCCGCCATGTTCCTTCCCGTGGGAATACTGCTCTATCAGAACAGCCTGACCAAGGAGATTCCTGAAGACAAGGAACTGGCCAAAATGCTGATGATCAGCATTGCCATGGCAGCCAATGTGGGCGGACCCGGGGCGCCCTCGGGCGGAGCGAGAAACGTGATCATGATGGGGTACCTGAACGACATGTTCGGAATCGACATCGGCTTCTTCCAGTGGATGACCTACTGCTACCCCTTTGTTTTCATCATGATCCCCCTTGCCTGGCTCCTGATCAACTGGCGATTCAAACCAAGGATAACGAGCGTGGCCCCTGCCATGAAATACCTGCAGGCACAGGTGGAAAGGATGGGCGGGTGGAACCGGAAACAGGTAATGTCGATCATCATATTCTCGATCATGCTGATCGGCTGGCTCACTGAAAAAGACCTCTACGATGCCGGGATCATTCCCTTCCGCCTCGGGGTGGGTATACTGGCGGTAGGCGGAGGGGTTGCATTCCTTCTGGCCGGCGTGGTGAACTGGAGGAGCTACCAGGAGATCGACTGGGGCGTTGTCTGGCTCTATGCCGGGGCCATTATCTTCGGCAGGACCCTGGACAGCACCGGCGCCGCATATTGGCTGGCAAGGAGCATAGTGGACGGGCTGACCCCCCTGGGCTTGAGCCAAGGGCTTCCGCTTATGATGACGGGCAGCACCATCACGGCGCTGATCACGAACCTCATGGCGGACGGTCCTGCCGCGGCCGCAGTCGGACCGGTGACCATGAGCCTGGCCGGTCTGGCTCATCCGGGAACCAGCTTTGTTCCCTTCATGGCCATGGCCACGGCCATGTCCGCATCCTTTGCGTTCTGTCTGGTAATCGGGACCCCTCCGAATGCCATCGTCTATGCGAGCGGGTACCTGGATGCGAAAGATTTTCTGAGAGTAGGCGCCTTCATGTGGGTAGCGGCGCTCCTGGTCGTGGGACTTCTTTCCGGGGCTTACTGGAGTCTGAGAGGATTCGGCGTCCTTCCCGATTTTTAAGGATGACCGGAGGAGTAATGGAGTGATGGAGTGGGGAGAAATCTTATACTTGGAGGGATTTGCATGATCTCTCCCGGAGCTTAGGCCATAAAGGAAAGCAGCCAAAAAAAGAAGTGGTTTTACCATATGGATGGAAAGACCTATTTCGACAGGAAAACCGAGAAGGGGATTTTCTTCATCCTGACCATTCTGGTCGTTTGCTATTTCATTCTGGAGCGGCTGGGTCTTCTCGGGTAAAGAAAGTTATGAACGAAAATCTCTATCGCGGAGAGAATTTCTCGCGATCCTTTTACATCCAGGCGGTTAAGGCACTCGTCGTGAAGCCCGGGGATTTCTTCGCGGAGATCCCGGATTCCCCCGGATTCAGGAAACCTTTTCTTTTCCTTCTCACCTCCGGCTTTATTCTCGCAGCACTGAGGACCCCTTTTGTGCCCGGAGGGTCCATCCCCATGGCTCTCATCATCCTGATCAATGCATTGGCGATGCCGGTCGTCAGCACTGCCATCGGGTATGGGATAATGTTCATCGCAATGAAGAGGAAGATGTCTCGGCAAAGGTTGCTTGCCGTCTATGCCTATGGCTCGGGAGTAACCTATCTCATCTCCTGGCTCCCCCTCGCCACATGGATCGGGGAGCCCTGGAAATGGGTACTCATCGGCATCGGACTTATCCGATGTTTCGGTTTGACCCGCGGCCAGGCTGCAGGTGTCGTTGCAGGCTCCATTCTCGTGATCATCCTCCTTTATTCCTTCCTTTCTTCCTTATTCGGGCTCTTCAGAGCATAGGCGAGCTGGGCCTTTTCTCACTTCAGTTTAAAGTTGCAAAAACCCATGAAAAAGCAAATGATAATGCCCGTTTCCGGCCGCGCGAAAAGGAGCGGATCCGGATCTCTCGCATATGAACGCCGAACATCGCCCCAGGATCAACAGAAATGTGCTTTTCTTCGTCTCCGGCCTGGCACTCATCTTTATGCTGGCAGGTGCCGGCCTGGGTCTCTGGTCTGCCAGGGAGCTGAGAGAGACGGTGGCGGATCAGTTCAATCAGCAGCAGCTTGCCGTCGCCCGACATGTTGCGAACCTTATTGAAAGACAGATGGTTTTCCTGAAAAGGGAAATCCTTTACCTCCGTGAAAGATCCGCTTCACACCTCATGCAACCAGACGCTTTGCAGGAAATCGTTCAGAATACCTTTCAAAGGGTACTGGAGAGCGGGGTCTGGAGAATAGAGCTCGTTGAAAATGCTACCCGCAAGAACTACGTATTCACCCCCTTCCAGGGCTCGTCCGCAAAAGAGGTGGATGAGGCCAGGCTGCTGGCTCTTCCCGATCCCGGAGAAATGAACGATCAGGATATCTGGATTTCCGAGGCAGAATCCAGGCCGTTCGGAATCGGTATTGTCCTCGCTGCCTCTCTTCCCGGAGAATCCCCCCGGTTGCTGCTGTTCAACGTGAATATCTCCTGGTTCCTTACCCCGTTTCTCAGTGAAATCCGTTCAGGAAGAACCGGGTATGCATGGCTCATAGACCATCAGGGAAGATTTCTCTACCACCCCAACACGGAGTTCGTAGGGAAAAGCGCATTCACCGTGCGAGAGGAGAAATTTCCTGGTTCAAGCTTCGGGGTCATCCAGTTTATCCAGAAGGAGAGGATGATAGAAGGTGAAACCGGGTCCGGTTACTATTACTCTGGGTGGCACAGGGGGATCACAGGGAACATCAAGAAACTGATCGCCTACTGCCCCCTCATTCTCCCCGTATCCCCACCGAAGAAATGGTCCGTGGCCGTAGTGGCGCCTACTTCCGAGATAGAGGATTCAGTCCACCGCGGCTATCTCAGACTCTTTTTCCTTCAGGGGCTGGTGATCATGGTGATCTTGGTCAGCGCCGCCGCCGTGCTCTTTTTCGAAATGAAGTGGTCCCGGTCTTTGGAGAGGAGGGTAGACCAGAGAACGGAGGATCTCAAGAAATCGGAAGAGAAATACCGGTCGCTGGTCGAAAGTGCGGAGGACTTCATCTTCACCGTGGATTCCGACGGAGTCTTCCAGTCAATGAACAGCTTTACCGCGAACTTCTTCGGCGGCCGTCCGGAAGAATTCATTGGAAAAAAGCTTTCAGCCCTTTTCTCCGAAGAAGTCGCCGGAATACAATCCGAAGCGGTAAGGCAGGTCCATGCCGTGGGAAAGAGCGTCCGGAACGAATTGGAGGTGGATATCGGGGACCACAAAATCTGGCTGAGCGCCAATTTCATGCCCCTGAAAGATGAAGACGGCGTTGTCACTTCAGTGCTCTGCATTGCGAGGGACATTACGGAAAACAAGAACCTGGAAAGACAGCTCATCAACACCGAAAAGCTCGCCTCCATGGGGACTCTTGCAGCCGGGGTGGCCCACGAAGTCAACAACCCGCTCGGGGTGATTCTGGGCTTTTGCGATCTCCTTTTACGAAAGACGGACAAGAAATCTCAGAACTACGAAGACTTGAAGACCATCGAAAGGCAAGGACTTCACTGCAAACAGGTGGTGGAAAACCTGCTGAGTTTTGCCCGGCTCGGTGAAGGCGATTCCGATGCGGCCGATCTGAATGAGTGCGTTCAGGATATCATCAAGGTGGTCAAGCATACCCTGGATATGCATGATATCGAACTGGTTCTCTCGCTCGCAGAAGGTCTCCCTTCTGTGAAGGGGGATGCGAGACAGCTCCAGCAGGTATTTCTGAACCTCATCAATAATGCCGTATCAGCCATGCCGGAGGGGGGCTCTCTGAAGATCAGGACCTTTCTGGAAAGGCACACCCGGAGGGCGGTCATTCAGATTCAGGACGACGGCGTCGGAATCCCGGAGGAGGACAAGGACCGCATCTTTGAGCCGTTTTTCACCACCAAGCCCGAGGGGGAGGGCACCGGCCTGGGGCTTTTTGTAAGCTATGGGATCATCACCAAATACGGGGGCGTCATCGATTTTGTAAGCCATCGATCGGCGTTGAAGCCGAGAGGGACCACTTTTACATTAAAGTTGTTGACCGAAGTTTAAGATCAGCCACCAAGGCACGAAGACACAAAAAAGACGCTGAACCCCTGAAAGCTGAACCACTGAACCTTGGTGTCTTCGTGTCTTTGTGGCAATTTTGGGAGGAATAATGTCGGGCAGAATACTTATAGTGGACGATGAGAAGGACATGCTTGTCCTTCTGCAGAGGATCATCTCTGAAGAAAGCGAACATCAGGTGGTCACGGAGTCCAATCCCCAGCGCGCGCTTCAGCTGTTCAGGGAAAATCCGTTCGATCTCGTGATTACGGATTTGAAGATGCCGAAGATGGACGGCATCCGGCTCCTGGAGGATGTGCGGAAGGCGAGTTCGGATGTCTCGGTGATCATTCTCACGGCGTACGCCACAATCGAGACCGCGGTTGAGGCTATCCAGAAGGGCGCCTTCGACTACATCACAAAACCATTCAGGCGGGAGCGCATACTCCTGACAGTGACAAAGGCAATGCAGTGGCAGGAACTGGTGCGCGAAAATAAGTCCTTGCGCCAGGCATTGGAAGCAAAGGAGAGCAACCCTCATTTCCTTGGCTCCACGCCGGTGATGAAGGATCTGATGGAAAGAATCAGACAGGTTGCACCCACCATGGCCACTGTGCTGATCACGGGCGCAAGCGGTACAGGAAAAGAACTGGTCGCCAGGGCAGTGCACCAGAACAGCCTCCGGAGCACAAAAAAATTCGTGACCGTGAACTGCACGGCCATCCCGGAACAGGTGATCGAAAGCGAGCTCTTCGGCCACTTGAAAGGGGCCTTCACCGGTGCATGGAAAGACAAGAGAGGTCTGGTGGAAGAGGCGCACGAAGGCACTCTCTTCCTGGACGAGATCGGGGATCTGAACCCCAATATGCAGACCAAGCTGCTGCGACTCCTGCAGGAAGGGGAGTACAAACCTGTGGGAAGCGTGGTGACCAGAAAGGCGGATATCCGCTTCATCGCCGCCACCAATCACAACCTGAAGTCCGACATCAATGAGAAACGATTCAGAGAAGACCTCTATTACCGGCTCAATGTCATTCACGTGGAACTCCCTCCTCTCAGGGAGAGGAAGAAGGACATCCCCCTGCTGAGCCACCATTTCCTGAGAAAGTACGCGCAAATGAATCACAAAGACGTTCAGGAAATCTCGCCTGAGGCCATTCACCTCCTCATGTCAAGGGAATACCCGGGCAATGTCAGAGAGCTCGAAAACATCATTGAACGGGGGGTCATTTTCTGCACATCAGGCGCCCTGAATGTAAAGGATCTGCAGTTAGACACCGAAGAGCCGGCCTTTTATCCCGAAGTCGGCGCCGAAATGGGCAAACTCTCCTTCAAGGATGCCAAAGACCGGATGATCAGCCGTTTTCACAATCTCTACATCATGTCCCTTCTGCGGGAGAGCGGGGGCAACATCAGCAAGGCCGCTGAAATGGCGGGGATACAAAGGCAGTATCTCCATCGTCTGATGAAAGAAGCGGGCATAGAGGCAGAGCAGTTCAGGGACAAGGAGGGAACATAGAACTCTAATCCAGAGGCTTCAGTATGGGGGCATGTTTGCCCTTCCATGATCTGAGCCCCAGCTTCTCAAAGGCATCCTCGAGTCTTACCATCCCTATGGGCCGTTGATTGCTCACCACGGCCACACACTTGAGATTCTTGGTTACCATCAGCTCGATGGCATGAACGATTTTCTCGTCCGGACCGACCGACGGCTCCAACGGCACTACCTCGTTGTACGGGAGAAGAATATCTGAGACTCGCTTACGCTTCATGGCAGGGAACTGCTTCCAACAAGGTATGATTCTTGTCCGGTCTTGTGAGCCGGCGTTCGGATCGCTCAAGCACCGATTTTGCAAAAGGGGTGCCATCATTTTCCGTATGTGTAAATGCCCATTGATACTCGATATTATTCGATAACGGGCTCCTCCTCCGATCCCCTGGGAGACCTGTTGTCCCCATCGGGTGGACATCCGGGAACCCCCGGTGTCTACTCCCTGGTTTCTCAGGCCCACATTCTTTTCGTTGATGCTCGGAACCCTGTGAATTCATACAGGGGCAATGCGCAACCCTTCTTCCTGTTGTCCATCTCCAAGGCTCAGCGCTGTAATCGGGCAGTTTACAGATTTCCACTTCCCACTTTTCGGCACCCCGTTGAACCCTATCCCCGCCTGTCTATTTCGCTTCGAATTGCAGCCACTTAATCCATCCACCGCCCGCAGTGGTTACATGGCATACATCTTGAAGCGGTCGAATATACGGAAGCCTCGAATAGAGCTCTTTTGTTGTGGCGAAAAGGCTTCGGGCATGAAGCCATACTCATAAGGAGGTTATTATATGGCTGAACACGTGGAAAAGAAGATGGGGTGGGAAGTGGCCCGCGAGGTGGAAGCGACAAAGTCCACGATTGCTGAACGGGCCAAGGTATCGGGCGAACAGCTCAGATCATTCATCAAGTACATCGTAGTGTTCGGAGTTCTTTTCATCATCGCCTGCTGGCTTGCAGGGAACCCTTTTGAATTCACGCAGAGGATTCCTTCCGAGTATGTGAAGAAGGCAGGCCTGGTCGGGACCGACAGCTGGACCATCGTCTGGTGGGTGGTCCTCATGTGCGCCTTTTTCGAATACATGGATTCGGCAGGCGGCATGGGCTATGGGACAGCCCTCAGCCCTCTTCTCATGGTGGCGGGGTTCGATCCCACGCAGGTCGTCCCCCTTATCATGATCACCGAGACCTTCACAGGGCTGATTTCAGGGTTTATCCATGGAGAATTCGAAAACGTGGAATGGAAGTGGTCGCCAATGAACGAAACCACCAGGCTGGTCGTGGTGGTGGCCATCACGGGCATGCTGGCAAGCGCCATTTCGGTCACCGCCATTTACAAAGTCCTGCAGCTCCACAAATTCTGGGTGAAATTCTATGTCGCCATCCTCCTGATCGTCATGGCGGTCTGCTCGGTGATGACCGCAAAGACCTATTTGAAGTACAGACCGGGCCTCATGTGGATCTTCGCGGCTGTAGGAGGCTTTAACAAGGGCGTGGGCGGCGGCGGTTACGGGCCCGTGATTACGGTGGGCGGACTGCTCTCGGGCGTGCCGGTGAAGAGCATGGTGGCGGTCACCTCCTATGCGGAGGGCTTCACCTCTCTCGCTGCAGTGATCACCTGGTTCGTGCTCCTTTCAACGGGCACGGTCATCGATTACCTGCTGCTGCCGAGCTTTGTGATAGGAACAGTGGTCGCAGCAGTGGGGGCGCCTTACACGACCCGGGTGCTACCCGAGAAGTTCTGGAGGTGGGTGGTTCCGATTTACTGCTGTTTCCTGGCCGCCTACACCTTTTACAAGATCTGGCCGGATGTTCAGAAGAGACTCTTAAGTTAGCTGACCGGTACCTCCTGCTGGGCCGTTTTGCTCCTGTTCACCGCTGATGGCTTTGGGTGGGCCCCCTGAACGGCCGGGGCCCACTCCAAAAAAGTAGTTCAAGAAAGGTACATTTACTGCTATGGTAGCACGCGTGTCACACGTTGAGTACAATCAGGAAAGTCCTATCCGCAGGTGGTGGAACACCAGGACTTTTATTCAGAAGAGGCTGATCCGCTTCTGTTTGTCCATGATCGTCTTCATTTTGTGCCTTCCCCTGTACCATGCAGGGCTTTTCGGTACAGTGGACGGGCCGCTTAATCCTGCAAGGATGGGGGAATCCCTGGCGGGCATGGGGGTCACCAGAACCCATTCCGCACTCTTCTTCATTTCTATCCTGATCATTGCCGTTGCATGGAACTGGATTTTCAATCTCGTCAGTTACTTTGCAGGCGCGCGTCTTACATGCAACAAAGCCGACGAGGAGGGTCTTCCTTGCGGCGCCAGGGTGGAACGGAGGAAGGTCATTCAGAAGAAGACCGGCCAATCGGTCCCGCAATATGTGTGCGAGAAGGGACATAAGAGGCCGGATGCCCACTTTCATCCGGTACAGAAAGGAACCGCCAGCCATACCCTCTGGGTCATTGCTGCGGTCTTCTGTGGGATCGTGCTCTTCCTCTCTTGAGGAGAACACGGGGACGTCCCTCTGCTACCATATTCCCACAGAAGTGAAATCGAGAAAACTCTGCCGGGACTGTTCCAGCGCCTGAGATGGAATTCGGAAGAATGGCCGGGACGGCAGACAAGGTTGCAACCGGGAATCGACCCGGTGATTGACCAATTGTACATAAGGCTCTTATCCAATAGTGGATACTTCTAGTTCCGGGGGATCAAACCATGACAGACCACGTGTATCATTGCGTTCCCGTCGACCAGGCTGCAAGCCAACTTGAAACACAACTTGAATGCGGATTAAACACGGAAGAGGTTGAAAAGAGGCAGAGGGAGAAGGGGTTCAATGAGCTGGCGGAGAAACCGCGCCCCGGTTTCCTCAAGATGCTTCTGGATCAGTTCAATAATTTTCTCGTCATCATTTTGATCGTTGCGGCCGTTGTCTCTTTGTTGCTGGGCGAGTATGTGGACGCCATCGCCATTATGGTGATCGTCGTTCTCAACGCGGTCGTCGGCGTTGTCCAGGAATCAAAGGCGGAGCAGGCCCTTGCCGCTTTGAAGAAAATGGCTGCCCCCAATGCCCAGGTGATCCGGAACGGCCACCAGGTCACCATCCCTTCAAGGGAACTGGTGCCGGGGGACATCGTCCTGATCGAAGCAGGGAACTATGTCCCAGCGGACATTCGTCTGATTGAGAGCGTCAATCTCAAGGTGGAGGAGGCATCGCTGACCGGTGAATCGGTGCCTGTAGAAAAGCAGGCTGGCGTCGTTCTCGACAAGGAGATCCCTCTGGGGGATCGTAAGAATTCCGCTTTCATGAGCACCACCGTGACCTATGGCCGGGGCAAAGGAATCGTCACGGGCACCGGGATGCATACGCAGATCGGCATGATTGCCGAGATGCTTCAATCCTATGAGGATGAGGCTACGCCCCTCCAGATCAAGCTCAATCAGCTGGCGAAGATGCTGGGAATCGGGTGCTTGACTGTCTGTGGGATCATCTTCATCTGGGGCCTGATCAGGGACACCCATGTCATGAACATCTTCGACATAGGGCTCCTCGGATATTTCGCGGCCGAAAAGCACGATATCATCAATCTCTTCATGACCGCCGTGAGCCTTGCCATTGCGGCCGTGCCGGAAGGCTTGCCTGCAGTGGTCACGATCTGTCTTGCCCTGGGGATGCAGCGGATGATCCGCCGTCATGCCCTGATCCGGAAACTCCCTGCCGTGGAAACCCTCGGTTGCGCAACCGTGATCTGCTCGGACAAGACCGGGACTCTTACCCAGAATGAAATGACGGTTGTTCAAGGGTGGGCCGGAGGAAAGAGCATCAAACTCTCCGGAGAGGGATACAACCCCGTCGGGCAGTTTTTTCTGAACAACCAGCCGTTTGATCCGCGCCAGGATCAGACGGCTTCGCTTCTGCTTCACGGTGCGGTGCTCTGCAATGACGCCAAGCTCGAGGAAACCGCAGGAGAGAAGGGCGAAAAGGGTTGGCGCATGATCGGGGATCCCACCGAAGGGGCGATGGTGGTGGCAGGCGCTAAGGGGGGACTTTTTCGCGACGCTTTAGAAAAGATGCTCCCCAGGGTCATGGAGATTCCCTTTGATTCCGATCGCAAAAGGATGACCACTATCCACCGTACACAGGGAAAGGGTGAGCATGGCCATGGATTCGATCTTCCTCCAGTATTGGCCTTTGTGAAGGGTGCGCCAGACATCGTGCTCAATCTCTGTGACGGCATCCTGAAGGACGGAAAGGTTGTCCCTGCAGGCGAAGAAGAAAAAAATGCCGTGTTGAAGGCGAACAAGGACATGGCCCAGCAGGCCTTGAGGGTGCTTGGCATCGCCTACAGACCGATGGACAATATCCCCGATTCCTGTGATTCCGATCATGTGGAAAAAAAGCTCACCTTCGTAGGTCTCCTTGGGATGATCGATCCCCCAAGGCCGGAGGTCAAGGCGGCCGTAAAGGTCGCCCAGAGAGCAGGGCTGAAGAGCGTGATGGTTACCGGGGATTACAAGGACACTGCAGAGGCCGTGGCCAGGGATATCGGCCTTCTCACACCCAACGGCAAGGTCTTCAGCGGCGCGGAACTGGACAAAATGAGCACCGAGGATCTGGCCAGGGTGATCAACAATGTGGATGTATGTTGCCGGGTTTCGCCGAAGAACAAGACACAGATCGTGGATGCTTTCAAGGCCAAGGACCACGTGGTGGCCATGACCGGGGACGGGGTGAATGACGCCCCTGCCCTCAAGCGGGCCAATATCGGCGTTGCCATGGGCATCACGGGAACGGACGTGACCAAAGAGACTGCGGACATGGTGCTCACGGATGACAATTTTGCGAGCATTGTGTCGGCCATCGAAGAGGGTCGCACCATCTATTCCAATATCCGGAAATTCGTCTATTTCCTGCTCGTCTGCAATGTGGGGGAGATCCTGATCGTCTTTCTCTCCGTGCTACTCGGCATGCCCGTCCCTTTCAGACCGATTCAGCTCCTGTGGCTGAATCTGGTGACCGACGGCGCGCCGGCATTGGCACTGGGCATGGAGAAGGCGGAGCCGGATATCATGAACCGGCCTCCCAGGCCCACGAAGGAACCGGTCATCAACCGGGAAATGGGCGTGGGTCTCATCGTGGTTCCTATCGTCGACACGATCGCCATCCTGAGCATCTTCGCCATTGGGCTCTCCCGATACCCGGACAGCCTTGCACACGCCCAGACCATGGCTTTTACCGGCCTTTGCCTGTCGGAGCTCCTGAGGGCGTTTACAGCAAGATCGGAGCACTACAGTATCTTTTCCATCGGGTTTTTCTCGAACCGCTACATGGTCGCGGCCGTAGCATTTTCACTCCTGCTTGTACTTGTGACCGTGTATGTTCCATTCCTGCAGCCGTTCTTCGGCACCGAGTCTATTACCCTTCTCGACTGGGTGGAAATGATTCCCTTTGTGCTGATGGCTCCTGTGGCAGCCGAACTCGTGAAGATCTATTTGCGTCGAACCGCTCGACCGAGTGCATCGACTGTAACGGCATAAGAACTGAAGACAGAGAGGGAGACAGGCGACGAGAGGGGGATCTTTCAGGGATCCCCCTTTCTGCTCCTGACGGCTGCGAAGGAATCGGAACCCTCGTCCTCTGGAGATGCTGAAGGAGAGGACAGGCCGTGTTGTTGAAAGCGCGGGACCGCCGTGTTAGGGTGATGAAAAAGACAGAAAACGAGATGAATACTTGCGTAAGGCAGGGCTTAGGGTAATCCGTTTCGACAGCAGAGAAGTGTTGGAACAAACAGAAGCTGTCATGGAGGTCATCTATTTGGTAATCGCAGCACGTTTGGAAGAACCTCCGGTGTGAGTTCATTCTGATTTCGATTACTGGTGCGTCCCCCCTTTGTAAAGGGGGCCAGGGGGATTTGCTCGAGTTGAAATACACTGTTGGAGATGCCCTCCCATGAACACCAAAATTCGCGTCCTTCTTGTCGATGATGAAGAAGCTTTTGTAAGAGGCATGGCCCGTCTTCTGAAGTTCAGAGGAATCGAGGTGTCCACTGCGCTCAATGGACAGGAGGCGGTGGAAGCGGTCAAACAGTCCGGTTTCGATGTGGTGGTCCTGGACATCAAGATGCCCGGCATGGACGGGATAGAGACCCTTGGTGAAATCAAGGAGCTTGCGCCGGATACCGAGGTGATCATGCTCACAGGTCATGCGAGCCTTTCCTCCGGCGCGCAGGCTCTGAGAAAAGGAGCCTATGATTACCTGATGAAACCTTGCGACGCCGAAGATCTGATCGAGAAGATCCGGGAGGCCAATGAGGCTGAGAACATCAGGAAACACCCTGTGCTCTGGCCGCGGAAACTGGTGAGCGAGATTGCCCTTCATCCAATCCTCCCGCTTCAGCCTGACGACGGTGTTTTCAAGGCGCTCGAGGCGATGCGCAGGGAAACGGCTGAGGAGGCGGTCGAAGAGTTATTCATTCTGAACGAGCAGGGCGGTCTGGCCGGAGTGGTCACCAAGAGGGACCTGGTGGACCTTGCCCGAAAGACCCATCCTGAAGAAAACCTGGACTGGAACAGGCTTCTTGAAAAACCGGGATCACTTCCCGATACTCCTATCAGGGAAATCATGAAGCCTGATCCTGCAGCCACCAAGGGGAACGTTTTTCTCACGGACGCGGCAAACCAGATGATTGTGCTCCGGGCGCGCTCAATGCCGGTTCTCAGAGGCGGCAAGGTTCTCGGCGTGGTCAGGCTTCAGGATGTATTTCGTTACCTGGAACATGAAACAGAGTAGAGGACACCATGGAAGCATCGCGAGAGGAACCAAGGGCGGCAGGGTTGGACCAGATGCAGGAAAGGGATTTTCCCTATTTCCGGCGATTGTGGAAAAGCATCGTGGTAGCGCTTCTGGCTGCCTCTTTTATCCCTATGCTCCTGATCGGAGGAGGTTTGTACTACTACGCGGTCGCGATCATCAGGGAAAAGACTCTCGACGCCCTGCAGCATGAAGTGAACTCGCACAGGGAGGCGATCGATGAATTCCTGGCTGGAAGGAGCATGGATCTCAGGCTCCTTGCGTCCAACCTGGGGCTGGAGCACCTCACCTCCCCCGGCGCATTGGAAAAGGTTTTTAAGTCCCTTCAGGAGCAACTTCCCTGTTTTACCGATCTGGGCATCATCGATGACAAAGGGAACCACCTTGCCTATGTGGGCCCTTATGACCTTCTTACCAGGAATTACAGGGATGCCCAGTGGTTCAGATCGATGAAGGAGAGCGAGATCCATATCAGCGATGTTTTCACCGGATTCCGTAAGGAACCCCATTTCATCATTGCCGTGAAGCATGTCGAAGGAGAAGGCTTCTGGATTTTCAGGGCGACTGTGGATGCGGCATACTTCGATCGGCTTGTGGCCGATGTCCCCGGCCATCCAAGCGGGAACGCCTTTCTGGTGAACAGGGAAGGCGTTCTGCAGACAAATCCCCGTGCCGGAGGGGGGTTCATGACGCAGCCCGACCTGACAACACTTCGGTCCGTTTCAGATTTTCGGCTGGAGGAAAGGGGAAAGCAGATTCTCGCCATGGCGTGGCTTCAACGTGTTCCATGGGCAATCGTAGCCGAATTCGATTCAAAGGAGATCTACCGCTCCCTTCGCAATGCCAAGTACTTTGCCCTCTATGCCTTTTTCCTGGGCGGCATGATCATTGTGGGCACGGTGCTTCTCACGACCAACTATCTCATCATGCGGTTGGAAAGAAAACGGCAGTCCATCCGGGTTCTGGATCAGCAACTGCAGCATTCGGACAGGATTTCCTCCTCCGTGCACCTGGCATCCGGCATCGTCCAGGAAATGAACGATACCCTGTCCAATATTGATCTGGTCTCCAGCTGGATCCAGGATCTCAGCCATAGGAATCTCACAAAGGAGGAGAACCTCCTGGAGATGAGGGAAAGCCTGGTACAGATCAAACAGGAAGTATCCCGTGCTAGAAAAACCACGGAGAAGTTCGTGCGGGCAACCCGGCGAAATCTGCCCGTGATCAGGGACGTCAATGTAAACGACCTGCTCGATGAGATCATCGAGCTCCTGGAGAGGGAAATCCGATTCAACAAGATTGAGGTGAACCGTGATTTTCAGGACTCCCTCCCGCTGATCCGGAGTGACCCTTCCCTCCTTCGCCAGGTCTTCCAGAACATCTTTCTCAATGCAATCAAGGCCATCCGAAGGGAAGGGATAATTACCATCACGAGCCGAGGTGAGAATGAGGGAGTGACGGTGCTGGTAGCGGACACGGGCCCCGGCATCGCGCCGGAGATGAAGAAGAGGATTTTCGATCCCCTCTATGCAGCCCAGGCAGACGGAACAGGTCTCGGGCTCTCCATAGGCGCCAGTATTCTCCGCAAGATAGGGGGCCGCATCTCTGCTCAGAGCGTCCCCGGCAAAGGCGCTGTCTTCAAGGTGGAACTCCCTTCCCGGTTTGAGCCCAAGAAGCCGTAGCCACCGCATGGTGGCTATGTGTTCAGTGTTCAGTGTTCAGGAGGGAAGAAAATGTAAAGATTAGAATCTTCCTCTACCTGTTGAGAAGGAATGGGTGTCGTCGCGCCTTCTTGGATTCACTCTCGTCATTCCGGCGAAAGCCGGAATCCAGGCTTTACACTGTCTTATGCAGGAAAGGAATCTGGACTCCGGCTTTCGCCGGAGTGACGGAAACAGAAACACCGAGCAATGACTGATGGTCCGGCAGTTCCTTGATTCTTATTGGAGGGCACGGCAATTACCTGGGTGTTTCTTTCCTGAACGCTGAACACTGAACCCCTGAACAATTGCACTATCTTATGATCAAGCGCGAACACATCAAGCAGGCCATCGATGCCATCTCGATGAGGAATAAGGAAATCGGTTATTCCCTCGATGAAATGCTGGGCATGGGCATCATCAACATCGCATCCGGGCAGACCGAATCTACTGGAGACGAGAGTTTTCATTTTCTCTTCGAAGGCCAAAGAGTCCTGGTGAACAGGGTGCTTTTCTTTCAGGAAGGCACCGCCCCCATAGAGCAGGGGCTCCTGATCAAGTATGGTGAACTTGTAAAGCGGCAGGAGATACAGGAAAGAGGAGGGTCTCCCGAGTATCCCGTTGCTTTGAAGGAAATTCATGAGGCCGGTCTCAGGATGGCGGTGCTCCATGAAATGGATTTTGCCGTTCAAAGGATCGAGAAAGGTCCGAGACCGGACAAGGGGTCCGCAACCGGACGGCATGAATTCTTGATAGAGCTTTTCGAACGAATCAAGCGCGAGGATGAACCTCTTTTCGTGCAGGAAACCGCACTGGATCCGCCCTTTCTATATAAGGGAGTTTTGTCCGAATCGGCTGCCTTTTTCATGTGTTTTCCCTTTTGCATGGGCAGCCTCATGCAGGTCGCCGATTTGAACCTGGAGTTTTTCAGCGTCCGCTTCGTGCTCAACTGTCTTTTGCGGGGGGTGGAGCGAAATCTCCAGGCTTGTGTCGTTCAGGACAGGATCGTCGGAATGGTTTTCTTGTCCCTGAAGAAGCAATTCCTGAGCAGGAGTCTGGAGATCAAATACATAGCAACCCAGCGCGGCAAAGCGGAAGTTGCGCCGGATTCGTCTTCCGGACCGCCCAAGGGAGTGGGCACCTTTCTGGTTGCGGGTGTCTGGATGCTTGCCAGGAACGAAATGCAGAACCGCGCGGATATTGTGCTGGATGCTGAGGTCGGGGCAAGAGGGTTCTACGAAACCATAGGATTCGAGTCAAAGGGATTTTCAGGATTTGTCCTTGGAAGACCCAGGCCATACCTCCTTCAGGCCCTTCTGGGTATGGCCCGGCACACTCCGGATCTCCAACAAAGCACAGTCGAAGAAATCGCGCGAATCATCAAGAGACATGTCAAAGGACTCCGGAAGAAACCCTCCACTGAAAGGGACCTTTCCGAGAGAAAGGCCATGATCGAATGTGTTCGGGAATGTCTGATGCCCGACTCAAAACATGAATTCATGGACGCGGCGATACAGGGGCTCCTCCGGTACGGCAGAAAGATCATGGAGTCCGAAGATCTGCTCCGATATGCATCCGAACTAAAAACGAATCGAGTGAAAGATCATGTCCACACAGCCGGTGCTTCTCATCAGGGATAAGCGTTTTTCCCTCCATCTTGAGAAAATGCTTCACCTCGAAACACCCAAGCGCTTCAAGGCCTTCGAAGAGATACTGTCCGATCCCTCTCTCTCCGGAAGGATGCAGGAAATTTCCCCACGGATGGCCACGACCGAGGAGCTGGCATGGGTTCACACCCGAGAACATATCCAGCGAGTGGCCGGAAGCGCTACGAGGCCCTTTACCTCTTTCGACCTGGATACACAGGCGACGGAGAATTCCTATGATGTTGCCAGGCTTGCTGCGGGAGGGGTTTTTTCCCTTCTGGATGAGATATGGAATGGAAGAGGGAAAAGGGGTTTTGCTTGTGTGAGACCCCCCGGGCATCATGCAGAACCGGGTAAACCCATGGGTTTCTGCCTTTTCAACAATGTGGCCCTGGGAGCGCGCTATCTCATGGAGCAGTACTCGGCTCAGAGAATCATGATAATAGACATCGATGTCCATCACGGGAACGGGACACAGGCCGCATTTTATGACACGGACAAGGTCCTCTTTGTCTCCACCCACCAGTTCCCCGGCTATCCGGGAACCGGGAACTACGGAGAGATCGGCAAGGGAAAGGGTGAGGGGTATACGGTGAATATCCCCCTCTCCAAGGGGGTTGGGGATAAAGATTTTGCGAGGATCATCTATTTTCTCATCAACCCTCTCGCGCAGATGTACCGGCCCGAGATCATTCTTGTATCCTGCGGCTTCGATCTGTACAACCGTGATCGACTCGGAGGCATGGCGGTCACCCCTGAAGGATATGGGCTGATCACGTTTTTTCTCACCGAAATTGCGGAGAGAACCTGCAACGGCCGTATTGCCTTTATCATGGAGGGTGGCTACAGTCTCAGAGGGATTCGTGAATGCGGGCTTGCCGTCATGCAGACCCTCTGCGGGCTGCCCCTGATCAAAGCGAAAGTGATCGACAGGGTCGTAGGCAGCACGGGGGGTGCACAAGGCTTATCCTTCCTGAGAAAGGTGCTTGAAGTGCACAAGAAGCACTGGAAATCCTTCTCCGGGATCTGAGCTGTAACTTCGCAATGAACATGACCTGTCATCTTCCTGTTGACATCCATTCCTTCTCTCCCTCTCCATCTGGAATAGACTAAACAATTTCTAAAGGTTGCATGAGAACGATTCACGGCATCTATGGCACGCATCTTGAAGATTGAAGATACGTGTAATTATATTGTAGCTGGATAATGATTATTTTCCAGCTTCGGCGGGATAAGGAGGAGCATTTGCTTATCGGCATCCCGGCTTCGACGATGCCGCGGGACGCTCTGTATCGCTGATCCGCCCCTGGAATGTCTGTCATCAAGGACATTTTGATCGCCTCGGGGGCTCTGATTTGAATACTTCAAAAGAGAGCAAGGAGGTTTGGAATGGCCGCAACGGAGAAAAAGGCAAGCGTTGAGTCGGTTTATATGGAAAAGAGGGTGTTTGATCCACCCAAGGATTTTGTCGATAAGGCCCGCGTCAAGAGCCTGAATGAGTACAAAAAGATGTGGGAGAGGTCCATCAAGGATCCAACAGGCTTCTGGGGCGACATGGCCAAGGAAATGATCGACTGGTTCAAACCATGGGATGGACCCGTCGAGGAATACAGTTTCAAGGACGACATCTTTCTCCGCTACTTTGTAGGAGGAAAACTCAATGTAACCTACAACTGCCTGGACCGTCACCTCAAGACATGGAGGAAGAACAAGGCGGCTCTCATCTTTCAAGGCGAGCCTCTGGAGGAGTCCAAGGTCCTTACCTACCAGCAGCTTCATCGGGAGGTTTGCAAGTTCGCCAACGTGCTGAAGAAGTTCGGGGTGAAGAAGGGAGACCGGGTCGCCATTTACCTGCCCATGATCATGGAGCTCCCCATTGCGATGCTTGCGTGCGCAAGGATCGGGGCCATTCACAGTATCGTCTTCGGCGGATTCAGCGCCGAGGCCCTGAGGGACAGGATTCAGGACTGCAAGGCCGAGACCCTGGTCACCTGCAACTGGGGCTATCGTTCCGGCAAGGTCCTGAGCAGCAAGGCGAACGCAGATGCGGCCATGGCCCAATGCCCCAGCATCAAGAGATGCGTGGTGGTAAACCGGATCACCAAAGAAACGGAAATGAAGGAAGGCCGCGATTTCTGGTTTCACGAGCTGATGAAAGACGCCTCCCCGGTATGCGAGCCCGAATGGATGGATGCCGAAGACCCCCTGTTCATCCTCTATACCAGTGGAAGCACCGGAAAACCCAAAGGCGTACTCCACACCACGGCAGGATACCTCCTCTATTGCATGGCCACCATGAAGTATGTCTTCGATATTCGGGACGAGGACGTTTACTGGTGCACGGCCGACATCGGATGGGTCACAGGACACAGCTATATCGTTTACGGACCGCTGGGGGTTGGGGCCACATCCATCGTCTTTGAAAGCGTGCCCAACTATCCCGAGCCGGACCGCTTCTGGGAAGTGGTGGAAAGATACGGCGTCAATATTTTCTATACGGCGCCAACCGCCATCCGGGCAATCATGAAGAACGGGGAAGACTGGCCGAATCGCAGGAACCTGAGCAGCCTCAGACTTCTCGGCACTGTGGGAGAGCCCATCAATCCCGAAGCATGGATGTGGTACTACAAGGTGATCGGAAAAGAACGCTGCCCCATCACCGATACCTGGTGGCAGACCGAGACCGGAGGCCACCTGATCGCAGGAATCCCCGGTGCGATGTCGATGAAACCCGGTTCCGCCGCAATGCCTTTCTTCGGCGTGGACCCGGTAGTCATCCGACAGGATGAATCGGAAGCGGCGGTAAACGAGGGCGGACATCTCTGCATCAGGAAGCCCTGGCCCGGTTTCATGAGGACAGTCTACGGCGACCCCGGCCGCTTCAAGGAGCAGTATTTCATACAACATCCGGGGTTTTATTTCTCCGGTGACGGCGCCAGAAAGGATGAAGACGGATTCTTCTGGCTGATGGGTCGAGTGGATGACGTCATCAATGTCTCGGGGCATCGGCTGGGAACCGCCGAGATCGAAAGCGCCCTGGTTTCCCATCCGGCCGTGGCCGAATCTGCTGTGGTCGGGTATCCTCACGATATCAAAGGCCAGGGGATTTACGCCTTCGTTACCCTGAAACAGGGAATTGCGGCAACGGACGATCTGAAAAAGCAACTGGTCAACCATATCCGAAAGGAGATCGGCCCGATCGCGAGCCCCGACAAGCTCCACTTCGCCGACGCGCTTCCGAAGACACGAAGCGGCAAGATCATGAGGAGAATCCTCAGGAAGATCGCGGAAGGCGCCATCGGGGAACTCGGAGACACATCCACACTGGCCGATCCCGATGTGGTCGGCAAGCTTGTCGACGGTCGTCAGTAGCCTCTAGAACCTCTGCCCTGCACACGGGGCAGATGACCAAGATCTTTTCACGTGCCGCAGGTAACCCCATGCCAGTCCTGTCGGCCACTTATTCACCTCCTTTTGAAGGGCCTTTCCCCGGATTTATCCGGGGAAAGGCCCCCCGCCTGTTTCTGGGTCCCATTCGCGCGCCAGCATAGGCGAAGGAGACTAAAATGGTTGAAGCTTCCAAAAATAAAGGGTGGGCAGTAACCTTCAGCGGAACCGGTATAAACCTCGCCCTGGGCATTCTATACACCTGGTCCATCTTCAAGGGGGCTATCAAGACATCCATCGATAAGGGTGGTCCCGGATCGTTCAACTGGGATTCGGCATCTCTCAACGACCCCTACGCCGTTTGCTGCATTGTCTTTGCCTTTGCCATGATCCTGGCGGGTCGAATTCAGGACAAATGGGGCCCCAGGCTCACGGCCTGCATTGGCGGGGTTCTCGTTGGGATCGGTTTCATCTGGATCTCTCAAACTACAAGTTATGCAATCTGGATCATAGGATTCGGCCTGCTGGCAGGAACAGGCATCGGCTTCGGATATTCGGCTGCCACCCCTCCTGCGCTCAAGTGGTTTCCACCGGAGAAAACCGGACTGATTGCAGGACTCGTGGTCTCCGGGTTCGGACTGGCATCCGTCTATATCGCTCCCCTGGGGACATACCTGGTAAGAATCTGGGGACTTCAGAGCTCAATGCTGTTCTTCGGGATTGCGTTTCTGGTTGTTGTATGCGGGCTTTCCATGTTTCTCGTGAATCCCCCTCCCGGGTATTCGCCGGTAAAGGAGGCGCCCGCTCCGGCTCCCGGACAGACGGCTCCGAAGCCCGCGGCCGTAAAAAAGGATTTTCGGCCGTCCGAGGTTATGAAATTGCCCGACTTCTATCTTCTTTGGGTCATCTTTGTGATCGGCGCCGGCGCCGGCCTCATGGTGATTGGAAGCGCTGCCGGTATGGCACAGAAGAGTATGGGCACCATGGCCTTTCTTGCCGTGGCTATTATGGCCATAGGAAATGCGGCCGGCCGCATCATTGCCGGAATGATTTCCGACAAAATCGGCCGCAGCAACACGCTGATCATCATGCTCTTATTCCAGGCCCTGCTGATGTTCATTGCCATCCCTGTGGTGGGGTCTGAAAATGCCAGTGGTTTTCTGGTAGTTGTCATAGCAACGTTTCTCGGCTTCAACTACGGGACCAATCTTTCTCTCTTTCCCTCGTACACTAAGGATCTATGGGGATTGAAGAACTTCGGCATCAACTACGGCCTTGTGTTTTCAGCCTGGGGCGTGGGCGGATTCATCCTCAGCAGGCTTTCCCAGATGCTGTACGCGAGCACCGGCAGGTTCACTTCGTCATTCGTGACCGCGGCAATACTGCTTATCATCGGCGCGGTTCTCACCTTTATTCTAAAAGCGCGGTTGGCCAAACAGAGCCCCGTCCAGCAACAGGTTCTCGCCAAGCAAACAGCTTAACCGGAGGGCATAATCGCCAGACAACTATTATCAAGGGGCTTGCCGCAATCCGGCAGGCCCCTTGCTTTCCCCTGCTCTATCTCTTTTGCCGCCTCGACGATTCTCCTTTTCTTCTGCCAAAGATGACGGTGTCGTAGAAAGTCAGAAAACGCCCATTCGTCATCCCGGCGAAGGCCGGGATCCAGTATTTTCGAGCCCTTGCAGAATATCTGGATTCCGGCCGGAGTTTATCCCGCACTTGATGCGGGGCCGGAATGACGTAAGGCTCAAGCACGTGGCTGAGGGACTGGATAAAGGAGTATTGGGTCTGCCCCGGGAACACCTACAACTCGATGGAATCGCCTAAAGCTGCTCGTTCCTGATCCTTCCTGCGGATGCGCGGATACTTGAGATAGGGAATGATTACCTCGTTCTTGTTTCCCCCTGTCCCATCATAGGTGACGGAGACAATCGGAACCCCCGTCTTTTTCTCGATCCGGCGAGCCATGGCCTCCGTCACCAGGGCCGGACAGCAGAAGGCCGGACTGGCTTGAACAAACAAGGCAAGGTCCGGATGACATTTCATGATGTGATGGATCTTCAAGAGATTATCCATGGATTCGCCGGTATTCTCGATCCGTATCTTATATGCGGCGAGAATTTTCGCAGGTGCATCGTCGAGCTCCGGCTCGGAACCGCCCGGAATTCTGTCGAAGATCCTGCTATAGGTCTTCTCCTGCAGTTTCAACCCCGCTATCAGCAGACCGGAAGTGAGCGCTTCCAGATAATGGCCTTCGACAAACCACTTGCGCAAGTAAGGTCTTGCAATCAGTTTCAGATAGGTGCTGTAGGGTGTTGTGACCACTTCTCCGCCGTTGGCTTCGATGAAGGGGATGAGATCCTGGTTGACGATGCCGTTGTCCCGCGCGTACAAATCACCGAACAGAGCAACCTTCGGTCTGTTCCCCCAGGTCACTGCAACATCGTCGAAAAGTGCAAGGGCATCGGCCAGCGCCTCTTCTTTAGGGCGCTCTCCTCCAAAGGCCTGCGTCAGAACCGCCATACTCCTTTCAATCGCCCTGTCCGTCTCGCCCTTTACATTTTCATACGGACGCAGCCTGCACCCTATCTTGCGAAGGGTTCCACCAAACAGATAAGCGAAATAGACAGCGGGGACCATCCTGAGCGACAAATCCTGCATGGACAGCGGGCCCACGTGGATATCGGTCTTCTCCATGGCCCGTCCGCGAGCGGCCAGGATGGACCGGATGTGCAGGGGATAGAGATGGATATTGCATGCCATTTCGGATGCGCCCATCCATAGCACCGTTCTGGAAGGATCCAGATGATACTTCTCTATGTAGTCCATAAAATCCTGGGCAATGATGTTCAGGGGGATACATTGCCCGGTATTGTGGCGCAACCCCTTTTGAATGCTTGACGTGTTCGCGTACCTCTTGATAGACCCGGATTTCCCCAGCTCTCACTCCCAAGCGCTTCGACTGATCTCGATCTTCTGAATTCCCTCCTCCACCCCGTGTCCATCCGGAATCGAGTCCGGATGAGCGGTCAGATCTCAGCGCTCGGCTTCTCCGTCAGACGGCTCATCGGCTGGATGGTCGAAAAGATATCCCACCGAACGGAGGCTCTTGAAGTAAGCGGGTTTCCTGGGATCCTTTTCAAAATATCTGCGAAACCGTACGATGAAGTTGTCAATGGTTCTTGTTTGCGTGCCGCGGCCATATCCCCAGCAGATCTCCAGAAGGCGTTTACGGGAAACAGGCTTTCCGCGGTTTGCAACAAGGTGCTTCAAGAGCTTGGCTTCCTGACCGGTCAGCCGAATCGTCCCGCACTGACCGTAGGCACTGAGGGTCTCAAAGTCAATGCGGTTCCCGCCGAAGGTGTAGACCCCGGACTGCAAAGAGGTCCCGGCGGATTCACCGGCGCCGCCTTGACGGCCCGTCCTGATCAGAAGCCGCTCCACCCGCATCAGGAACTCTTCAAGATGAAAAGGCTTGGAGAGATAGTCGTCCACACCGCAGGAGAAGCCCTTCACCTTGTCCTCCGCATCCCCTTTGGCTGAGAGAATCAGAATGGGGACCATTTCATCTTCCAGCCGGATATTTCGGAGTACGGAGAAGCCGTCGATGGACGGGAGCATGACATCAAGCACGATCAGGTCCGGCTGCCATTCCTTCCATTCCCTGAGGCCCGCAACCCCGTCCGTGGCAATTCGCACAACGTGTCCTTTGAGCCCGAGGTTCAGCTTCAGTCCTTCCGCAATATGAATTTCATCTTCAATGATGAGAATGCGTCTTTCCTCGGGCCGGTTCATCCTTCAGCCTCCTGGACCGATGCCGGAGTGTTCAAAGGGAGGATCACGGAAAAGACCGACCCCTTTCCGCTTCCTTTGCTTTCGGCCATGATCCGACCCTTGTGAAGGCGCGCAATGGAGTCTACAAGAAAAAGACCCACGCCGCTTCCTTTGGCCGAAGTGTTCTCCAAAGGGGGGATCTGATAAAACTTCCGGAAAATCCTTTTGGTTTCCGATCGCGGGAGGCCGATGCCGTTGTCCTCAAAACGAATGTGCAGTTCCCTGCCCTTTTGCTCAAATGTGATGTCCACCCTGGGCGCATTTGAATGGTTATATTTAACCGCATTGGTCAGCAGGTTCATCAACAGCATTTCGAACAGGGAGAGATCCACTCGATAGACATGGGGCTCGCCCGATGGATTGTGAATTCGGATTTCACACCCTTTGAAAAGGTGTTTGTTTTTTTCCGAAAACTCCTGCAGCGTCGAAACGAGGCCCCTGGTGACGAATTCGCCCTTGTATGCCTTGCTTTCGATCTTGGCGAGATTCAGAATGCGATTGATGTTGTCGGAGAGCCTCTCCGCATCCTGAATCATGTAGTCGAGATACTTGATCTGATCCTCCCGGGAAAGGGTGTGCTTTCGAAAAGTCTCCAGATAAAGCTTCAACGAGGTGACCGGGGTTTTCAGCTCATGGGTGAAATTGTCGATGAAGTTGCGCTGGAGACGGTAGAGCTGGAAGGTCTTCTGGTTGTAAACGAAAATGATGAAGATGCTCATCAGAATGAGGCCGACCAGAATCGAAAGGACCAGAATCACCACCCATGTCTGCGATGCAAGGGCCTGCCCCGGTTCGATGTTGGCCTTTTGAATAACGGCCTTTAGCCCTGCGCTGGCCTCCACATACCAGTAGATATAGAGGGCAAGGGACGTGGTAACGGCCATGATGGAGAAGATGAAGATCAGAATCGGATGAATGAACCACTTTGATGGGATCATAGCCGGATGTTCGGGCAAAAGCCCTGATTTGTAAAACTTTTGTAAAACACGTCGGACCGCCTTTCATTCCCCCTTTCATTCTATTAGCATACCGCCATCAATTCAACGGCAAATAACCCTCCGATATCTAACTCCCGGTATCACGCCGAAGGATCAGAGAAACAAATCGGTTTTGTGCGCTCGCGCCTCTCCCGATAGACAGGCCCTTTGCAGATTTGTCCACCAACTCGATTCGAAAGGAAGCACATGAAAAAAGTTTTGCTCACCACGGTTCAGAAACCATTTGGAATAGAGAACGAACATGTCCTTGCGGAGTTGTTTCATGGTCAGGTGACCAGGTCGCAGGGAATCTTCTCCTTCAGGTCTGTCTATTCCGGATGGGGTCTTGAGTTCATTGCAAACAACCTGAAATCTCCAACCAAGGTCCTGCACTATCCGACAGAAAAGGAATTCTTGAGCGAACTGAAAAACGGCTATGACTACGTAGGAATCAACTTCGTTCTTGTCACCTGGCACAAGGCGAAGAGACTTATCGAGCTTGTCAGGCAGGAGTCGCCCGGGAGCGAGATCATTCTTGGAGGCTATGGCACGGTTCTATCCGAAGTGGACGCTTACGCAGACCACGTGTGCAGGGGAGAAGGACTCGAGTTCATGCAGCGGCTTCTCGGGGAGAAACCGGTTAAAAAATACAACCCCCCCATCGTGGTCAACAAGATGAAATGCATATCGCTTCCGATAGGAAAGACGGGCGTTCTCTTTGCAGGCCTTGGGTGCCCTAACGGATGCGATTTCTGCTGCACCAGCCATTTCTTCAAGATGAAACATATCCCCCTCCTGCGAACGGGGAAAGAGATCTATCAGGCCATGAGAGCCTATGACGGCGTGCTGCAGGAAGGGACCTACTCAATTATAGACGAGGACTTCCTGAAGGATAAGAAGAGGATCGAAGAGCTCTATGAGTACACGTCCAAAGACCTCGAAAGGCCCCGCTCGTTTTCCTGCTTTGCCAGCGCCAAGAGCATAAGGCAGTATGATCCGGAATGGCTGGTGGAGCTCGGCCTCGATTCGGTCTGGATCGGAGTGGAATCCAATCTCTACCAGCACCAGAAAGTGAGAGACTGCAACAAGCAGGAACTTTTCGATTCCCTCCACCGGGTGGGCATCAACACGCTCGCTTCCATGATCCTCGGAATCGACCAGCATTTCCCCGAGAACATCTGGGAGGACATCGACTCTTTCATATCTCTCAAACCGTCCTTGAGCCAGTTCCTGATCTACAGCCCTTGCCCGACCACGCCGCTTTGGAAGAGGTTGGAAGGGGAAGGTCGTTTGATCAAGGACTATCCGCTTGAAAAACGGGACGGGTTTCACCTGCTATTCAGGCACGAGAACTTCAGCGCAGACGAAATCGAGCAGACACAGGAGAAGGCCTTTCAGAAGGAGTTTTATGAGCTCGGCCCGTCGGTCATGAGGTATGTGGAAAAGGCGCTGAACGGTTACCGTTATTTTTCCGGGAGCGACAAGCCCATCCATATTGCCAGGAGCAAGGTGTTTAGAAAGCTGATCGCCCGGGCCCTGCCTCTGTTCGGGACCGTCATCCGCAATGCCCCGTCACAGCAGGTAAAGGATTGGGCACGAGATCTCAAGAAGGAGGTCCTGAGCGTTCTGCCTCTCCGGGAAAGGTGTTTCGGCAAGGCAAAGGCGGCCGTCATACCGTTCTATTCCGCTTTCACCAGGTTTTCATTGGATCACACCACCGGCCATCTCCAGCCGAAGACCAGGATCAATGCATACAATTTCGAGCAGCCGGTCGAGAAGGCCGCTTCACCCCTGCTGAACCCTGTGCCGAAGGGATTAGCCGTGAAGTAGAGCGGCGACTGCGAGAAGACCACCTTGTAGTATTTCAAAGAATCTGCAGGAGCAGCCAGCCCATCCTCCGTAGCAGTTGCTCCTGCGGAGGACGGGCCGTTAAAATTAAAATGGGGACGTTCGTGAATTATTGACTTTAGGCCAGTTCGATATCACCCGCTTTCAGTTCTTTCTTTCCTCGCACGATCGCCTTGCTCACGGCCGAGGGACTGATCCCGAGTTCCTTCGACATATTTGCCAAACTCAATCCCAGGCTTCGCACTCCCAGATAGCACAGAACTGCACGTGCTTTCGCCACCGTTCGCGCCCTGCTTCCGGATTTCAGGTCTTCGGTATCCAGTCCGAAACGCTCCGCGATTTTCTCCAGCAATCGCGGCAGATTCTCTCCTCTCTGTTTCAGAATAGACTTCCTCTCCCATTCCTCAGCTGATTCCCTCAGCACTCGCTCAACAAAATCGGATCCTCCGAGAACCCGCTCATCTGCCCTTACCTTTTCGCCGGAGTCGCGTAGATCCTTCAGCCCTTTCCAGCCCCCCACCGTGCGAAGCAATCCTCCCCCCACCAAGTCAGGCCGGCTGCCTTCCTCGACCCCCCTTGAGACGAACTCCACATACCTCTCCTTCGCCTCCTTCTCCGTCTTCCCAAAATAGCCCAGGACGTAGTCTTTGTCCTGCCAGGATCGCTCCTTATTGCCCATCAGCGCGGAGTGACCACAAAAAGAGTAAGACGCAAGCCCTCTGAGATCCTTCACGATCCCGGCACGAAGTGGGTTGAGGTGTATGTACCGCACAAGTTCCTGGAGGTAAGCTGCGTATTCCAGTGAAGCCGGCCA